>Ga0308171_1000077_pt1 | contig 313930 bp, 253 predicted proteins | sample PhyGR1_FD_202135 | JGI IMG/M metagenome (GOLD analysis project Ga0308171, IMG submission 202135) | Phyllosphere microbial communities from UC Gill Tract Community Farm, Albany, California, United States - DLSLSG.R1 | ecosystem: Host-associated > Plants > Phyllosphere > Unclassified | place...
CACTTAAGTCAAGAAATTCCTGATAGCTCTGCATTTTTTATTATTTTTGCAAAGATATACTTTAATGGTGAATACCTAAATAAGGAATGTTATTTATTTCCAATTCACTATCAGGAAGTTGTAAAAATTACAAAATCATTAAATGGCAAATTCTATTCAAAAGCGACTTGTTGAAGTCACTGTACAGGCAGTAAAAGAGCTTTACAATGCAGATATTTTAGAAAATCAAATTGCTTTACAAGCTACCCGAAAGGAGTTTGAAGGACAAATTACGATCGTAACTTTTCCGGTAACGCGCTTTTCGAAATCTTCTCCGGAACAAACTGGAAAAGAAATTGGAGCCTATTTGCAAGAGCATATTGCTGAAATATCGGATTTCAATGTGATCAAAGGCTTTTTGAATATTGTTCTTTCCGATGATTACTGGATCACTTTGCTGAACCAGACGATAACTGCGAAGGATTTTGGCGTATTTCCTGCAAATGGAAAAAAACTGATGGTTGAATACTCATCTCCAAATACGAATAAACCATTGCATTTAGGCCACATTCGTAATAATTTATTAGGGTATTCTGTCGCTGAGATTCTGAAAGCCTATGGTTATGAAGTTATCAAAGCAAATTTGGTGAACGACCGTGGTATTCATATCTGCAAGTCCATGTTAGCCTGGCAGAAATTTGGTGCAGGTGAAACACCCGAATCTACGGGCATGAAAGGAGACCATCTTGTTGGAAAATATTATGTGGTTTTTGATAAAGAATACAAGAAAGAAATCGAAGACTTAAAAGCTGAAGGTCAAACCGAAGAGGAAGCAAAGAAAAATGCGCCTTTAATGAAGGAAGCACAAGCAATGCTGCAACAATGGGAAGCGGGTAATGAAGAAGTGATTTCGCTTTGGAAAACCATGAACAGCTGGGTATATGCTGGATTTGAAAAAACCTATAAGCAATTAGGGGTCGATTTTGATAAATATTATTATGAATCCAATACGTATTTATTAGGTAAAGATATTATTCAAGAGGGCTTGGATAGCGGCGTTTTCTTCAAAAAAGACGATAACTCGGTCTGGATTGACCTAACCGAGGAGGGATTAGATCAGAAGCTTGTGCTTCGTGGTGATGGTACTTCTGTTTACATTACGCAAGATTTAGGGACAGCTCAATTGAAGTATGATGAATTCCAAATGAATGAATCTATTTATGTGGTGGGCAACGAACAGGATTACCATTTCAAGGTATTGTTCTTGATCTTGAAGAAATTGGGTAAAACTTGGGCCGACGGTTTGTTCCATTTGTCTTATGGAATGGTCGATCTGCCATCGGGTAAAATGAAATCGCGTGAGGGAACTGTTGTTGATGCAGATGATTTGATGGCTGAAATGCTAAAAACTGCACAGGAACGTACCGAAGAGCTTGGCAAGACCGAAGGATTAGATGAAGAATCAAAAGCAGCTCTTTATGATACGATTGGAATGGGGGCGCTTAAATATTTTCTATTGAAGGTAGATCCGAAAAAACGTCTCTTGTTTGATCCAAATGAGTCCGTCGATTTTCAGGGGCATACAGGACCATTTATCCAATACACGCATGCACGGATTAAGTCTGTTTTAAGTAAAGCCGACTTTGATTTTAACAGCGCTGTATCTGTGCCTGCGACGATTTCTTCCTATGAACGCGATTTAATTCAGCAGTTAGGTGCTTTCCCGGAGACTATTGAAGCTTCTGCGCAAGAGTTTAGTCCTGCGCAACTGGCAAATTATATTTATGAAGTAGCGAAATTCTACAATAAATTCTATCATGAGGAAACGATATTGAAAGCGGAAGATCCGGATGTGAAAAACTTTAGGTTGCACCTTTCGGCCTCTGCAGCAAAGGTTATTGCTAAAGGAATGAATTTATTGGGAATTCGTGTACCCGAAAGAATGTAATGCTATGAGGAAAATTCGAGTAGGGCTTATTGGTTTTGGAATATCGGGTCAGGTTTTTCACGCTCCTGTCATGCGTTCGATTGCAGAGTTAGATCTGGTCAAAGTGACAGCCCGGAAAGCTGATCAGCAGCTTTTGTTAAAGCAACGCTATCCACAGGCTGAAATTGCTTTGTCTGCAGATGATATTTTTAATGATACAACCATTGATCTTGTCGTGGTTGCAACGTCCAATGAAATGCATTATCCTTTTGCAAAACGTGCGCTGGAAGCAGGAAAACATGTTGTTGTTGAAAAGCCATTTACCAATAGTGTAGAACAGGCAGATGAACTTATTGCTTTGGCAAAAGAGAAAAATCTAATCTTGGCACCCTATCATAATTTAAGGTTCAACTCGGACTATCGGACTGTGGAGAAAATGATCAAAAGTGGGAGATTGGGCCGGATTGTGAATTTAGAATCCCGGTTTGACCGCTTCCGCAATTACCTGCGGCCTAACGCTTGGCGTGAGGAAAATTTGCCCGGATCTGGTATATTTTATGATTTAGGGCCACATCTTATCGACCAGGCGCTGCAATTATTTGGAAAGCCAAATGCAGTTTTTGCAGATTTGGCCATCCAACGGGATCATGCCAAGACGATTGACAATTTCGACTGCCTATTATACTATGATAATTTGCGGGTATCTCTGAAAGGTTCCATGCTTGCAAAAGAACCTACGCCACGTTATCGTATCTTCGGGATGAATGGAAATTTTGTGAAATATGGTGTTGATCCACAGGAAGCCTTATTACGGGAAGGTAAATTCCCAGATGAGGATCCAAACTGGGGTCAAGAGGATCCAAGTCTCTATGGAAAGCTTAATATCATGGAAGAAGGTAAAGACATCGAAGAGGTTATTCCTTCCGAAATAGGATCGTATCCCGATTTTTATCAGAACGTGGCGGACACTATATTAGGGAAAGCTGATTTGATTGCATCGGCAGAACAGGCTCGAGATGTCATTCAGATCATTGAACTGGGATATCAGAGTCAGTTGGAACGAAAAGTTGTTTCCGTTGAAAACACATTGATTGCTTATTAGAACGCGGCTGTGAGTAGAACATACGATGCTATAATTATTGGAGGTGGAGCCTGTGGGTTGATGTGTGCAGCACAGGCAGGACTGCTTGGAAAGAAGACTTTAATTCTGGAACGAAATGATAAAGTCGGTGCAAAGATCTTGATTTCCGGAGGAGGACGATGTAATTATACCAATATCGGTACTGGTCCAGCAAATTTCATTTCTGAAAATCCAGATTTTTTGCATAGCGTGTTCAGGCAATGGACGGTGGAGGATACTATTGTGTTTTTTGAAAGCTATGGCATTGTTGGGCAGGAGAAGACCTTGGGGCAGCTGTTTCCGCTAACAAATAAAGCAAAAGATATCGTTGCCGTGTTTTCCAAAATTTTATATGAAACGGATCAGAATATTGCTTTAAATACCTTGGTGAAATCTGTTGAGAAAAATGCCGATGGTTTTGTGGTAACAGTAGAGAATGGAGCAGGTGAATCCCAATATCATAGCCCAAAAGTTATTGTTGCTTCTGGAGGGCTTCCGGTTCAAAAGCTTGGCGCATCAGACTTTGGGTTACGTCTAGCCAAAAAATTTGGTTTGGAGGTGGTCGGTACAGCTCCTGCATTAGTGCCGCTGACCATAACAGGAAAAGACGCCGATTGGTATAGTTCCTTAGCTGGAAATTCGGTATTCTCAAAGGTATCTGTTGCCGGAATGTCGTTTGAAGAGAATATTCTCTTTACACACTGGGGATTGAGTGGACCCGCAATACTTCAGATATCAAGTTATTGGCGACCGGGGCTGGAGATTACCATTGATCTGTTGCCTAATTTTAATTTGGACAATCTGATTAAACAAGAGCGACAATATGGCGGAAAAAGACTTGTTTCACAACTGCTAAACGATTATTTCAGCCGAAAATTGGTCGATGCTCTTGGGAAGTTTCTCGTTTTGGATACCAAAATCGCCTCCCTTAGTAAGGCTGACGCAAAGTTGATTGTCGATACGATTCATCGCTTCAAAGTAAAGCCTGCAGGGGATAAGGGCTATGATAAAGCGGAGGTTATGCGTGGCGGAGTGTCAACCGGGGAACTCCATCCTAAGACCTTAATGTCAAAAAGAGTCGAGGGGCTTTATTTTGGGGGGGAGGCTGTTGATATTACCGGATGGCTTGGCGGCTATAATTTCCAGTGGGCTTGGGCAAGTGGTTATGCCATTGCCCAGGATATCTAATCCACTGATGTGAATTTATTCCAACTGATTACGCTGGTTATTTATCGCTTGGACAATAGTTGGTATGTTAACTATTTGCTGGGCTTGGGCCCTTGTTTTCAGAATTGTCTGCATACAGCTGTTTGGCAGCTTCCAAACGTCGTATTATTCTTGTTTGTAAATTTCTTGGCGATAATACTTTAATCGATTCACCAAATCCTAAGATTTCTCTCTCTAGTTCAAAATTAAGGACGACATCTATACGAATTAAGATTGAACCATCTTCTTTTTTATCTAAAATCTGTTGGGAAGAGTGGAGCGGTTTGGTTTCTACATAAGGTGCATTTCGTGCGTTTATGAGTAATATCACCCGATGTCCGCGGTCCTTTTGGGTTTTGGTAACACCTATGGTATCGGAAAAGTAACGTTCGAAATCGATCCCTGTGTATTCCTTGTATGAATTTTTGCCCATTTCTTCGATAGCGTCAATCCGGTCCAGTGCCAGCGTCATTAATCCTTCGCTTTTTTTATGGTGACCAATGAGAAACCATCTATTGCGATATTCCTTTAGCAGGTAAGGAGAAAAAATAAGATCCTGTTTCTGTGTTGCTTTGAACGATTGGTAACTGATGAGTAACGGTGTTTTTTCACGGATCGCTTGATGAAGGGGACTTATAAAAGAAAGGCCTTTCAGGAGCTTATTGTTTTCCAGTTGGATGATGGAGGGCGAATTATCTTTTTTGCTGTGTATGCTGTTTTCAAGACGCGCGACAATATCGCTCATTTCATCAAAACTGGAGAACCCATTTACATGCTTGAGCACTTCAACAGCTTCCTTCATTTTCTGCATATCTCCAATGGAAATTGGTGAATTGCTGATGCTATAGCTGGGGTCTTCATACGTATAGAATTTGCGATGCAGGACAACAATGGGAGCATTATATCCGAGCTTATTGCTACGCATCAGCTGTAGATCACTTTGTATTGTTCGCTTACTTATCCCGTTTTTGATCCCTTCAAATTCGTAGAGTGCATCAGAAACCTTTTCCATAAGGTCTTCCAATGTCCATTTGCGATGCCGTAAACGGAGGCAATGATCGATGGTTTTGTACCGTATAAGAGCCAGTTTGTTGAGAGCCATAGTGTTGATTTCTTTGGATAAGCTGAAAATACAAAACTTTAACTGATCTACGCAATCAAATTGCGCAGATTTTTAATGTCTTTGCATCGTTTGGCTGAAATTGAAAAGAAATTCGGGTTTTTCCGCGTAAAATAGCTACTTTTGCGCAGAAGCAAACTGGTTCTATCGCTGCTCTTTTTTGAGAGGAGAGGAAAGTCCGGGCAACATAGAGCAACACGCTTCCTAACGGGAAGGCTGTTATGAAAATAGCAGACAGAAAGTGCCACAGAAAATATACCGCTTTTCGGAGTAAGGGTGAAAACGTAAGGTAAGAGCTTACGGTCTTGTATGGTAACATACATTACGGTAAACCTCGTGTGTTGAAAGACCAAATAGGTTGCGAAAATCGAAGGCTGCTCGTCTTCTTTCAATGTATTGGAATTCGTAATGGGTAGGTTGATTGAGTTTGTCAGCGATGGCAAATCTAGATAAATGATAGAAATTCCACTTCGGTGGTCTACAGAACCCGGCTTACAAGGTTTGCTTCTTTTTCGCTAATTGCCAAAAAAATCTTATATTGATTCCCATAATTGAAAAAATAGCATAACTCTCGATTTATGAGTACAATTTTAATCATTGATGATGAGCGCGCCATCAGAAGTTCGTTGCGTGATATCTTGGAATATGAAGATTATACGATTTTAGATGTCGACAATGGCCGGGATGGATTAGATATTTTAAAAAAGGAAAAAATAGATCTTGTTCTTTGTGATATCAAGATGAATAATATGGATGGGATGGAAGTTTTGGCGGAAGCGCATCAAAGCAGTCCGGATATCCCCTTTATTATGATCTCTGGACATGGTACGATTGAAACGGCTGTTGAAGCCGCGAAAAAAGGTGCTTTTGACTTTTTAGAAAAACCGCTGGACCTGAATAGACTATTGATTACGGTTCGGAATGCACTGGATAAAAGCTCTCTTGTCACAGAAACTAAAGTGCTCAAACGCAAAGTCAGCAGCTCGAAAACAAAAGATATATTGGGGGAATCTGGTGCTATCAAACGGATCAAGGAGACAATAGACCGTGTAGCTCCGACAGAAGCCCGTGTTTTGATTACTGGAGCAAATGGTTCTGGAAAAGAGCTTGTGGCGCGTTGGTTACATGAGAAATCGAATCGTGCGCAGGGACCTCTCATCGAAGTGAACTGTGCAGCTATACCTTCCGAATTAATTGAATCTGAATTATTTGGACATGAAAAAGGTTCTTTTACATCCGCTATTAAGCAACGTATCGGGAAATTTGAGCAGGCTAGTGGCGGAACATTGTTCCTGGATGAGATCGGAGATATGAGCCTATCCGCGCAAGCTAAAGTCTTAAGGGCGCTACAGGAACATAAAATCACTAGAGTAGGGGGGGACAAAGAGATTGATGTCAATGTCCGCGTGGTAGCTGCGACCAATAAAGATCTATTGAAGGAAATTGAGGAGGGTAACTTTAGAATGGACTTATATCACCGTCTGTCGGTGATCTTGATTCATGTACCAGCTTTAATAGATCGTGTTGATGATATTCCCCTGCTTTCAACAAATTTTTGCGAAGAAATCTGTATGGAATATGGGATACCCGTGAAAGAGATTACTGCTGCTGCAATGAGAGAATTGAGTCATCTTCCCTGGACTGGTAACATTCGGGAATTGCGCAATATGATTGAACGTTTAATTATTTTGAGCGATAGATCTATTACGGATAAAGATGTGGTGGCATTTGCTAATCCTTCGCGTGAGCCGGTAAATGGTATAGCACATGAAAGGGGTGCTACGAATTATGGTTTAGACATGGACTCCTTTGATTCGTTTCAAGATTATAAAGATCATGCTGAAAAGGAATTTATTAAATATAAATTGGAAAAAAATAATTGGAACGTCTCGAAAACGGCCGATGACCTTGATATTCAACGTAGCCACCTCTATAGTAAAATAGAAAAGTTTGGCCTGAAAAGAGATTAATTACTGCATAACATATTGGACAATCCCAAGGTCATGAGGTTTTAATCCAAATTGGATAAAGCTGTATAAAAAAAGAGATTCCCCAGGGAATCTCTTTTTTTATACATTAATAACCACAACCAGGAAATGGTAAAGGTAAATTTTTAGCTACTGTGTTTTTATAATGGCTTCTACATTCGCAACCGATATTTCTGTATAATTATGTATATAATCGTTGCTTGCAGGCAACTCTTCTTTTTTGTGCGTTGAAAGTACGGCAACAACTTTCATTTCAGCATTTTTTGCTGCTGTAATGCCCGAAAAAGAATCTTCAAAAACGATACAGCGGTCAACCGGAATGTGTAGATTTTCTGCTGATTTTAGGTAAACCTCAGGATGCGGCTTATGTAGTTTTACATCTTCACTGCTTAGTGTAGAGGAGAAAAGATGGCGTATTTTTAATTCATCTAGAATTAAGTCCATGTTCTCACGGGGAGCAGATGTCGCCACAGCAAGCTTAAAACCCTTATCTTTTAATTCAGTCAGAAACTCAATTAATCCCTTAATAGGTGCCACGTGCTCCTTGTAAATAACTCTAAAGAGCTGCTCTTTTTCAAATTCAAGCGTTCGCAGTTCCTCAGGAGATATCGGACGCTTAAAGAAATGTTGCATGATGTAACTATTATGCTTGCCATACATATGCTGTTCAAATTCCTCTTCTGTAGCCTGTTGTACATTGTGGTTTTTAAAAAAAGCTCTAAAAGCTTCGGCATGGAAAGGGTTGGTGTGACTGATGACACCGTCCATGTCAAATATCGCTGCGTATTCTGTCATTGAGCTAATATACAATAATTGCCTTATTTGGTCGATGTTATAAATTCATATTCTGGTAAATATTTTCTTTCGGTTAGAGAAAGCTGAGATTAAAGCGTCCTCGATCACAACTGCTTACCTCGTTGTTAAATTGGAAAAATTCTTCATAATTATCGGCCGGATAGCTGCCTTCAAAAAGTTCCAATTTTCTGTAGGTGAATAGTTTATTGTCCTTTATTTCTGACCTAAATTCATATTTTCCAAAAGGTTTCTCAATGATTTTCTTCTCAGGAGTTATGTTTTTGAGTATATTTTCTGGAAGCGCAATACTAATGCTATCGATATCGGCAAAACCTCTTTCAATGAAAATATCTTCTGTTCTATTTTTGCTTTCAGGGATATTGGAACGCATATTAAATAGATTAGGTTGGATTAAAAGTTTATTGCCATTTTTCACCGCATAGTTTTTAACAAAAATATTCAGGTTCTCTTCAATAAATGGATTTTCCTCCTTGTGTTCAATATAGTTTACCTGGTTGAAATTGATATTGTCAATATTATAGTATTCCGTGAGAAGCTTATTCTTATCATTATTGCTGGCTAAAAGCACGTCCATATGGTTCTCATATTGGGTTCCATAGAACTTGGTGTTTAAGGTACCTTGGATGCTTCCGTCTTCCGAAAGTTTTAGGTCAGCATAGCGAAGCTGAAGATTGGTGGAGTTAAGGTATTTTGGCGTATGCATGATCACACCGCCATTTTCGGTACAGGCAACGACATCTCTATCGTCCGTAAAATCACTCAGAAAACCAAAGGGAAGGTTTTGGCTCGTACATTCCAGCCAGGTCGTATCATTTTTGAATGGAATACATAAAATGACGTGGTTTCCATCCTGGGCATTTGCAAAGGTTTTGTTGAAACTTTCTTTGCGTCTTCCAGCTTCGACTATACAATAATAGGAAGGGATGTTGACTGCGGATAGCATACTTCGCATGTAGTTTGCAAGTGCTTTACAATCGCCATAGCCCAGACGGTCCACTTCTGAAGCAGGAAATGGTTCTAAACCGCCAATCCCAATTTGAATACTGATATAGCGTGTGTTTTTTTGTAAGTAATCGTATAGAATCTTCGCTTTATCTTTATCGGAACTTGCGTTTTTTGTTAGTGCAATAAATTTCTGTTTGGAAGCTTCTGTCAGATCTTCTTTTTTATTCAACAAGCTATTCGACACCCAATTGCCAAACTCTTTCCAATCAGAGAAATTTCCTTCCTTACCATAGTAAATAAAGTTTTTGGGAACAATGAGCACATTTGTTCTTTTCAGACTGGGGTTGGGGCTATAGGATTCATCCTTTCTTGCCGCAATCTGTTCTACAGTCCAAGTTTTGCTTTCGGTTTTCTCATTTTTATCTTCTTTGATGTTACCTTTATAGTTCTTTGTTTCAATTCGACATTCGGTGCCAAGCGGAGCAATAAATTGAAAACTGCTTTTTTCCACAGAAACATTGTTCGATACCTCAGGAGTCCAAGATGGAATGATCAAATTTTGTTTATGTTTCACTTCGTACTGATATTCCACCGTATAAGGATAGCTGTGGTAGTCTGGGACATATAATTTTACCCGTGAATCGGCAAACATTGTACTGTTGTCCACAGCGCTTATATCTTTGAAATCTTTCGTTGCAATTTTCTTTTGCAATATCCCCATTTCATTATAAATCGCTCCCTTTAGATTTTTGATTTCACTGGACTTATTATAATAGACCGGGAGGGAAGCATATCGATCTCCATTTTTATTATAAACAGTAACGGCACAAGTTATGGTTGTGATCACTTGTTCAGGAGATTTCATTTCTACCACAGTTTTATCATTACGAACAGTTGCTACTGCCCGGCTCTTTAATGCACTCGGGATATTGGCGACGTCGTAATTATCTTGCCCAATTGCGAGGATCGGCAGTAGGAGTAAGTTGACGAATAAGATTTTCATTTTTTACCGGTTAATTTTATGTCTAGCTTTTGCTGTTGAATGATACGTGAATACAACTCTTTGAGCGAAAAATACTCATCGACTGAAAATATGGGTTTGTTAAACACTAGGCTCTGTAGGATTTCAAGCTGATTACCGTTGACTTGTGTTACATATCGATATTTTGCAGCTGACTCTGGGAGTGCTAAAGAAGCATTTTGTGGTTTTTCGACAATTTCATATTGATCAGGAATTGTCAATTTGATCGAGTACAGGGTTTTGGATTTAAAACCCATATCGACGGGGTAGGTTCTTTCCTGCGCTTTAAATGGATTGTAGGAAATCCTGTCAATAATATTGGGCGCCAAAACCAGTACATCTTGTCCCATCTGTTTGGAGACATCCATTGTGACATCAAATTCTTCTATTAATAGCTGATCAATATCTTCCAAATTTTGGATACTTGATTTTGTTAAGGTGATATTGGGCATTTCCTCGTCTAGTTTTTCCCAGTATTCTTCTAAAGAATTGAATTTAGCGATATGCTGACGCTTTAATAGTGCCTTGTTTCCTTTACTGCTGATGGTCAATTTTCCCTTGATTTTAAATTGGTCATTCAATGTGCCCTCCAATACATAGTTTACATCGGAAGATTCTTCAGCGGTCAGCGGATACCAATCGGAACTCTTTTTAGAGTAAATAATTCTTCCCCGTTCATTCAGGCATTGTAAGGGCAGTTCTCCGAAAGGTAAGTATGAATTGGAGGCATCAAGTTTATACTTTATCCCATCAATATCTACGCAGGCGATGACATAGTCAAAGTCAGACAGTACTGGAAATAGGGCATTGGGAGTCCCTTTTCGGCGTGTTGAAAGAATAATTGGATAGGCCTCCAGATCTGCCGCCAGCAAGGCGGTTACCAGTGCTAAGTTAATATCTCCAATATTCCCAGTTCGTTTTTCCAGTGCTTTTTCGATACCCGTTTCGGCGTATTTTCCTAAGTAGTTATTCCATTTTATTTGTTTGTTGATATAGCTATATATCTTTTTTGCCTTTTCTAATTTTGTGTCAGTAGGTGATACGATTGTTGCCAAACTGGTTTTAAATAAGTCTGTTTTTTTTAATTGTCCACCAAACGCCTTTTCATTCATCAGATCTATATCGACGTCTTTCCAGGTTTTGCTAAATGTCTTCTTGCTACCCGTGCTCGGATAATAGATCGATTCAAGCTCATAATAGATAGCAGATTTGAAATTGGTTGGAGACGTCATGTAGTCTTCTTCTACAAATGCCGGAATATTCTTCATGGAATAGGTCAACTTGGAACAATCCATTCTTAATCCATCAAGAAAAATGTATTCTTTCAATGCTTCACCTTTTTGATCGCTAAGCTTATATGGGCCGCGTAAGACAACATTGTAGGTGAAAGATGCAGGTATGATAGCGATATATTGGCTTTGTATTTTGGGAATATCGTTTTGAAATTCCCATGTTTTGAAATTGAATAAATCTTGCTCTAGCGTCCGATAGGATACTTCAATAATAGATCCTTCTTTAATATTCGGAAGGGTAAATTTATTTAGATCTAGATAGGCAGAGTAGTTTTCTTTGAAAACCTTCTTATTTTCAAGTTCCGTTTTCTCGATTCTACCATTTTCTAGATTATAGGTAACCGCCTTTAGTTCGTCAAAATAGTCGCGTATATAACTTCCGCGCTTATAGGAGGGAATTTCAAAATTAGCTTTTTTAAACCCTTCTTTATTATTGATCCGGATAAGTACATGGTACTCATGTTGAAGTTTTATGCGATTGTCGTAATCATCTACAAAAACAGAACTTCGTCCAAACTCATTCAAAACTATTGCGTTGGAATTGCTATCGAAATCTGTTCGTGAAAAATCCGAAATAGAAACTTTACCAAAGTCAAAAGTTTGGGCTATACTATTTGTATAAATAGAAAATATTAAAAATAGCGTTAAAAACTGGCGCATAACTATAGGTGTAATAATTCACGAATATAAGTTTTTAGCCAAAATTAAACGATACTTCAGGAAAATTATTTGTCCAGCTGCAAAAGATTATTAATGATTTCGGTGATGTTATCGACATCTTCACCATCTTCCAGCATAGAAAACGCAAGATAGGTCGCGTAGATTTCGGGACTGAATTTTACATGTTTATCGGCGATAAAGCGGTCGATCTGTTCCTCATTGCATTCAAAATGAATGCTCTGTAATTCATTGAAAAGATTTGTTGAAATTGTCTGATGATTTTCACCACAGGCAAATCCTGCAATAATATGGAATAGAAACTTATCGGTTATTTCATCATCTTCTTTTTTGAACATAGCACGAATATGCTTATAATCGAATTTAGTTTTTGCACTATTCACAATAGTGTCCCAAATCTGATACTCTGCTTTTGTCTCCATAGCTTGCTATAAATTTATATTTGGTCTTACCAATATAGCAAAAATAATTTGATTTTTAGCAAGAATAATGAAACTTATCGGCTTACAAAACTGCGATATGACAGACTAAATATCCAGGTGAATAAAAGTATATCATCGTTATGACAATGATGGAATATCGATTCTCTGGGAGAATCTATAGCTGTAATAGCGTAAAAACTATTTCGCCTAAAAAACAGCCTAATATTACACCAAACAGAATTGACAAAATAACCTTTAGCCACACCGGGCTTGCTTCTAGCATCAGTTTCATGCCGTAAAATTGCTTTAAAAATATACCTTACGGAAGACTTTTCTTCTTTTTAAGGCTAGCTGTGGCGATATGATGACATGAATTTGTGGCTTTGTGGTATGATAATTGAAATTTAACATTTGGATTCGATTTTTTTAGTAATTTAAGTCGGAAAATGATATTGTGAAAATAGCCTGATTTATAATTATGATAACACGAATAGTATTGACAATCGTTCTATTTACTTTAGCAAAGGTTGGATTGGGCCAACAGGTAAATATTGATAAAATTCGCAAAGAATATGCGGACGCAGTGAAAGATGAGGATGTGTGTGAACATAATTTGGAGGTGCTGAATGAAAGTGCCAAGTCAACGACGGAGAAAGTATATTTGGCCGCTTATGAAATTCTTCTAGCGAAGCATATCGGTAATCCATTTAAGAAAGTTGGGCAGTTTAAAGAGGGCAAAAAACATTTGGAAGAATTGATTAAGGAAAATCCCAATCATATTGAAGCCCGGTTTATACGTTGGAGTGTGCAGGTGCATGCACCTTCTTTTTTGGGTTATAACAATAATATCATTGAAGATAAAAATTTCCTGGTTAAAAACCTGTACAAATTACCCAATGACGAGGCCCGATCCATTATTTATAATTATCTAAAAGGAGCGAATCCCTACCTAAAAGGGGGGCAGATATTTACTGCTGCTGAGTTAAAAGAGCTCGCCCAATAGACGTTAAAGGTTGTTAATTTGATTGGGTTGACTTGTTTTGGCTGGAATATTGCGTACCTTGCTATATGAATTAATTCAACATCTACAAAAAGAGTATATCATGAAAAATTTAGTTTTTCCGATGTCTGTATTAACAGCCAGTTTGTTTTTTATCGGATGTGGCGTCAGCAAAAAACAATACGCTGGTTTACAGTCAGACTATAGTAAATTGCAAACTGAACACAGTCAATTGACCAAACAGTACCAGGACGGACAGCTTCAGTTAGCTGAAGGACGGACACGTATCAAGAGCTTAGAGGATCAGTTAGCTTCCGAAAGACAGAACAATGCTGACCTTCGCTCGGCTTATGCTGCATTGCAGAAAACATTAGATAATAGTATTAACCAGAATTCGCAGGGAAATATAAATATTTCTAAGCTGGTTGACGAAATTAACGCTTCAAATAAATACATTAAACATCTCGTAGAAACGAAAAATAAATCCGATTCCTTGAATCTGGTATTGACAAATAATCTGACAAGATCGCTTAGTCGTGAAGAGTTGCAGGAAGTTGATGTACAGGTATTAAAAGGGGTGGTTTATATCTCACTTGCGGATAATATGCTTTACAAATCCGGTAGCTACGAAATTAATGATAGAGCAGATCAAACATTAAGCAAGATCGCAAAAATTATCCAGGATTATCGGGATTACGAAGTGTTGATTGAAGGTAATACGGATACAGATCCGATTTCTAAACCTAATATTCGGAACAACTGGGATTTGAGTACCCTGAGAGCTTCTTCTGTTGTACAGGCTTTACAGAATAAATATGGTGTGGATCCCAAACGCTTAACTGCAGGTGGTAGGGGTGAGTATAACCCGATTGCAGACAATACGACTGCCATGGGTAAACAACGTAATAGAAGGACACAGATTATCATTACACCTAAATTGGATCAATTTATGGAGTTGATTGATAAAGCACCGGAGACTACCGAGGTCCCATCGGCACAATAAATTTCAATTTAGAATAAAAAAATCCTTTCCGTTTTCGGAAAGGATTTTTTTATTATCCAAAGAATTTAGTCGGGTCAAAACCGTGCTCTTTCAACACGTCATCCGGTACACCATTCCAGACTCCAGGCTTATTCCCGGCATAACCAATATCTTTTACGCCTATTTCGCTCGTATAAAATCCAGAGGAAGTAAGGTTGCGCATCAGCGAAAAGAAGGCTGCGCCCTGTTTCATTTCTGGTTTCGCTAGTTCAGGGTAAGCGATATCATCTACTAAGGCAAGTTGGTCCTTTTCGCTACATTTTATAAACACCGTACCATAACGTTTTTTGGTTTGAAGGTCCAGCCAGCGAAGGCCACCCCGCATAGGAATTTTATTATCCGGCAAATCTTTTACGATAAATTCGATAAAATCAGGTACGCCCGCTTCTGATGCACTCCCTGATTTGCTGTCCTTTGGGATAATGATATCTGCCAAAACTGTGATTGTAGCCATTTCGTGTTCATCAAAAAACTTTTCGGCGTATAGCTGTTCTGTGCGTTCGTATTCAAAATCCTGAACTCCAGGTAATTTTTTGCTATTGTCTACTGTTGCATTTTTAGCCTCTTTTGAATTACAAGCTGCGGTTAAAAGACCTGATCCAGCTGCAATTAAGCCCAATGCTCTTAAAGATTCTCTTCTATTCATGCTTTAGCCGTTTAATTTTTTCTTTTCTTGAAGTATATATTCTGCTGTTCGCATCGATAAAGCGAGTATTGTCCAGGTCAGATTTTTGTCACCTTGTTGTACAAATGGTCCCGCATCTACCACATAAAGATTTTTACAATCGTGTGCCTGTCCCCATTTATTCAATACGGAGGTTTTAGGATCATTGCCCATTCTTGTGGTACCGCCCTCGTGAATAATTTTTCCGGGAGCTTCCAATCCATATAATGTATCTGCCCCTGGAATTTTTGACGTAATTACGGCGCCCATTTCGTGCATAATAGACTGAAATGTCTCTTGCATATGTTTAGCCTGTGCTATTTCTTCATTTGCCCATTTGTAGTTAAAACGTAGTACAGGGATTCCGAATTTGTCGACTTTATCTGGGTCGATTTCACAATAATTATCTTTTCTGGCCAAGGCAGTTCCCCGTCCAGCCATGCCTACATTTGCACCATAATAGCTACGGAAATCTTCTTTTAACGCGGTACCATAACCGCCTTTGGCTTTTGTTTTTCCATCAGAAGTTTTCGCGATATCATTTACTTTAGGTACCCAGTTCAAAAATCCATAAGAGGGCATATGCAAGCCGCCACCGTATTCGATGTGGTAACCTCTAGGAAAGTTCAATTTAGAGTTATCTTCCCACCATGGCGAATAAATATGTACACTTCCGACACCATCTTCATTGTACCGTTTGCGGTCGAGGAGCTGCGGTAAAAAACCTGATAAGCTGGCGCCCGTAGAATCGTGAAGATATTTTCCAACCAAACCGCTGCTATTACCAACGCCACCAGGATGGGATTTTGATTTGGAATTTAACATGATACGCGCACTTTCACAAGCACTGGCCCCTAAAATAACGGTTTTTCCCTTTACTGTATATTCCTGTAGATCCTTGGTGTTTACATAGGAAACACCAACAGCGAGTCCTTCGTCATTCGTAATCACCTCTCTCACCATGGCATTGTCTATCACTTTTAAATTGCCCGTTTTCATTGCTGGAATAACAAGACATGAAGAGGATGAAAAGTCTCCATATACTTTACATGCACGACCACATTGACCACAATAGAAACAGGCTCCCCGATCCTTGATGTCTTTCGATACTTCAGTCAGTACAGCCCCCCTTCCCGGAATTACTGGAACCCCCGCTTTTTTAGCTCCTTTTGCAATGTATAGTTCGTTCAGGCGTGGCTTAGGTGGTTTCATGAAAATCCCGTCGGGTTCATTATGAATACCTTCCACAGTGCCATATATACCGATCATTCGATCGACACGGTCGTAAAATGGCTTGACCTCTTCATAAGTAATAGGCCATTCCTCTGTAACTCCATCCTTTGGTTTGAAATCGTCGGGTCCCATACGTAATGAAATACGCCCCCAGTGGTTGGTTCTTCCACCAAGCATTCGGGCTCTAAACCACTCAAATTCAGTTCCTGCTACTTTGCTGTAGGGTTCACCTTCGATTTGCCAGCCACCAAAGGCAGCGTCGAAATCCCCAAATGGTCTTGTTGTGCCTGCTCCCCTTCTTGGAGATTCCCAAGGCCAACGCAGTTGTAACGAATCTTTTGCTGGGTCATAAAAAGGACCTGCTTCCAGCATCAATACTTTAAGCCCCGCATGTGCAAGTATATAACCTGCCATACCACCACCTGCGCCGGAACCAACGACTATGGCATCAAATAATTCGGGATTTTCTTTAATTTGATAATCTGACATAATGAAATGAAGTAATTAATTGAGAGGCCTGTGAAATACATTCGCCATGAGGCATAATATGTAAATGAGAAGGTTCAATTAATTTAATGGTTATTGTTTCATGTTTAAAATCATCGTGAATATATCTATAAAAATTCATTTTTTTTAAATTAATTTATCGATTTAGCAGATTTTAAATAAAGAAGATGGGATTGTTACAAAAAATACGGTGTTTTATTGAAATATGTATGTGCAGCTCATTAGAGTGTGATAACTTTATTTACATGAATTTCTTTCAGAAAAACTTCATCATGGGAAATGACGAGAATTGTGCCCTTATAAAGCTGAATGGCTCTGGTTAGTATGCGGATATTTTGAAGATCCAGATTGTTTGTTGGTTCATCCAGGACAATTAAATCCGGTGACTGTTGCTGAATAGTGAGGCAGCATAGGATCAGGCGCATTTTTTCGCCGCCGCTAAGTAGCGCACATGGTTTATCCCAATCGTCCTTTCCAAATAAAAAACGATTGAGCCTGATTTTGATCTCATGTTCAGGCAGCGCATTAGTGTTGAATTGCTGAGCTTGTTCGTAGATGCTCAAATGAGGCGATATAATGGAATATGTCTGATCTAAATAGATCGCGTCGAATGATTGACGCTCAATGTTTCCTTGCTCAGGTGTCAGTTGGTTAAGTAGGAGTTTGACCAATGTCGTTTTACCAGACCCATTCTGACCCTGTAGTGCGATGCGGTCTCCGCTGAATAACTGAAAGTCAACATGATCTGTCCAAAGCTGCTGTGAGCCATAGCTGAAATTGATGTTTTCTGCTTTGACCATACTTTTTCCTGTCGGAAAAGTGCTGTTTCCTAGATCTATTTTAATTTCATCCAATGCCGATTGCGAGCCTCGGAGTTCCTGTAGATCGGATCTGATATCTCCAATTTTATCCTGATGTACACTCTTTATTTTGGCGGTGCTCTTTTCGGCATTATTGCGTAGCGTATTCATCATGATACGCGCTACACCAGCTTTTTCCTGCTTTTTTTGACCACGGTTATTTAATCTATTTTGACGTTCGATTGTCTCTCTTTCTTTCTCCTTCGCGATTTTGATCGCTTTTTCCTTGTGATGGATATCCTGTTGCAGAGCATGGCGTTCGCCATCTTTTTGAGCCTCATAAAAGCTGTAATCGCCTCCGTATCGCTTAATTCCCAGGGGTGTCATTTCGGCCATATCGTCCAATAGATTAAGCAGGGTTCTATCATGGCTTACAATGATCAGTGTGTTTTTGGTAGATTGGATCCAGTTGTATAAGAGCTTTTTGCTATCCATATCCAAATGGTTGCTGGGTTCATCGAGCAGAATGAACTCGGATCGATGAATTTGGATTCCGGCCAATAAGATTTTCGTTTTTTGTCCACCACTAAGAGAAGACATTTTTTGTGTCAATGCGATGTCGGGCAGGTTCCATTGTTCGAAAGCTTCTTTGCATCGTTCCTCCAGAGTCCAGTCATCTTGAAGGTTATTGAAATTTTCTTCCGATGCATCACCCGCTAATATGGCATGAAGTGCATCTAATTTTTTGTCGATTCCGAGAGCTTCGGCAACGGTCTTGTCCTCAAATTGTCCGACAACTTGTGGAACATAGTACGTACTGGCATTGACAAGGATGCTGCCATCCGCTGGGGATAGTTCGCGGGCGATTAATCGCAATAAAGTTGATTTGCCAACGCCATTATGGCCGATCAACGCAATTTTCTCTTGCGCGTTTATATGAAGATTTATATTCTCAAACAATAAATCTTTATTCGGATGTATATAAGAAAGCTGTTGTAATGAAAGCATGTTGAAATTCTTTAAATGTTAGAAAAAGACCAATTGGGAAGGTACTGCCAATGGATGGTATTTATTTCGTTCTAAAGAATTTTAATCTTACATGCAGTTTTAATTTTGTTGTAGAGCTACAAATATAGGTTTTTATTTTGATGTCGGGAAAATTTTTGAGAAATAGTCAAATTGTTTATTTTTCTACTATTTGCTTAAGACAAATTGTAATTTTGAAAAAACGAATATTGTGAATAGAGTTCTCCTTATAGACGACGAAGAGAAACTTCGGAAATTGCTGTCAAAAATCATTATCTTGGAAGGTTTTGATGTGATAGAGGCAGGGGATATTAAATCCGGGTTAAAAAAGCTTGAAGTCACTGATGTTGATGTTGTTCTTTGTGATGTTAAGCTGCCTGACGGTAATGGGGTTGAAACTGCTAAATTGATTAAAGAGCGGTATCCAATTGTAGAGGTTATTTTATTGACGGCTTACGGGAATATTCCTGATGGGGTAAAGGCAATAAAAAACGGCGCTTTTGAATACATTACGAAGGGGGATGACAACAATCGCATTATACCATTGCTTTATAAAGCTTGCGAAAAGGTTGCATTGGCCCGAAGGGTACAGCAGTTAGAAAAGCGATTAGGGGATAGACTTTCTTTCGATAAGGTTATTGGAAAATCTAAAGCGATTCAAGCGGCCATTGGAATGGCTCAAAAAGTTGCTGTTACCAATACAACGGTTCTACTAACTGGAGAAACTGGTACCGGTAAAGAGGTTTTTGCGCAGGCAATCCATCAGGCTAGTTCCAGGAGAGACCGTAATTTTGTGGCTATTAACTGCGCTGCATTTACAAAAGATCTGCTGGAAAATGAATTGTTTGGTCATAAATCCGGTGCTTTTACCGGAGCGACGAAAGATCAGCGCGGCTTGTTTGAAGAAGCACATTTAGGTACTGTTTTTCTGGATGAGATCGGGGAGATGGCTTTGGAGCTTCAAGCTAAAATTCTTCGTGTTTTGGAAACGGGAGAGTTTTTGAAAGTAGGCGATTCCAAACCCACGAAAGTGGATGTACGTATCATAGCTGCTACCAACAGAAATCTCGAAACTGAAATTGCTTCAGATCATTTTAGGAGTGATCTTTTTTACAGATTATCTGTTTTTACGATTGAACTTCCGCCGTTACGGGAGCGGGTACAAGATATTATGCCGCTGGCGCAATATTATGCCGATATTTTTGCGCTAAAATCCAATTTGAAACCTTTGCAGATGAGCCCTGCATTTGTGCAGGCATTGGAACACAATGTATGGCGGGGAAATATCCGTGAACTGAAAAATGTGATTGAACGCAGTGTAATTTTAAGTGAGGACGGCGTGCTGGATGTTCAGAGCCTTCCTTTCGGAGAACGTGATTATAGAGAAGGGGCGGGTGGCTTATCAAACTTTTCGATGGCCAACATAGAAAGGCTGCATATACAACGTGTATTGAAACATACGAATGGAAATAAAGCTGAGGCTGCTCGATTGTTAGAAATCGGTATAGCTACCTTGTATCGAAAAATTGAAGAATATAAAATCCAATGAAACTTAGAGCTAAGCTGACATTTGGGGTAGGTTTTTTATTTTTCATGATCTTGCTGTTAGCGATAGTGAGTGGTTATTACGTTTACCGGCTAAAAAAAGATACAAACAATATTTTAGTCGACAACTATAACACGTTGCATTACTCCAGAAATATGCTGTCGGCTTTGGAAGATTTTCGTACAAACGGGAAGAGTGTTCAGCTATTTGAACATAATTTAATGCTCCAAAAGCGCAATGTGACTGAGCGTGGTGAACGGGCTGTAACTGAACGTGTAAATCGTCACTTTTTGAGTTTAAAAAGAGAAATGAAAAATGCCACAGTAGTGGCCGATTTACGTAAAGATATATTCCAGCTGATGTATCTTAATATGCAGGCGATTGAATACAAAAACAATATCGCCAATACAACAGCAGAAAAAGCTATTCTGGCGATCTCCGTTGTAGGTGCGATCTGTTTTATGATTGCGTTTGTGTTGTTGGTTAATCTCCCCCTAGCTATTGCTGGTCCAATTGTACAATTAACCGATAGTATTAAACAGATTGCTGCTGGGAACTATAAAATGAGACTTCATTTTAAGCGAGAGGATGAATTTGGTGCGGTGGCAAAATCGTTCAACACAATGGCTCAAAAGCTCGAGGAATATACAGAAAGTAAATTAGGAAAGATTTTACAGCATAAAAAGAGAATTGAAGCACTTATCGATAATATGCATGATGCTGTTATAGGGGTGGATGAGAAAAAAAGAGTGCTTTTTGCAAATGAACCTGCTTGTTTAATTTCGGGGTTAAAATTTGCTGAGTTTGAGGGAAAGAATTTGGAGGAAATTGCATCTTTTAATGATTTGATTAGAAACCTTCTCAACAAAATTAGCTCCTTGCATCAAGAATCCGGTCATCTGGGTTTGGTTCAGGTATTTGCTTTTGAAAAGGAAAACTATTTTGAGTTAGAGGTCATTGATATCAATGTTGTTCCAACAGGAGAGGAGAGTCCTCAATTTATTGGACAATTTATTTTGCTGAAGAATGTAACCAGTTTTAAGGAGCGTGATGTAGCAAAAACAAATTTTATTGGAACGGTCTCCCATGAATTGAAAACGCCTATCGCTTCCATACGAATGGGCATCCAATTGTTAGAAAATAAGCGGGTAGGAGATTTAAATGCGGAACAAAAAGATCTGCTGGAAGGGATAGCTGATGATACAGCGCGGCTCCTGAAGATTACGGGAGAACTTTTGGATATTGCACAAGTGGAGAGCGGTGCGATTCAGATGAAGCTGACACCAGCATTTATCGGACCGATTGTAGATTATGCACTTTTGGCCAATCGGTCGATGGTAGAGCAAAAACAAATTCGGATCGACGTGGAATTGGAAAAGGATTTGCCGCTGGTTTTTATCGACACGGAAAAAGCCGCATGGGTGTTGACGAATTTATTGTCCAATGCAATTCGGTATTCCGATGAGGGGGGAGTGATCGGTATTTCCGCCAAAAGAATGGGGACAAGGGTACTTTTACTTGTTGAAGATCATGGTCAAGGTATTCCAGCGCAATATTTAACGAAAATTTTTGATCGCTATTTCCGTGTCCCAGGGAGTACAAAAGAAGGAACGGGTTTGGGTCTGAGCATAAGCAAGGAGTTTATCGAAAGTATGGGTGGAGAAATCGATGTACGAAGTGTTTTTGGAAGTGGAAGTACATTTTTTGTTTACCTTCCGATTGATCGGCCTAGACCATTAGCCTACAACCCACCAAGCTAAAAAAAGGAAAAGCTAAAATCACAAGCTCTTCCTTTTTTTCGTCCAAAAGGGGATTGAAAGATCCTGCGGCTTGCATTGCAGAGGCCGTAGGATCGGCACCCGCTAAAGTTTTATTTCATTGTCATCGATAAGTTTTGCGTCACGTGTGTTCTTTTGCACTGCGATTGCAGAAAATATACTCAATGAGAAGGACATCGCATAGAATCCTTTCTCACTTAAAAGCAGTTCTGCATTCCAGAGGCCTACAGTCAACAGAACAACGGCAGCAATTGTTGCAAACCAACTCAGACCATAATACAATTCGGTAACAGCGAGCCCTTCCGCTTTATCTCTGACACTTTTTTGAACAGAGATAACAGCAAACAGGGCAAACAGTAAAATTGTAAAATAATACCCTTTTTCGTTCAATGCCATTGTTGCATTCCATAAGCCTATGCAATAGCCAACGGTTCCAACCAATAATGCTGTCCATGAAGCACCAATAAATGCGCCTGTTGGTTTAAATGGATTTCTTTTGTTTGAATCTCTTTCAGCTTTTTTTTCTTCAATCATGTTTTTTAGCGGTTCCATAATTTTCTTGTTTTAGTTTTAATTTGTTGTTGTTTTGTGATTCAAATATCTATAGGATCTAATTATTTTTAAACTTAATTTTACAATAATACTGACGATATTATTTTGTTTTATATATTTATTTAATTCTAGATTTGAGCTATGACAGATACAATATCAGACTTACTATTACTGCTTAATGATGACGATAAAAAAGATTTTAAGGCCTTTTTGAAACGTAAAAACAAGCGAAATGACGTGAAAAATATCAGGTTGCTGGAAATTATGGAAACTGACGATATAAATAGATTAAAAAAATTGTATGAACCTACTAAAAATCGCAATGCTTATCATGCCTTGAGAAAGAGGCTTCATGAGAGTCTGCTGTTTTTTCTTTCAAATAAAGTTTTTGAGCGGGACAACAGCGAGGCGCATGAAGCACTGAGACTGCTTGTTGTTGGCCGTTTTCTATTGGAAAGTCAGTCGATCAAGATTGGGTTTAAATGTCTTCAGCGGGCTGAAGACAAAGCGCTTCTTCTTGAACAGTTTAGTTTGTTGAACGAGATCTTACAAACTAGATTACAATATGCTTATTTGGATCCAAGTGCCAATTTGGAATTGCTTGTCGATCGTTTTGCCGAAAATCAACGGAAATTACAGCAAGAAGCGAAATTTCAGATTGCTTATGCCTTGTTGCGTGCGGAATTGCAGGATATTCATTTGAAGGCAAAAATAGTTGATCTCAATAAGTTGATTTTGGATACGTTGAGCAAATACAGTATTTCCTTAGATGATCTTTTATCATTTAAATCACTTTATCAACTCTTATATATTGCGAATGAATATGCCGCAATTCATCAAAATTATGCGCTGGTCCGTTCTTTCTTAAAAACAGCAGATAATTTCCTGCGAAAGCATCAGGAGCAGGCACTCCTGCAGTTATTTTACTATCTCCATATCTTGTATTATCTGGCTAACTTCAATTTGCGGAATGGTTTTTTTAAGGAAAGTTTGCGTTATTTGGAACGGATGGATGTAGTTTTGTCGCAAGCAAGTCCTGCTTTTCGAATACAGTTTCAGCTGCGATGCCAATTGTTGAAGGCATTGAATTTTCATTATCTTGGCGATGGCGCACCGGGTCTTGCCCTTTTAAGGGAGGGGATCAAACAAGTGGCACCAAAATCAAGTGAGCTTGATCTCGCGGATCTGCAATTATGTTTGGTCATGTTTTTAACACAATTTCGCGATAAAACCGCTTTAGTTGAGCTTCAAAAATTGACTCGAACAGACGCCTGGTATGAGAAGAAAATGGGGATGTTATGGACCATCCGGAAGAGTCTGCTCGAAATTCTGATCCACATCCAATTCGATCACATTGATTTGGCAACTTCGAAACTAAGGAGCTTTGTTCGTAGGTATAAAAAGTACCTGATGAGTGTCAATGAAAATAGAGTAATTGATTTTGCTAAATTGGTAGAAAAATATCTTTTAAATCCTACTGTCATTCAAGGGAAATCCTTTCGTGCAGCTGTCGAAGCTATGGTGAATCAAAAAGAAAATAAGGATTTATTTGTTAAGGGGTTTGTTGCTTGGTTGAAGGCTCTTGTTGTTTCTGGAAGCCCTTATACAGTTTTGTTGGATTTGATCAAAGAAGAGGGGAGATAATTAGTAATAGATATGTAAGATGATCTGTTTTTTTGAAGAATCAATCAGTGTCTGCAGTCTTTTATAGAACTCGGCATTCACCATGGGACAGCCTTCACTAAGGCATATTGGGTCGACCTGTTCATCGTATGGCATGCTGTCGTATTTGTGTAAAACGATATTTCTAGCGTATGCGTTACTATTGGAACTATCCAAACCATATAGCTTATAGGCTTTTCCAAATTTGCCGCTGTATGAACTGCCGATAGTATAACTTCCTAGTGATGTCGCATGGGAATTATCTGTATTGCTAAATTTTAAGCTGTTTTTTTTGCCTGTTTCGGAACCAGATCCATGGGCAACCAGGCCCTGATCGATAATCTGCTCCCTTTTTAGATCTACGACAAAGAAGCGATTTCTCCCCGAGGGTCTTTTCATATCCAGAAGAAAGGAAACATCAGGATTATAGCCGATGTTGGTTTTTAGGTGTTTTTTTACTTCTATCATAGCCATGGCGTAGCGGGCATCGTCTGATAGCTCGTTTTCCTTCGTGTCAACAACGGCCAAAAGTGCGTTTTTTTTGTTGGTTTTGAAAGCGATGAGACCTACCCCTAGGATAATGACCAAAAGAATGATTTTATTCATAGATCAAACAGATTTTACAAAATTCCTTTTTTTAGCAGTATTTTTTTTGTTCGGCAGCCTCATTCTATTTGTGTATAAAATCGCTCGAAGGATTTCCAGTATTTATCTTTGTAGATACTATAATCAATTTGGAGGTTTTCCTTATACTGTTCGATTAACTGATCAATGGTCATGGAGATTTTTCGGAATTCTTTGCAGGCCAGGTAAATTTCCCTTAGATTATCAGCGGTTTCTCGGCCAATATTAAGAAAGCCAATATCAGCTGGAAGGTTGTTCATTAATTCCTCCTCAAACTTATCCATTAAATCGTAAGTTTCCTGATCTGGCATTCCATTGGTTGCTGTTCCATCATAACTGATTTTTAGTGTAACGATCCAAGGGTGGGAGGCTTTTCCATCCCAGTCTAATAGCGTTGTGTTAATAATTGCCAAGATGGGTAAGTCATTTTCTAATACACCTTCAAATGCAGTATAAGTATCATCGGTGGTATTGTGTCTTAGATCAGTGTACTTTTCCACAAATTCTTTTTCTCGCCAGATTAAATAATCTTTTAATTTGAGCAGCGGAATCAACTCTTCAGTTGCGAGATCTGTTGAGGTCACATTTAGATTGTCTATGGCTATGATCGAATTGAGTTCACCAATGTAATTATCGAGGAATATTTCTATTCCATGGGCAATATTAGCTTTGTTCTCTTCCGTATAATCGGGGTGAACGATAACGATATCGACTTCATCCGGCTGGTATTTATGCTGAATAGGGTAAAAAAACATATCCTTGATGTCAAAGGAGAATCCATACATCTTGATTTTGAATTTTTCCATATCCGCAATAGCGGGTTTTAGTGCCGTAAATTTCCAGCGGGATAGTGATGGAGCAGAAGCAATTAGATGTTCTACGAAAGCAATATTTTTGATGACCCCATCGGGAGTAACTACAAGCTCAGCTGTTTCATCATCATACATACCAGTTAAGAAATACAGCTCCTTGCGAAGCGCATCTATCTTTGGTGAAAGCTTGCTGAAAAAATTCTGATCAATTTGTTCTCCACTCTTAACGATTTGAAAAAATGTCTGTTCATTTTTTATAAACCAGTCCCAAAAATCTTGCACATCGTCCTTTTTATTTTCTTTTTTACCAAAAATATTATTCAAAAATCCCATAATTAATAGCTGTTCGATTGAATCATCAAAGTTCGTATCTGTGTTTTAAAAGTGTTTTTATAACTATAGAGGAGAAAATGATCCGAATGAAACGGTCATGAATACCTCTGCTCTTAAATTTAATTATATAATTACGATCCGGCAAGGGAATTTAAGTTTAAAAATAATAGGACAAACAATTGTGATGGGAGTTTGTTAGGACTATTGTTGGAATTATAAATTAAAATTGGTCTTATGAAATTTAGCAAATTAACATTTTGTCTATTGGCAACGACAGCTGTACTTTCTTTTACGTCCTGCAAATCGGGATTATCTGACGATAAGCTGGAGGAAAAGATAGAAAATGCGCTTACTGGCCGTAAAACAGTAGACGTCGAAGTTGAAAAAGGAAAAGTTATCTTAAGTGGCACCGTCGCTTCGGAGGAAGAAAAACAACAAGTGGAATCGATTGCTAAAACAGCAGGAGATAAAGACGTTAAGTCTATTCAAAACAATATTGTCGTTAGCGCTCCGGTGTCATCGACACCCGCTCCTATTGAGACATCCAATAATGACGCGGTACTGGGCGCAGCTGTAAATACGTTTATGAAGGATTTTCCTACGGTGCAGGCAAGTGTAAAGGATGGTGTAATCTCTGTTACAGGTACCTTAGAGCAACCAAAGATAGTAACCTTAAAACAGGGACTGGATAACTTGAATCCCAAAAAAGTGGATCTAAGTGGTATTGTTGTCAAAAAATAAAATAACGAAACTATGTCATTGCAAGAAAAATATAAAGTTCTTTTGGATACGGCACAATCTTCAGGTGTAAATGACCTGAATTATGCCGAAATGGATGGTGTATTGCAGATCAGAGGTACAGCACCTACTGCAGATGTAAAAAATAAGCTATGGGAAATTTACGGTAATATAGATCCTAATTTCCAAACTGGAGATGTGGTACTCAATGTAGATGTGGCTACAGAAGTGCCGGGAAGTCAGGTGAAGGTCATTACCGAAAACAGTAACTTGAATATTAGAAAAGGTCCAGGTACAGATCAGCCTATTGTCGGCAAAGCTGCTAAAGGAGAAATCATCACTTTGATTAGTAAAGCTAATGATCAATGGTGGCTTGTCAGAACCAAAGATAATGAAGAGGGCTATTGTTATGCCCAGTATTTAGAGTCTGTTTAGATGCTGGATGTTGTGCGCGCCTTCGGCGCGAACATTGCTAGACCTTGATTATAAGGAGAATTATCGGTAGATAATTCTCCTTTTTTATTGTCTGCGTAAGCCTTTAATGGATGTGTTGTAGCGTACTGTAAATACATTTTTATTGGAAAAGTATTTTGAGAAGCAGTCCTATTTTATTTTTTGGTGTAATAATTGTGTTACTGTTATTGCAACAATTTCATTACATCATGTCGAAATCACGTTTTATTACATTATTATACCTTTGTTTAGCTATTCATTTGGGAGTTGCGCAAGAGTATGTTCGATTAGATAAAGATAATTACCAGCTTCATTTATCAGAATATCCACAGGATACGATCCGGATACTTGAAAAGGGTAAAGAAACGAAGTTGAAACCAGGTAAATATATTCTGCAGAAGAATCAATTTATGGGGCTTTCCAATGCATTTATTTCAATCAATAAGGAAGGTATAGTAGAGAGTGATTTTAAGATTGAAAAAGACGGGAAGCAAGGTGTTGTTGTAGTACGGCACGGTGTATTGCAGCAAATGAATGTGAAATCTGCTACGTTACCAGACTTTCAATACACAATAACGGATACTTCAAGTGTGCAGCGTAATTTTAAGAATGGGAAAATCAGCCAGGAAAAAACGGTATTCTACGGAGTTGTAAATAAGGGGAAAAAAATAACAAAGGTATTTTTTGATAATTATTATACGGTTGAAAATGATTTTGACCATACCCGAGCTGACTATCGCTTAGACAATACCTTAATGTACAGTGCTAAATTGAATTGTGGCGGGCAGATACAGGAATCAAAGTCATTTGATGCTCTTGGTCAATTACTAAAACATACCTATCGGAAAGCTAAGGTTGATTATACAGATTTATATCAGAATAATAATCTTGTCGAGCGGAGATATAACCTTGATAATTGCTCTTACCATGAGTATTTTAAGAATTCATTGCTCGTGCAAAAGGTAGTGGAGAAAAAGGATAAGGGGAATACCCAAAAGTATGTTTATAATGCTTCGGGAAAATTGATGGATAAAAATAATGGTGGCTAATTGAAAAACGTAAGTCGAATTGGTTAAGAGATCGCAATATTTTTGTATTTTAAAAATATAGCGCTACCTTTGTCAAGCAATGAAGAAAATGAACAACATATTACGTCTTCCATTTTTCTTTAATTATTATCGCCCGATAATCGTTCGGGACCCCTATGCCTATTAAATTAAGAAATTCAATTATTATTTATAGCTAAGCCCGAACATAACGTTCGGGCTTTTTTTATTTTATATGACATCATGTTAAAAGAGTTAGAGGAAAACATCGAAATTATTTTACCGAAGGAAGGACTTGCATCGAAGTTGAAGGAGGCTGAAGAAAAGAATCGCCCATTGATTATAAAACTTGGTTTCGATCCCACAGCGGCGGATCTTCATTTAGGGCACGCTGTGGTGTTGAAGAAACTACGGCAGTTTCAGCAGCTGGGGCATGAAATCGTGATCCTGGTTGGCAGTTTTACCGCTCGGATCGGAGATCCTACGGGAAAAAATAAAGCACGTAAACCTTTATGTCCGGATGAGATCGCCCTCAATGCGGCAACCTACATTGCGCAACTGTCTAAAATTATTGATGTTTCAAAAGCAAGAGTTGTTTTTAATGGAGACTGGCTGGATCAGCTAAATTTTACAGAAGTCATTCAGCTGGTATCAAAAGTCACGGTTGCTCAGCTGATGCAACGTCATGATTTTAATAAGCGGTTTAACGAGAATCAATCGATAGCCATGCATGAGTTGCTTTACCCGATATTGCAGGGCTTTGACTCTGTACATATCAAAAGCGATATTGAAATGGGCGGAACGGATCAAATGTTCAATTGCACCATGGGCAGGCAGCTGCAGGAATCTTTTGGACAGGATCCACAAATAGTACTGTGTATGCCTTTATTGCGCGGGCTGGACGGAAAAGAAAAAATGAGCAAATCATTAGATAACACGATCGGTCTTTTGGATGAGCCGAATGAAATGTTTGGTAAAACCATGTCAATTCCAGATCATTTAATTCCAGAATATATCGACTTGACAACAGATTTCAATCAGGAAACCAAACTTGGAATGAAGGCCCGTATTGAAATGGGCGAAAATCCAATGGAAATTAAGAAACTTATAGCACATAATCTTGTCGCTCAGTACCATGGCGATGAGTTTGCGTTGACTGCAGCTGATTTTTTTGTCAAGCAATTTCAGAGCAAGAAATTGGAAGAAAAAACTTTTCAGGAGATATCGGGTCAAACATTACGAGAACAGTTTGGTGAAAAGGCTAAACTGGTCGATCTGTGTCATTTCCTGAAAGGGTCGACAAAGTCGGCGATGAGAAGATTGATTTTAGGTGGCGCAGTTCAGATCGACTCCATAAAACAGCTGAATCCGGAGCTGTCAGTTGATTTAAATCTAGGTCTTAAAATTAAATTGGGTAAAAGAACTTATTTTAAAGTTGTTTAGTAAGGTTTGTGAAGGTATGCTTTTGTAATATTTTGCGAAAAGCAATAAATTAACATGGTGGTTCTTTCTTAAACCATAAATAATTTCTACCTTCATATAGAAGTCTCAAACTTTATTTTCATACCAATTATAGATGGAAACATACAATAACATTGTTTTGGAGCGATTGCCCAAACATTTGAAACGCTATGTAGTAGCTCAGCGATATGAACGATATACCGCATTGGATCAGGCTTTGTGGCGTTATGTCATGCGCCAGAATTATTCTTTTTTGAAAGATGTAGCATATTACCCTTATATCCCAGGATTGAAGAAAGCAGGTTTATCAATTTCGACCATACCAAACCTGCAGGATATGAACGATAGTCTAAAATTAATTGGCTGGGGCGCTGTGACAGTGGATGGATTTATTCCGCCAGCTGCTTTTATGGAATTTCAGGCACATCGGGTACTAGTTATTGCCGCAGACATACGTCAATTGGAGCATATCGAATATACACCAGCGCCAGATATTATTCACGAATCTTCTGGGCATGCCCCTATAATAGGTGAGCCAGATTATGCTGCATACCTGCAATATTTTGGAGAAGTCGGGACAAAAGCACTTTCTTCGGGCAAAGATTTTGAACTCTATGAAGCTATTCGTCACCTATCTATTTTGAAAGAACATGCAACAACAACGGCGGTTGAGTTGGCGGCTGCAGAAAAGAATTTGCGGACCGTTCAGGATAATATGGGGGAGCCCTCGGAGATGGCGTTGTTGAGTAGATTACATTGGTGGACAGTAGAATACGGACTTATTGGCGATCTTCATACACCCAAAATTTACGGAGCTGGTTTACTGTCTTCCATTGGAGAAAGCGCGAGCTGCATGCAAGAAGATGTGCCTAAGTTGCCGTATGGTTTAAATGCGATCGAATATGCGTATGATATTACTAAACCACAGCCGCAGCTATTTGTTACACCAGATTTTGAACATCTAAAGATTGTGTTGGATAAATTTGCTGATACCATGTCCTTTCGGGTAGGAGGGAAACGGAGCGTTGACAAAGCCATTGATTGCCGTGCTGTGTGCACGGTGCAATATAGTTCTGGTCTGCAAGTATCAGGAGTTTTTAAATTAGCCAATGCAGATAAAAATCTTTCGTATATCCAGACACAGGGACCTACAGCTTTGGCATTCGCGGGTAAACAGCTCGAATGGCACGGTATAAATTATCATAGCGAAGGGTTTGGCTCTCCTGTAGGAAATTTGAGAGGTGCAGATTATGATCTAGAAGATTTTGATGAAGCAACATTGATCCAATATGGTATAGTTGAAGGCCAGCAATGTCTGTTAAACTTTGCTTCGGGGATTACCATCGCAGGAACTGTTCAACGGATTGTCCGTCAATTTGACAAGATTGTTTTGATTTCATTTACGGCATGTGAAGTATACCGTAACGATAGGAAAGAGGTGTATTTTAAACCTGAATGGGGGATATATGATATGGCAGTAGGGGCTGAAATTGTATCTGTTTTTGCGGGTGCTGCCGATAAAGATGCCTATGAAGCACTGGAAGAAAATCCGGATCAGGCTTCATCTTCCATGGCTAACGAAAGCGAAGATGTAGAGCTCGTGAATCTCCATGCTGCGATATGGAACTTGCGGGACAAAGGATCTGATCAAAAAGCTTGGCTTGATATCTTCAATCTCTTGGGATCGGAAAATGCGGATCATTGGTTAGGTTTGGTTGAGTTATTTGAAATCGCCTGGGCGAATGATGCAGAGGAGTTGACTCATCTGGCTGAAAAGAGGCTTTTGGAATTTGTTACGCTATATCCGCATTTGAAAAAACTGATTGATGATGGACTGCGCGTCGCAAAGGAGGAAGCTTTAAATAATCACTAGGTTAAATGATAGTGGATTATCGTCGGAAATCATATAAAACTTTCTATATTTGCGCGAATTAAATTAACCGTATTATTTTTGATGAATGATAAGTATACTCCAGGTAAACACTTGCTTTTGACGTTGCAAGTTGAGGATGTATTGTTATTAACCACTTTGGAATCGTTTTTGGAATTTACGAATGATCAGATTAAGGTCAATCATTTAAAAATTGTTGGCACTTCGACACATACTTTTCAGGGGGGAGGATTTACAGCTGCAATTTGCTTAATGGAATCACATATATGTATTCACACGTGGCCTGAGTTTGGGCAACTTACCTTGGATATTTACTTGTGCAACTATCTGAAAGATAATAGTGATAACGTCTTTCGACTAGGCAGCTTGTTTAAGGACTATTTTAATGCCATTGTTATTAACGAAACAGTCGTAGATAGATAATATATGGAAGTAGCTTGTAATGATTGTGGGCATGTTCATAAATTTATTGTGGATGTGTCTAATTTCTCTGGTTTTGTATGTGTTAATTGCCATAGCTATTTTAAGGGGACGACATTAGCGACGCTGACATTTGTCAAAAAGTTTGATGTACCCAAAATTTTGCAATGGGCTAAATTAAATGAGTCCATTCAATTTAAACGAATGAACTATAGAATTATCACCAAAATTCTTAGACGTACCACAACTGGAGCTTATGGCAATGAATATGTAGGGCTAAATAATGGTTCTAAAAATACGATTTATTTGGCAGATGGAGTTGATTATACGAGTGTTCTGTACGCCATTTCTAAGAAAAAGTTGATCGTTACACCCGACAATTTTTGTAAATTTGAACGTGGAAATTATGAGTTAGAATATACAGATCGTCAGCATGTGATCTATGCCGAAGGTTTTGTGTTTGAAGATTTAGATGCTGAATCTACTGTTAAGACCTATATTCGAACGATCGATGAAGATCGTTTTATTTCAGAGGAGTTTATAGACGATGATATCGAATACTATCAAGGTTCTTATATTGACGAGAAGGCATACTTCAGTCTATTTGATTTTTTTAAAGATTATAAATCCAAAAGCGATCTTGTTGGAGGGAAGTTTAAGAAACTTGGAGTTATTTTGGTCTTATTAATAGCATCCATCTTTCTTGCATTAAATTTTAAACAAATTGGAAGTGATGTATATACTTTTGATGAAACGTTTAAGGTAAAGAAAGCCCGTAACGAATTTATCGGGACCTCCTTTGAACTGAAAGGAGAGGTTTCAAAAACACTGCTGCTTGAAGGTATATCGGAGGCTAAAAATTATCCCCTTTTTCTGGAGATTAAGCTGGTGAATGAAAAAACAAATGCGGTTATCCAAACAAGTTCTTTTGTACATGAAGATAATGATATTAATTATGCGAGAGGATTGACTGTAGATTTTTGTCGCATTGAACCCGGTATCTATCATCTTGTTTTTGTAACTTCTTTATCCAATGCTTCTCGAGATATGGAGTTTGATGTCGAGCTCTCTGAGGATTATAAATTAACCTATGGAGGTACAAGCTACTTTATCCTGATCTCCTTTTTGGTAGGAATCATTATTTTACTGTGGGTGTACCGTTATTGGTCTTTGGAATTAAAAAATAAGGATTTTTTAGTGAGACTTGATCGCGTAAATCTAATTAATGTTTTAAAATTTAAAGGTCTGGGGCTTGTTTTAATTGTTTTTGTTGCGGCATTTATTGCAATAACAGTCCTTATCAATTCGTCGACTAGTTGTAAAACAACAATCAGCACAAATACATTGGAGGATCATACGTATACAGGTTCTAGGGGACATTATTACCGGTCATATTATAATGAAGACGGTTCTGGTCATAAATAAAAACAAGATAAAGATGAATTACGAATTATTTTATAAAGGAGTAGCGGCTTCACTGGTCTACTCAATCGTTGGAATAGCCGTATTGTTGCTGGCTTATTGGATTATTGAACGTTTAACTCCAGAAAAATCCTGGCAGGAAATAGTACAGAACAAAAACATGGCCTTAGCAATTGTTTTTGCGGCATTTATATTAGGGATATCTATTATTATAGCAGCGGCAATACATGGGTAAGAGAAATAATCTTCCTATATTTCTTTTGCTGGCTGTGTTTATCATCGCTACTTGTGGTCTGATTTATGAGTTGGTTGCAGGTGCATTGGCGAGTTATCTACTGGGGGATTCAGTAAAACAGTTTTCATTTATAATAGGGACATACTTGTTTTCAATGGGGGTGGGATCGTTTTTGGCGAAGTATATTACCAAAAATTTATTTGATCGATTTATCGATATTGAATTGATGATAGGACTTATTGGTGGCTGCAGTTCTGTTGTTTTGTTTTTGATGTTCCAGCAGGTTGAACATTTTCAATTTGTGCTCTATTTCTTCGTATTTCTGACAGGTTGTCTCTGTGGAATGGAAATTCCGCTATTGATGAATATTTTGAAGGATAAAGTGCAGTTTAGAGATTTAGTTTCCAATGTTTTTGCTTTCGATTACATTGGAGCTTTGATAGCTTCGGTTTTATTTCCTATACTGCTTATTCCCAAACTGGGGGTCATGGGTACATCGTTATTTTTTGGTATCATCAATATTTTGGTCGGCGTATTTTTATCATTCTATCTTTCAAAAAAATTGAAAAATCCCGTTTGGATAAAGATAAAGTCTGTTTTTTGTTTAGTAGTGCTATCCGTAATTTTTTTCTATTCAGATGATCTGTTGAAATATTCAGAAAGTCAATTGTATGGAAATAATATTATCTACAAGCATTCTACACTCTATCAGCGTATAGTCTTGACAGAAAATAGAGGTGACTATCAACTGTTTTTAAATAATAATCTACAATTCAACACTAAAGATGAATACCGTTATCATGAAGTACTGGTGCATCCGGCCATGTCCATGGCTAAAGATATTTCCAATGTTTTAGTATTTGGAGGTGGGGATGGGCTTGCTGTACGAGAAATCCTAAAATATCCTGAAGTAAAGAAAGTAACATTGGTCGATTTAGATGAAGGAATGACGCGGTTATTTAGGACAAATGAGCTGTTGGTTCGGTATAATCAAGGTTCACTAAACGATCCTCGCGTAACTGTTATCAATCAGGATGCTTTTATATGGGCTAAGTCTGCAAAGGGTAAATATGATGTCATGATTATTGATTTCCCAGACCCTTCTAATTATAGTTTAGGAAAGTTGTTCACAAATAGTTTCTATCAAACTTTGGCCGCTCTAATGACTGATCAAACTATGGTCTCGGTACAGACAACTTCGCCTTATTTCGCACCCAAATCTTATTGGTGTATTCATGAGACCATTGGTTCAGTTTTTCCGAATACTATTGCTTACCATACTTATGTACCGTCTTTTGGAGAGTGGGGCTTTTGTTTATTCTCTAGGAATATACAGCAACGTTTTACCCAATTGCGCCGTCGTGTAGATAAGCTTAGATATTACAATTATAAGTTTGACGAGTTGACCAATTTTCCAGCTGATATGTGTACAGATGAAAAGATAGAAATAAATCGATTGGATAATCAAATTTTAGTGCGGTATTTTGATGAGGAATGGGGTAAAATCTAATCAATCAAGGCGAGGGTTTCTCAAAGCTACAGTTTTACTGGCAATCGGTGCTCAGTTTTTACAGGCATGTCGAACGAAAGTGAACCATATTTTTCTGCACCTAACGGGAACCGATCATATCTTGGGACATCGACTCCGATTTCCAGATTTTCCTGCTCCGACTGAAGAAATTGAAGTACCCATCCTGGTCTTGGGCGGCGGGGTAACAGGGCTTTCAGCGGCTTACCGTCTACAGCAGAAGGGCTATTCTGATTTTATGCTTTTGGATTTAGAAGACGAGGTTGGCGGAAATGCCCGTAGCGGTCACAATGTGCACAGTGCCTATCCCTTAGGTGCACATTATCTTCCTATTCCCAATGCGTCCAATACCGAACTCCTTCAATTTTTGGAAGAGTCGGGGATTATTAAAGAATGGACTGCCGCAGGCAAGCCGATTTTTGACGAAGAACAGCTTTCGTTTGCACCGCAGGAAAGACTTTTTATCCGTAATGTATGGCAGGAGGGGATTGTACCTAATTATGGGATTTCTGAAGCAGAATCTGCAGAACTTGCACGGTTCTTTCAGCAAATGCAGGGTTTTAAAAAATTGAAGGATACCGATGGAAAATATGTGTTTGATATTCCTATGCGTAACGCCTCACAGATCTATGACCGAACGGCTCTCGACGGGCAGGACATGTTGTCTTGGTTGAAAAACCAAGGCTATCATACTGAAGCCTTGCTAGAGTATGTGAATTATTGTTGTCGAGACGACTACGGTACCGGAATAAAACATACTTCAGCATTTGCGGGGATCCATTATTTTGCGAGTCGCAAGCACGATTGGGACGACTATCAAGATTTGGTGTTGACTTGGCAAGAGGGTAATGGAAGACTGGTCTCTCATCTCAAAAAGTATGTCGAGGGAAAAGTATTGCATAAGAATATAGCCTTTCGTATTGATATAAAAGCTGAAAAAGTGGAAGTTTCTGTTTATGACGCAAAAGAAGCGATTTCGAAAGTTATAAAAGCAGATTGCGTTATAAACTGCTGCCCACAATTTGTCAACCAGTATTTGTTGCCTCACCGGACTTCGTTAACAAGGGAATTTCACTACGCCCCCTGGATTGTGGCTGCGATCGTATTGCGTCGCTTTCCTTTCGCTGATGGTAGACCTCTTTCTTGGGAGAATATTATCTACAGGGGAAATGGGTTGGGGTATGTTTATGATCAACATCAGAGCCTAAAACAGTTCCATAGCCCGTTTGTGATCAGCTATTATCACAGTTTAGGCGAGGGGAATTTAAAACAAAATCGAAAGCAGCTATTTGCTTGGTCGGATCAGCAATGGAGGGACTTTATTTTAAATGATCTTGAAAAAGCTCATTATGGCATAGAAAAGGAGATTATCAGTATCGAAATATTTAGACATGGGCATGGGATGATTAGTCCGGTCAAAGGATTTTTGACTTCACAAGCGCGGCTAGAACTAGCAAAATCGATTGGAGACAAAGTATACTTTGCACATTCAGATTTAAGCGGTATTTCAATTTTTGAAGAAGCTTTTTACCAAGGTATAGATGCAGCAGATAAGGTGATTTCTGATCTTACCTAAATTACTTACTATTGTAAATCTAATTGTCTGGTTAAGTTTTCACTTTCTAGATGCCGATTCCTATACACGGAAAATGAAATATCCAGCTATTTTATAGCTTTTATATTATTCTTTTAATAAAATTTGCCAGGCTTTATCAAGCTGGCCTGCATCCAATAGCTGTGCAGCATATTCATGAACTTTTTGGTTGAATTTCGATGGGCTGTCTTCAAAGTTTAGTTTCAGGTAGTTTAAATACTTATCCGCTGGCTGTATATCTTTTAATGTGGGTAGTGTTTCGACATTGGCCAACAATCCCAGGTGATTTCCGGTCAGTACAGTAGAAAATCTAATTTTTTCCGGAAGTTGATCTATGCCAATTCCCAGACTACGGAGGGGTTTCGGTACAATAAATAGATTTTCATCAGTGACGCGGCAGTACCAGTCACCACCCAGCCTTGCCACAAGGTCCAAATCTTTTTGTTGGATGGCATTGTCCTTGCCCAATAGGTGTTTGTGGACATGCATATAGAGGATCTCCGCAATAACAAGATTACCAGCCCCCGGTTCATCGCTTAAAGCGACGATTTCTCTAACCCGGCATTCCAGCTGGACTGGAGATTCGGCTACACGTGGTGGCGCAACCTGAATAGAAGGTACAGCAGTAAAACCCGATTTATCGAATTCATTTATTTCCTTCCCATATTCGGTGCTGGCAAGAGATTGCTGCTGCACCATGTCGTAGTTGACAATATTGATGACGACTTCCTTAACTTCCTGTATATTATCCAGCGTATGTTTGGTACTGCCATCACGCATCCGCCGCAGTGGCGAGAAAACACAGATAGGCGGCTGATGCGACATCAGGTTGAAATAACTGAAAGGACTTAAGTTGACTTGTCCATTGCGATCTATCGTGCTCGCAAAACAAATTGGACGCGGTGCAATAGCATATTTAATTAAATTATCGATGATAGCTTTGTCCGCTACAGACTCAAAGGTTATGGTTTCGAAAGATGACTTCATATTCGCTAGATTTATGAATGGTGTAAAGCAATAGAATTGGAAAGTTTTCCGAGTGCGGTGATCTCCAATTCAATCTCATCGCCAAGGTTAAGCCATTGGTCTTTATGATTAGGATCCGCTATGCGTGCCGTGCCATTGAGTTCAAGGAAGCAGCCTGTTCCGACTGTCCCAGAACCGATTATGTCACCAGGGAAGATCTGTACACCATAAGAAACCCGCTCAATAATTTCTGCAAAAGTCCAGTGCATGCTCGCAAAATTACCCGCTGAAACCTGTCTGCCGTTTACTTTACAAGTCATATCGAGATCATAACAGTTGCCAATATGCCCTTCGGCTGGTTGAACTTTATAAGGCTCCAATTCATCTTTTGTAACTAGCCAAGGTCCAATTGCTGTGGCAAAATCTTTGCCTTTGGCAGGCCCTAAACTCAATTTCATCTCTTCCATCTGCAGTTTTCTTGCACTAAAATCATTCATAATCATGAATCCGGCAATATACTCATCTGCCTTGGCCGCAGGGATGTTGATTCCTGGCTTATTGATGACGATAGCGATCTCAAGTTCGAAATCAAGTTGATCTAAATGTAAGGGCATGCAGTGAATAGTTCCAGGGCCTTGTATTGCCTGATGATTTGAAAAATAGAAAACAGGAAATCTATCAAATTCGGGGATCATTTCAAGTCCACGGTTTCTTCTTGATGTTTCCACATGCTGACGAAATGCGTAGGCATCACGAAAAGAGGCTGGATGAGGTACCGGAGCGATAAGCTGTGTTTCCTGTAACGGATGATAAGGTCTTTTGATCGTTCCCCGGACCAAAGCACGCTCAAATTCCTGAAGCTTACTCATGGCCTTCTCTCCACCTTTTAGGAAATCAGACATATTTTTGGGAAGGGTTTGATCGATTGCTGAGCAACGATAAAATCGGTCGTTTATGACAATCCCCAATTCTTCCTGACCTTCCTTAATGCTGGTGACAATTCTCATATATAGTGTGTTCTATTTGGTTATTCTATGTTGTTAGCATTTGACACAAATATATTGTATAAGATTTGAAAAAAATATTTCTTTTCTTGAAAATAGAAAAATATGCTTACCTTTATTAAAGCATTATAAACTATAAAAAATGATCAATCGTGGCGTACATCGCTTTGCGTTCCCCATGCCCTATATTGCTTTTAATAGAGCAATTATAGCTGATATCGTTTTTGCACAATACTAATCTTCTCTCACGCACTTGCCAATAGTTCTATTGGTACTTGGATATTCATTTAATTTTATAACCGTTTAAATCGTAGAATTATGCCATTTTATGTTAAACAAGGGCAAATTCCAATGCAGCGACATACTGTTTTTAGAAAGCCCGATAATACGCTTTATGCTGAGGAACTCGTATCCACCCATGGATTTTCCAGTCTTTATTCTTTGGTGTATCATTGCCACCCCCCTACATTAGTCAAGCAAATTAGGGAGCCTTACGATGTATCGCCCAAGATTGCCCGGGATAAACATCTTAAGCATACCAGCCTAAAAGGATTTCAGGTACAGGCAAAAGATGATTATCTTGAAAGCCGAACGCCAGTACTGGTTAATCAGGATCTGCACATATCCTTGGCAGCTCCTCGTCGGTCCATGGATGATTATTTCTATAAAAATAGCCAGGCAGATGAGATTGTCTTTATTCATCAAGGGAGCGGAAGGTTAAAAACTGGATATGGAAATATCCCATTTAAATATGGCGATTATTTAGTTATTCCCCGGGGAACGATTTATCAAATGGAATTTGAGGGGCAAGATAATCGGTTGTTTATCGTCGAATCGTTTTCTCCTGTGCGTACGCCAAAACGGTATCGCAATGAATTTGGTCAATTGATGGAGCACGCTCCCTTCTTTGAACGCGATATTCGGGTACCTCAGAATTTGGAAACCTTTGATGAGTTGGGTGATTTTGAAGTGAAAATCAAGAAACAGGGGATGATTTATCCGTATGTCTACGGGAGTCATCCATTTGATTTTATTGGCTGGGACGGCTATCACTTTCCCTGGGCCTTTTCGATCCATGATTTTATGCCGATAACGGGTAAATTACATCAGCCACCACCCGTCCACCAGACCTTTGAAACAGATCACTTTGTACTGTGCAGCTTTTGTCCACGGCTGTATGATTATCATCCCAATTCGATTCCTGCACCGTATAATCACAGCAATGTAGATTCGGATGAAGTCCTATACTACGTCGATGGCGATTTTATGAGCAGAAAGTCGGTTGAAAGAGGACAGATTACGCTGCATCCCGGTGGTATACCTCATGGGCCTCATCCAGGGACAGTGGAAAAAAGCATCGGACAGGTTAAAACTGAAGAGCTGGCTGTGATGATCGATCCTTTTCGACCATTGATGCTCACAGAAGAAGCACTCACTATAGAAGATCCAGATTATTATAAGTCTTGGATGAGTTAGATTAATAAAAGAAGAGTAACCTTTATATAAATTATGGCAAATACATTTGCAGAAAAGATTGCCCAAGCGCAAGATTTTCTACCTATCAATGGGACAGATTATATTGAATTTTATGTTGGCAATGCCAAGCAAGCTGCGCATTACTACAAGACAGCTTTTGGCCTCCAGTCGGATGCTTATGCCGGACCTGAAACAGGAGTTCGAGATCGGGTATCCTATGTGCTCAAACAGAATAAAATACGTTTGGTGCTTACCACGGCGCTGAAATCTGACCATCCCATCACAGAACATGTTAAGAAACATGGTGATGGCGTTAAAATATTAGCGCTCTGGGTAGATGATGCCCGAAAATCGTTTGAGGAAACAACAAAAAGAGGGGCAAAGGTATATCAGGAACCACAGCTTCTGAAAGATGAAAACGGGGAAGTATGGACTGCCGGTATCTATACCTACGGCGAAACGGTCCATCTTTTTGTCGAACGGCGCAATTATTCAGGTCCGTTTATGCCGGGATATGAAAAATGGGAAAGTGATTACAATCCAAGCGAAACAGGTTTGCTTTATGTCGACCATTGTGTTGGTAATGTCGGATGGAACAAGATGAACGAAACAGTGAAATGGTACCAGGATGTCATGGGGTTCGTTAACATCCTGTCTTTCGATGATAAGCAGATCAATACCGAGTATTCCGCGCTAATGAGTAAAGTGATGAGCAATGGAAATGGCTACGTTAAGTTCCCAATCAATGAGCCTGCCGAGGGAAAAAAGAAGTCACAGATTGAAGAATACCTTGAGTTTTATGAGGGAGAAGGCGTACAACATGCGGCGTTGGCAACAAAAGATATTGTTGCTACCGTGAAAGCACTTAAAGCAAGAGGAGTAGAGTTTTTGGGTGCTCCGCCCGAAGCATATTATGACATGTTGCCCGAGCGAGTTGGAAAAATTGATGAAGAAATACGGATCATTCAAGAACTTGGAATTCTGGTAGACCGTGACGAAGAGGGGTATTTGCTGCAGATTTTCACAAAGCCTGTAGAAGATAGACCAACTTTATTTTATGAGATCATCCAGCGCAAAGGAGCACAAAGCTTTGGAGCAGGAAATTTTAAGGCCCTTTTTGAAGCCATAGAACGTGAACAGGAACGTCGAGGAAATTTATAGAAGTATGGAAGGGATGAAAGAATTATTACGGGCGTTTGAGCATAAAAGCCCAGAAATTGTTTTCGAATGGAAGGATAGCGAGACGGATGCAAGGGGATGGATTGTGATCAATTCTTTGCGTGGAGGTGCTGCCGGGGGTGGAACACGGATGCGGGCTGGATTGGATAGGCATGAGGTAGAATCTTTGGCAAAAACAATGGAGGTCAAATTTACGGTATCTGGGCCTGCAATAGGGGGAGCAAAATCTGGAATTGATTTCGATCCACATGACCCCAGGAAAAATGAAGTTTTAGAACGTTGGTTTAAGGTTGTTACACCGCTATTGAAAAACTATTATGGGACGGGTGGGGACCTGAATATAGACGAAATTCATGATGTTATTCCATTGACGGAAGAATATGGACTGTGGCATCCCCAAGAAGGAATTTTGAATGGGCACTTTAAGGTGAATGAAAGCAATCGTATTCATCAAATTGGGCAATTGCGTTATGGAGTTTCCAAAGTATTGGAGGATAGCTCCTACAGTCCAGATCTGAAGCGTAAGTACAAAGTGGCAGATATGATTACTGGTTATGGCGTGTCAGAGTCAATTCGTCACTACTACGAACTCTTTGGATCGCATTGTGATGGAAAACGTGCGGTGATTCAGGGCTGGGGAAATGTAGCTGCCGCAGCAGCATTTTATTTGTCGAAACTAGGGGTTAAAGTCGTCGGAATAATCGATCGTGCTGGCGGATTGATCAATCCGGAAGGATTTAATGAACAAGATATTACCCGTTTGTTTCTGGAGCGAAAAGGTAATGAACTCTGCTCACCGGATCTGATTCCTTTTGATCAGATACAGAGAGAAATTTGGAACTTGAAAACCGATATTTTTGTGCCGGCGGCGGCATCCCGGTTAGTTTCAAAAGATCAGATCCAACATCTGATCAGTCATGGGCTTGAGGTGATTGCTTCCGGTGCAAACGTTCCATTTGCAGATCAGGAAATATTTTATGGACCTGTCATGGAATTTGCAGACCAGCATGTCGCGGTTATACCAGACTTCATTGCCAATTGTGGCATGGCGAGAATATTTGCCTATTTAATGCAACGCAATATCGAAATTAGTGATGATGCAATTTTTTCGGATGTTTCTAAAGTGATTTTTGAAGCACTCAAAAAAATCAAGGCAGTTTCTCCGCAAAAGACTCATATTTCGTCAAGAGCCTACGAAATTGCTCTGAAACAATTGGTGGAAACGGTCAACTGAATATAAGCAGACGGTTTCTAATTTATTTAGGGTATAGCTATCAAAAAAAACACTTGAAGTGGGGAACTTCAAGTGTTTCTAACTAACCAATTATTAACCTAAATTTATGAATACTCAAAACAATGCAATACCTATGCCAAAACTTATTTTCTTTGCGTGAACATATTGTCATTTTTTTGTTATTAAAATTTCTGTATTTGTTGGAGTTTCTGTACATGAACTAAATAAATAAAAATGTGTTTTTTGAAATCCATTTGCTGACTTATTGATGGTTGATTTGATGTGTTTTTGGTGAAATATTTTTCTTTTTATTTTTCTAAATTGTTGATAAACAGAAACTCCTGAAGCGGGGAGCAACAGGAGTTTTCCTAACCAATTATTAACCTAAATTTATGAAAAGTACTTATATAACGTAGTAAGTTTGAAAAATGTTTCAGTGATTATCACTTTTTTTTACTTTTTAACATTTTTTAATTGTTTAGTATTGATTCTCAGTAAAATATTCTAATATTTATTTTGTTTTCTTTTTAGAAAAATAAAAAACCTGTTAGCGGGGACTAACAGGTTTTTTATAAACTAACTAATTATTAACCTAAATTTATGAAACTACTAGACAATATTCAAGAAAGGTGCCAATGTACCTAATACCCCTGTTTGTTTAACGATTTTTAACGCTTGTTCTAAATGGAGTAATAGGGTGTTCTATTTTCGGCGGAAATCTGGTTAAATTTCAAACTTTTTGTGAGGGACATGCGTTTATTTAAGCGAAAGATCACTGCTTATCTCGCAATGGATCATAAACTGTTTAAAAAAAAGTACATGTCGTTAACATATCTCTATCAATTGGAACGCTATGATAGTCCTTTTTGGGCTTTTGCTATTCATGATGGTCATCAGGTTGATGAGCGTTTAATTTCCCATTTCAATATTTCGGAAGACGAACGATTGCGCGAGGAAGATCCTTACACAGCCATTTTGGCAGAGCTCCCGTTTAATCGATTCGTGTCAGGAACTTCCAGGTTTCAGCTGGATCTGAACAGAAAGCAAGAAGATGCAATTTATCTGAGGCCCGAACAGTCATGGGGAATGCATGTATGGCGATCTGATTTGCCCGATGATTTAAAAAGTCAGTTATATGCGACTTATGATCGGGTGTATGATGAAATCAACCGGGAAATTGAGCGTACTATTGATCGTTATGGTTATTTCCTTGTATACGATATCCATAGTTACAATATGCGGCGCAATGGACCAGAAACAAATTTGGATAACATGGCTAATCCGCAAATTAATATAGGGACATCTCATAATCATGATAAATGGCGTAAGCTGACGGATCAGTTCATAAAGACTCTTCAGTATGGAAAGGATGGGCAAACTTATGATGTTCGCGAGAATGTGAAATTTAAGGGCGGGTTTCTTTCGGCATATCTGAACGATAAATTCGGCGATAAAGGCTGTGTTTTTTCTATAGAGTTCCGAAAGGATTTTATGGACGAATGGACTGGGGAAGTATATCCACAAAAACTTCAGGAATATAAGCAGCTTCTCTTGCAAAGCATAGAGACCGTAGAAAACTATTTTGCCTATGAAAGATAATGCTAAACAGCTCGCTGGTATTCTAAAGAAGATCAAAAATAAAGAGGTTTTCCATGTACAGATCCCTCCAAAAAATAAATTGGTTTTTAATCAGGTTGTGCCTTACCTCTTTTTGTATAGACAGTTTTTTAGTCAGGATCCCATGCTTTCGGAGCTGGTCAAATCAGAACCGGCTTATTTTAAGGTGAGAGATCCGCAAATGAATGTTTCGGAATGGATCGCTCCAATTCTCAATCAACTTGTCGAAGAGTTTGGCGCCTGTTTGATTATTGAAGCTTGGGCTGCATCTGCAGCGCAGGAAGAGGATATTCAAATTCATATTGCGCGAAAAAATGTACAGGCAATTGCGCAATATCTCGGTAAGCAATTGAGCACCGAAGAATCGATCGCCAAGGTTGAGATCTTAACAGATTCCAAAACAAATGCCACCCAAAGTTTATCGCCATCAAGTGTACAGTTAGATAATCTGAATACCAATATATTTTACATGGGGCTGGAAATAAAGCCAAAGTATTTACTAGGTGTAGATCAGCAAATCTTGCCGATAGATCTTCGTCATTTCCGTGAAGCCATATCAAGGAGCCTATCTAAAACATTCTTTGAATTCATTCGTATCCATACGTTATCTAAACCTACTGCATTTAAAATAAGCCAGCCTAAAAAGATGCTTCCTCTGGCTTGGGAGATTGATCAAAAATTGGCCCGGGAAAGCCAAAGGTTTGATTTCCTGTTATTGATTACTCCGACAAATTCCTATGACGCATGGCTTCAGTTTAAAAAAGGCAATTATCGAAAAACACCTGTTTTTCGATATCGCCCTATGCCGATAGACCCGGATATTATCAAGAGAAACCTCTATAACTTGCATATCGAAGATTTATTTGACCCCTCTATCGCTTATTTGTTTCGTGACAAACGAAAGGAACTCGATCAGATGATGACGATGCTGAGTGAAAGGGGAAAAGAAGGTTTCTTATTGGGAAGCATGCAGGTTTTTGGTACAGTCAATGAAAAATTGTTGGAAAAGGCCCAGGCGATTCTGACAATTACTACAACCGATCGAGAAGTGAGAACGAAAGAGGAGGATATTGTCTATGCGGAAGAGTTTGCTAAACTGGCTCAAGAAGAACTGGATTATTTGAAAATCCAAGACCCAAATTTTGGAACTACCGTGCGACTTCGGGATGATATTTATGGGGTAATGGTCAATCAGGGTGTGCTCAATATCAGTAAGCAGTATAGTTTGCCGCGGAATAGGGTAAAGGCACTCATTCAGCATGAGGTGGGTACACATATCGTCACTTACTACAATGGGAAACAACAGCCGTTCAGTCTTTTCAGATTAGGGGTTCCCGGTTATGAGAAACTTCAGGAAGGTCTCGCTGTACTTGCCGAATATCTGGTCGGCGGACTGACAAACAATAGACTACGTATTCTGGCAGGTAGAGTTATCGCCGTACATCATATGCAGCAAGGCAATTCATTTATTGATACGTTTTCAGTTTTGCTTGATAAATATCAATTTTTGCCCGAAACAGCTTTCCAAATGACGATGCGTGTATACAGAAGTGGTGGGCTTACCAAAGATGCATTGTACTTGAGTGGTTTAATCGAATTGACTAACTATATCAAAAGTGGGCGAGATCTATCGCTGCTGACCATGGGAAAAATTCGGGAGGATTATATCCCGATTGTCGAAGAATTGATGTTAAAAGGTGTATTGAGAGCTCCGGCTTTAACCCCAAGGTACCTAACGGAACCGTATAAAGAGGCATTTATACAACTCAAAAAGAACAATAATGGAATATTTCAAATGATTCAATAATCGAATATTTTATATGAAGATAGCATTCGTGATTAACCAAACCCATAAAGAAACAGCGCGTTTCACGACAACTCTTTTGGCCTTGAGAGCCCATCAGATGGGACATGAGATTTATTATATCGGCTTGGCTGATTTCTATTATGAGTCTGCTCATATTGCTGCCCACGTACGAAAAGTGCTTCCTGGCCAGAAGCTTACTACGACCAATCGCTTAATGGAAGTATTAAGGGGAACAGAAAAGACTAAAATGTTTTTGGAAGAGATGGATGTTGTCTGGTTGCGATTTGATCCAGTGCTGGATATGGTTAGCCGGCCTTGGGCAGCAGCCTCGGCACTGCAATTCGCATCGCTCTTAAAAGAAAAAGGGGTATTGGTTATCAATGATCCCGATAGTCTTGGCAGGGCGAGCAATAAGTTATACCTTGAAGGATTTGATGAATCTATCCGGCCAAAAACCATAGTAACTAGAAATTATGCAGATGTCATCGAGTTTTTTGAACAACAGAACAAGCTTATTATTTTAAAACCTCTAAAGGGTTCAGGTGGTAAAAATGTATTTTTGATCAATAAGGATAATCAGCAAAACCTAAAACAAACGGTAGAGGCTATCGCGCGTGATGGTTACGTGATTGGTCAGGAATATCTTCCGGATGCTGCACGTGGGGATATTAGATTCTTTTTATTGAATGGAGAGCCTATTTCGATCAACGGGAAATATGCAGCTGTACATCGTGTGCAGCAGGGTGATGAGATTCGGAGTAATGTCCATCAGGGTGCTACGACCCAGGCGGCTGTTATCTCACCGGAGCTGCTGCTGATGGTAGACAAGATTAAGGATAAATTGATTCAGGATGGAATGTATTTTGTTGGCCTGGATGTGGTAGGAAACCGTATCATGGAAATTAATGTTTTTAGTCCGGGAGCACTATGTCAGACTGAAGAGATTGTACAGGAGGATTTTTCAGCCTTTATTATTAAAAAATTAGAGGAGAGAGTTGCTTTCGGACGACGGGCCTAACGACAGTTAGACTCATGGGATTGCTTTGCCGAAATCGGAAGGAAGGCTATAATAGCTATTTGAGGTAATTATGAATTTGAAATGAATTACCTCGATTAAATTCTTGTTATTTTTGAAAAAAGAAAAATATGCTGATTATAGATTCTCCTTCCGACAATGCTTATTTTAACATCGCTTCCGAGGAATATTTATTGGGTAAATACCCCAAAGAGGATATCTTCTTGCTCTATATAAATGCTCCCTCAATTATAATAGGTAAATTCCAAAATACCCTGGCTGAAATAAATCTTGATTACGTCAATGAGAATAATATTAAGGTTGTCAGGCGGATGTCGGGAGGAGGTGCTGTTTTTCATGATGCTGGAAACCTTAATTTTTCCTTTCATACCTTATTGGGGAATCATGATTTTATGGATTTTTCAACCTTTACCCAGCCAGTAGTTTCCCTATTGAATAAATTGGATATACCCGCAAAATTAGAAGGAAGAAATGATCTGTTGGTCGACGGGAAAAAATTTAGCGGAAATGCTAAACTCGCCAAAAACGGCAAAATGATTCAACATGGCACCATACTGATCGATTCGCAGATGGAAGTGCTAAGTGATGCTTTGAAGGTCAATCCATTGAAATTTGTAGATAAAGCTGTAAAATCAAATCGCGCACGGGTCACGAATTTAATTGGATATTTGCCTAGTGGTTTTACAACCGTTCATTTTAAAGAATTGCTCATTGAGGAAATGAAACTGGAGAACCCCGAAGCTAAAATTCGCACGTTTTCTCCTGAGGATATTGAAAATATTGAAAAGCTGATCAAAGAAAAATACGAAACATGGGACTGGAATTTTGGTTTTTCTCCAAATTACAATTTTAAAAAAGCAATTAAGATTCCCGCGGGATTTATCGAATTACACCTAGATGTACACAAAGGATATATTGAACGCGCTAAAATTTTTGGAGATTTTTTTGCTTCCAAATCGATCCATGAAATCGAAAATTTATTGGTTGGGACAAAGCATGAATTGGAGGAGATTGATCTGTTGTTACGGTCCGTTGATTTAACGGCTTATTTTGGTCAGGTCGATGCTTCTGAAATTCTCACTTTGTTTAAATAGAAAATGTTGTATTACCCTATGGGGTATAATAAAAAAAGAATATGCCTTGGAATCCGGACAACTATAATCAATTTAAAGACATTCGTTTTAAACCATTTTATGATTTGGCCGAACTTATCGTCGGAGATACCGTACTGCATGCTGTAGATTTGGGCTGTGGTACCGGCGAACAAACAGCTATTCTAAGTGAAAAATTCGTTGAAGCAAATTTTCTTGGGATAGATTCTTCAGCAGAAATGCTTTCTGAAAGCCAACAGCTTGAAACTGAACGTTTAAAATTTAGACAACGTTCAGTCGAAAAATTCCTTGCTGAGCCAAGGACCTGGGATCTTATTTTCAGCAATGCCGCCTTACAATGGCTGGAAGATCATCAGAGTCTTTTTCCTCAGCTTATTTCAAAGTTAAATACCGGTGGACAATTAGCGGTACAGATGCCTTATCAGCCAGAAAATATCTTAAATAAGATTTTATTTGAACTGGGGAATGAGGAACCTTTTCGTACTTATCTAAATGATTGGAATAGGTCGTCTTCTGTATTGGATATTGATGCTTACGCACAGCTGCTGTTCGAGAATGGCTTGGATCAATTGGATCTTTCGCTCCGCGTGTATCCTTTGATTGCTACTGATGCTGATACACTTTACAGCTTCATTGCAGGCTCCGCTTTGATTCCCTATATTGAACGATTAGCAGAAGATAAGAAGGTACTGTTTATTGATGAGTTCAAAACTCGAATCAATAAACATTTTTCAAAATTTCCGGCCATTTACTCTTTCAAACGTATACTATTATACGGGCGTAAAAAGTGAGTCTATGATAAGCCAATCAGATCCGACCAATGAGCATGTGCAATGCGAGCGAGGTCCAGCGGATTTAATACCATCTGAAGACCTCTTTTTCCTGCGCTTACTGAAATATGGGTTTCTAGTTGAGCGGCTTCTTCAATGAACGTTGGAAATTGCTTTTTCATTCCAATGGGAGAGCAGCCTCCACGAATATAGCCGGTGACCGATAGGAGATCTTTCATGGGAAGCATCTCACAATTTTTATTGCCTGAAGCTTTTGCTATTTTTTTTAAATCAAGATGCGCGTTGCCAGGGATGACAGCCACAATATAGGGGTCTTTGTTTCCTTTTAGAACCAAAGTCTTGTATAATGTTTCAAGAGATAGACCTAAGGTTTCGGCAACATGCTCGGCACTGACGTCCTGTTCATCAACTTCGTATTCCCGCAGATCATAACTTATTCCAGCGGTGTCCAACAGGCGAACGGCATTTGTTTTACTGGACATAGACTAGCGCTGTTTTTTCTTGTTGAAATACGCCGTGATGGCATCTAAAGAATATGTGTTCAGGCAGTTATTTGCCTGAAGGCCACCTTTTTGAGCGACTAACACACCATACTGCATGTCTTGTAGTCCCTCCGTACGATGGGCATCCGGATTCACAGATAGCAGTACTCCTTTTTCTACGGCATAACGGTGCCATCTCCAGTCAAGATCCAGGCGTAAAGGATTGGCATTTATCTCAATCACAACTCCATTTGCAGCACAAGCATCGATGACTTTTTTAAAATCTAATGGATAGCCCGCTCTACTTAACAACAGCCTTCCGGTAGGATGTCCTAATATTGTTGTGTATGGATTTTCGATCGCTTTAATTAGTCTAGTGGTTGCTCTTTCTTCATCCATTTTTAGATTGGAGTGAACGGAAGCAACAACAAAGTCGAATTTTGCCAGTATCGCATCAGGGTAGTCCAATGAACCATCGCCTAGAATATCGGATTCAATCCCGCGGAAGATCTTGAATGGCGCCAATTTTTCATTTAATGCAGCAATCTCCTGCCATTGTTCTTCTAATCTTTCGATGGATAGTCCGTTAGCATAAACTGCCGTTTTCGAGTGATCACAGATTCCCAGATATTCGAGTCCTAACACATCTTTACAATGCAGGGCCATCTGTTCGAGACTATGGACACCATCACTATACGTAGAGTGATTATGAAGTGTGCCTCTGAGATCCCTATATTGGATTAGTTTTGGTAAGCTGTGATTTTGGGCCAGTTCTATTTCATTCAATCCTTCACGTAGTTCGGGTTCGATATAATCCAAGCCCAAGTTGCGGTAAATCGCTTCTTCACTGGAAAGTGAAGGGAGGTCTGGAAGTATATTAAATAGGAGATCCAAGTGTGCAGTAGATCCGGTGCTAAGAATCAGGTCACGATAAAAATCATTGATATTGCTGCTGAAGACTTTGAAAGTAAAGCCCAGATCATCGGTCAGTTCTATGGAGTTTTCTGTTTTTTCGACTAAGGTATATGCCCCTAAAAATTTCTCTACACTATCGATATGCTCAGAAATCAAAAGATCTACAGTGCTCAAAATTTCGCATTTTCTTCTGAAATCACCTGTGAAAGACAGTAGGGAAGCCGGAAAATGCGATTTAAGGTCATTGAAAAAGCGTTCTGCCCGCGGAAGCACTTTTGCATATAAAAACCATCCTTTGTTGGAGATCGAAAACTCAATCGATTTTTTGATGTCTTCTTGGGTTTTAAGTCCAAATCCTTTCGCTTCAACAAGACGGTTTTCGTTACAGGCATAAAGCAGTTCACCTACACTTTCGATCTCCAGTTCTTTCCAGATAATCTCGATCTTTTTAGGACCGAGCCCCTTAATGTTTAACATTTCAACAATACCCGATGGCGTATTTTCCATAAGGGTCTGAAGCTCTTTAAAAGTTCCGGTAGCAGCCACTTCCTTTGCTTTTTCAGCGGTGCTTTTTCCTATGCCGGGCTGCGCACTCAATTCTTCGAGACTGGCCTCTGCAATAGGGAAAGGCAGCTTGTCCAACTTAAACGAGGCACTCGCTATGGATTTTGTTCGAAAAGGATTTTCATTGTGCAATTCCATCAATTGGCTGCATAATTTGAAAATTTTTGAAATCGCTTTATTGTCCATCGTGTGCTGAATTGTTAAGCTACAAATATCTTAAATTTTAGATCAAAATAACAATTCAAATGAGGATATTCTAGCGTTAAAATATGTGAAATAGCCATTTTAACTAGCTATTTCTCTCGATTTCCTGAAATTAACAACAAAGTGACAAACGAGTACCTGTTTAGCCGAACATTTTGGTTATGTTTGCCGTTTTTGGGCTTTAAAATCGATGCTTTTTTTGAGGATCTGAAAAAATACCCCTATTAAAATTGGAGAAATATCATGATAGCAGACATTAATGACAAAGAAATCAGTGGGCTTTATAAAACAGGTATTATTCAACAGACTGCTTATTGGTCTGCAGTAAAAAAAATGCAAGGCATACAGTCGAAGGCATTTAACTTTAAATCCAAACAATCTGATCTCTATGTCGGGGTCGACGACGATACGTATTTTATTGGCGATTTATTGATTATAATACAGACCATAAATCAAGAACATTGCATAGCCTATGTACCTTATGGACCGGAGATCGAACCCTCAGATGAGAATCAAGGTTATTTTTTGGAACAGTTATCGGAGAGTTTGCGTTCCCATCTGCCGCCAAATTGCATTATGATACGCTACGATCTATCCTGGGAGTCCCATTGGGCTAAAGAGGATGATTGTTATGACCTTCATGGAAACTGGTTGGGGGTGCCCGAAAAACGTATTCAGGAGATGCGTTTTAACTTTAATACGGAAAACTGGAATTTTCATAAAGCAAATACAGACATCCTTCCTTCCAATACTATTTTTATGGACCTTAGAAAGGAAGAGGATATGCTGCTTGCAAATATGAAATCCAAGACGAGATATAATATTAATCTGGCAGAACGGAAAGGGGTGCGTGTGCGTTCACTCGGACTGGAAAGTTTGGAAATTTGGTATGAGCTTTATAGGCAGACAGCTCTTCGCAACAACTTCTTTTTACATGATATCAGTTATTTTAAGATTGTTCTATCCGCAAGGGCAAATGATACCTTATCGCCTGCAGATGTCTATCTTTTAGTAGCCGAAGTGGATAACCAGCCTCTAGCGGCCATGTTTTTGGTGATAGCAGCAAATCGGGGGACTTATCTATATGGGGCTTCTGCTTCAGAAAATCGTAACTATATGGCAACTTATGCTTTGCAATGGCGCGCAATGCAGCTTGCGAAAGAAAAAGGATGTACAGAATATGATTTCTTCGGCGTATCTCCACAGGCCGATCCTTCACATCCTTTATATGGACTTTATCGGTTCAAAACAGGCTTTGGTGGTGAAATCTACCACCGCATGGGCTGTTGGGATTATCCGCTGGACAATAGAAAATATCAATACTATGCTTCGATGGAGTTCAAAAACCAAAGTTATCACTTGAGTTAGGGGTTAGAATACTTCGCCTAGGGTAAGTCTCACGCCGCGGTGATTCTTGCTGATCCCATAGTCGATGCCGATATTGGTGCCTGAATTTTTGTTAAACTTGATTCGCGCACCAGCACCGGTGCCGACATTCCAATCCTCAAACATGCTGTTTTTTGGCCCATTTAACGTGGTGAAATTCATAAATGCAACAAATCCAAATAAGCCATTCTTCGTGATATCGCGACGGTATTCCGTTTCTAAATAATAAAGTGATTTACCCCGAAAACGGCTGACGGGAAAACCTCTTCCTGAACTGTTGTATGGATCCCATCCTAAATTGGGAAGATCAAGATAGGGAGCTTTGCTATTAAATACAGTCCAGAAAAAACTTCTTACTGCAATCATATTTTGTCGGTTTCGGTCTTGGGTGAGCCTGTGGTAGCGTCTCACTTCGAGAAATAATGATTTCCAATTCTGATCACTACCTAAAAATGTCGGATTTACGCGAAACTGTAAATTGGCATAGTTACCCGACCAGGTATTGATCGAATTGGCCCGTGTATCATAGATTAAATTGAAGCTCACTCCTGAAGACATGGTATTATCTTTTAAATCTGTTCCATAAGGGTAGGAGGTGTATTCTTCCAACGGGATACTGCTTGTCGACTTAATATTCATTCGATAATCCAGATCATAACCAATGCCCATAAATAATCCGCCATGAATTCTTTTTAACGCATGTTGGTATAGCCGAAAGTAGGTATAATCTAAATTAATCTGTTGATCGCCATGATGCTCTTTACCGATTCCCCAGGTTTCGTGTGGATACTTTAGTAGTCGGATATCTCCATCAATCACCCACGAATTCTCCTTTAACCAGATGTAGGAGCGTATGGGAAGTCCAAATCGCTTACCAAAATTGGTATAGGGCGTAAAAGTCATTTTGGACATATAGGTGTCTGAGCGATCGCCCAAATAAAATCCTGCAGTTGTACTTGTAATTAAAGCATGACCACCTCCGGGGACATTTGTTGAAAATGGTAAAAAAGAAAAATAGATTTTTTTTCCTGTGCTATCAACGGATTGCGGTGGTTTGATATTCAGTATTTCCTTGCCAATGTCAATGAGATCCCTTTGTTTACTTGTATCAGCGAGATGTTTGGTAGTTTCTATCTCATTTACGGGCCGTTGCGCATATAAGGTATCACAAAGTGCAATTAAAACCATCAAAATGGGCAATTTAAAAAGAAAAATATATGCTCTATCGTCGTGTGTCATGAAAGAATGCAATCTAATAGGAATTAGACAGAATAGCAATATTCAAACCAATAATTTATTCATTCTGTCACGTTTTGGCTATATAACGGATTGATTGGAAATTCATTCACCTAGAAAAAAATAGCATTTACCGATTTTAATGTAATGTTAATCTAAATGTAATGAAATCGATATATCACTTGTCTTAACTTTGAATCAGAAAATAAATAAAAAAAGTACGCAACAAATTTAGGCGGTGCGCGACAATCAAATAAGAAAATATACTAATACATTATAAAATTGAAAAAGATATGAAAACTTTAGTAAAAACATTTGTAGCAGCAGCAATGATTGCAATCTCTACTTGCTCAATGGCTTCTGTTAAACCAGAAGAACGCAATTTAATTACTGCTGATTTGGCCATCGATGAATACGTTGGTGCAATGACCGAAGGTCAAGTAGCTAATTTGGATAAGCTTTTTACAGCTGATTTTAACCAAAAAATTTGTGGCAAGCAAGATTTGCAACATAGTCGTCTTGAGATGATTGAGTTTTTGAAAAAACAAAAAGGTATCAAGATGAACTGCAAAACAACAACCCAGATCGTTGAAGAATTACCTGATTATGCAATCGCGAAAGTTACGATGCAGTTCGACGGTTTTGCTAAAACGGATCTGATCACGCTTGTTAAAGAAAACGGAACCTGGAAAATTTCCAAATCAGTAAACTCTTATAAATAGAAATTTACAGCAGAAATTGGTTGATTAGAATAAGAAAGGGGTTACTTAAATAAAGTAACCCCTTTTCTTGTGGAGCATATCAGATTCGAACTGATCACCTCTTCGCTGCCAGCGAAGCGCTCTAGCCAAATGAGCTAATGCCCCTGCTTTGTTTGGTGTCGCTAAGATAGTACTTTTTTAGAAAAACATAGTTTCTTTTTTATTTTTATGCAGTTTTTTCTACACTGTATCCAGTTGCGTTTTTTTGATCACCTACTTGCAGGCTAATAAACGATTTTAATCTGTCCAGCTAAATACTTTACAAGCTTGTTTATCCTGTTGAAAACAAGTGAGTTTGACCAATACGGTGTCTTTCTTATCAATATAGACTGTTCCAATTTGCCTTCGCGAAGACCTGTTGCTGAAACTTTTTCTATAGACGTATTATTGTTTTTCTGTTAGAAGCGCTTCTGTTCGTTTTATCTGACCTTTATCTTTCCAGGCATCGTGTCCGGGAATCACCATGTTAATTTGGGGATATTTTGTCAGCAACCTCGCTAAGGATGGTTTCCAGGATTTTACGTCTCCGTCAGCCGTAAACCCCAGGTCTCGAGCTTCCGAACTTTTTATAAAACAGCCTCCGTCCAGGATCTTATATTCGGGAAACCAAACAACAACGTTGTCCATGGAGTGTCCAGGACCAAAAAAGTTCAGAACAAAAGACTGACCACCGATTTTGTAGGTTTTATTGATGTCAACAAGATGAGCGGCTTGCGCTTTGTGATTTGCCTTTAGTAGATCATTCGTCATTTTTGTTGCATAGGTGGGAATCCCAATGCGATTGTAATAGGCAAAACCACCTGCACGGTCTTCGTGCCAATGTGTTGCGTAAACAGCAATGACAGGTAAATTATGTTTTTGTTTGATACTATCCAATAAGGGCTGGTATTGGGTAGAATCCCATGGGGTGTCAAAAAGGATAACACCTTTTTTCGTGATTAAATATACGGCATTAGCTGCATATTTGGTGCCGTCAAAGGTATTAAAGGTCGTGTAGAGATATAGTTTCGAATTAATTTTTTCTATTAAAAGAGGCTTCTCCTGCGCCTGTACTGCTGGAGAAAGACATAGAAAACCAGTGCTCAAGCAAAAACTAACAAGGAGAACACGGATATTGGCTGAAAGAAGTGAGATCATATTTTTTTAATGTTATTGCATTAACGTTGGAACGAAATGAATATTGCTTCTTCAACGTTTGATTAAAATATTTTTATATTGATTGCACAAAATCTTCACGATAAGGATTGAACGAATCGATCAGTTCTCCTTCCTCAAGACATTCACATCCATGAATCAGATTTGAATAAATGATACACGAATCTCCTGCCGTCAAGATGCTGTCAACACCATCAATATGGTATCTGAATTTTCCAGCACTGACATAAGAAATTTGCGTATGTGGATGTTGATGAAGTGCCCCGATGGCCCCTTTTTCGAAACGAACTTTCATGAGCATGAGCTCCTCATTAAAAACGAGTATCTTTCGCATGACGCCTTCGCCCAAGTCTGTCCATTGCTGTTCGCTGTCGTGTAGGAATATTTCGCTCATCTAATTGTTGTTTTTGTGAATGTTTCGATCGTAAATCCTTTGTTTTTCAATTATAGCAAATAAATATGAATTTATGGTCAGCATATAAATATGCTTTGTAGAATTTGATCAAAGACGCAGAGAATTAAACCCAAATGATTCAAATAACGGAAAAAACAGTTATTTTGCGCTGGGGCAATATGGATATCCAAGTATGAATTATTTCGACAAACTTATCACTTTATTACGTGAAGAACAACAATTTGATAGATTACAGCATGAGACTTTGTTATTGAAAAGTAGCTTGAATGAGCGACGGATGCAAGGCGTTACTTGGTTTCCGATTCAGGTAATAGATGCTGAGCTTGGAAGAGGGGATTATTTGTCTGTTAATTTAAACAGAACCAATCATTACGACGTCGATCACAAGTTCCGCTTCGGTATGCCAGTTTCCCTATTCTCGAATCATGATCCCGAACAGGACCGAATAGATGGCATTATATCCTCCATAGGTAGGGACGGGATGCGAATCTCATTTCGTGTGGATGAACTGCCTGAATGGAGCAGGAGAGGGAAGCTTGGTATTGATTTATTATTTGATGAGTATTCTTATCGGGAGATGTTCCATGCGCTGGAGAAAGGCAAGGAATTGAGTAAAGACACAAAGCAGGGTGGTTTCGTGAGGAAGTTAATCGGAGAAGAATCGATTCCAATGGAATCCAACGAGGGGTTCTTTGTCCACCCCAACTTGAATGTCAGTCAGAATAAAGCAGTTCAGCAGATCTTGGAAGCTGATACAGTGGCACTTTTGCATGGCCCACCGGGGACTGGAAAGACAACAACATTAATACAGGCCGTGAAGGCGTTGTTAAAACAGGACAGCAAGCAGCTGTTGGTTGTTGCACCTAGCAACACGGCAGTTGATCTGTTGACCGAACGGTTGGATGCGGTTGGAGTCGCGGTAACAAGAATAGGTAACCCTGTAAAAGTTTCCGAGCATCTCCAGGAACTGACACTCGATGCAAAAATTGATCGACATCCTGCAAATAAGGATATTAAAACACTTCAAAAGCAAGTGCGTGCCTATACCGAGATGGCTCAAAAATATAAACGTAGCTTTGGAAAGGCGGAGCGTGAGCAGAGAAAGGCATTGTTTGATGAAGCTCACCGGATCCGGAAGGAGGTCGATCAGATTCAAGATTTTATCAGCGCAGATGTTTTGGACAGATCGCAGGTAATCACTGCAACTTTGGTTGGATCAAATCATGAGGTTATTCGAAACCGTAGCTATGAAACAGTCATTATAGATGAGGCTGCACAGGCACTGGAGCCTGCTTGCTGGATCCCCATATTAAAAGCACATCGACTTGTTTTAGCTGGCGATCACAATCAATTGTCGCCTACAGTAAAATCCAGTAAAATAGCTGGTCATGGCTTAAGCCATACACTATTTGAGAAGCTGGTAGATCATAATCCGCAATTAGTTTCTTTGCTAGATGTGCAATATCGAATGAACGAACAAATTATGCAATATCCTTCCGTAGCGTTGTATGATGATTTATTGAGAGCGGACAGTGCAGTCGCACATTGGAGCATAGCGGGAGATTCTGAGCCCGTGTTATTTATTGATACAGCGGGAGCGGGATTTGAAGAAACGGAAATCGATGGAGCAATCTTCAATTCAGGGGAAGCCCATTTTTTGACATCTCATCTGAGCGCCAATATTGGTTCTTGGACGGCTTCCTTGAGCATCGATGAAAGCCTGAGCATCGGCATGATCGCGCCTTATCGGAGACAGGTCTCGTTATTACAGGAAATATTTGAGGTGGGGGAGGGACTGAAGCCTTTTGCTGATCTGATTAAAATACAGACCATCGATAGTTTTCAAGGCCAGGAGAAAGATATTATCTATATCAGTTTGACACGAAGCAATGCCGAACAGCAGATTGGTTTTTTGTCTGATGTCCGCCGGATGAATGTGGCAATGACCAGAGCTAAGAAAAAACTGATTATAATAGGTGATAGTGCCACAATCGGTTCACATCCTTTCTATCGTGAATTTATCGCCTATACCGAAGCAATCGGGCATTACCATAGCGTATGGGAATGGGATATTTCAGCGATATAATGCATAAAGCCATTTCCCTGGAAATGGCTTTATGCAGTTTATTTCACCGTACTAAAAACGGTTGACTTCGTTAACACAACGTTTGATTATGAAGTGAACTTCATCCAGTCTGTGTTCTCGTCATAGTTCATCAGTGGTTCGGCATTATTATTATTTGATAATTGGCCTACCAACATATAAATGTCCATGCTAACATGCTGACGTGTTATTTCGGTCATCTTATCATTGAAACCTGCATTGTTAATTTGTAGAACATATTGAAAACAAATAACGCGGGCGATTATCTTTCCAAGAGTAACCAGTTCACGCTGCTTAGGCTGGAGCGGAAAATCAAAATTTAAGATTGATGAGAAAAATGGGGCAGCGAATTCAGTTCCACTATATTTTTTTAAAAAAGATAGTAAGTTGACTTCTTTAGTTTTACGCATAAGTTTGCCGATGGCTTCAGCCACTTGCGAATAAAGCATCTCATTTGATCCTTCAAAGATTTGGAAAGGTCTGCTGTCAACGAGGCCACGGCCTGCAACATGGTCCAATCTGTAGCCATTTGCACCTGATAATTGCACACATATCTGCGCGGCTTCGTGCATTGAGTCTGTCACAAATGCTTTCACACTATTTGCATCTACACCATGTGCGGAAAGGTCATTATTGATGGAGCTAATCGAGACGCTGTACGAACACATTGCAGAACACAATGTAAATGCTGCCTGTATGCGCGACAACTGAAACTTAACGGAGTCTAATTCATTTAAACTAATACCTGCTACACGGCGTTCTGAACAATGTCTCATCGCTTCGTCCAACATACGTTTGATAAAGCCCATCCCCATGCCTGGGAATTGGAGTCTGCTGCGGTGCAGGGTATCCAGCATTAGTTTAATACCTGTGCTTTCTGGGTTTAGTTTGTGATCCGCAGGAACATTGATGTCAATATTATTAACACCGTAAGGGATTGCATATAGGCCAAGGCTATTGTATTTTTTTGTGACCACTATCTTTTGTTCTTCAGAAGCATTCTCCGTTACAAAAAAGTCTATATCCCGTACCAATTCTCCATTTTCATTTTTCTTACGTGCTGTTACGAGCCAAAAATCTGCCGCGCCAGTAAGACCCTGCCAATGTTTCTCCCCCTTTATAAAATACTTATCATCCTTTTGTTCGTAAGATGTTCGCATATTGAGTGCGTCACTGCCGTAAGCTTGTTCGGTAATCATTAGTCCTCCCATGGCTTGATTTTCCAGAAATTGCTGGAATATCTTCTCCTGAAGTAATGTATTGCCATATTTAGCAAAAGGCTCCAAAAATAAGGCAATATTAATTCCGAAGATCAGCGACAGGGATAGTGACTCATAAGAAGCGGCTGCAAGTACCCCCAAACATTCTTTTACATGAAGGCCTCGACCACCGTGGTGTTTGGGGATAGCAACCGATAAGGGTTGCATTTTCATGATCTCAGCTAAAAACTCAGGCGGTAGCCCGCGCGTTAGACTGATCGAGTTGTAATCATATTCTTTATTGAATAAGCTTGATAGCCTAGTTTTAAAATCCGCAATAAACAAATCAAAATCTTGGGTTATATTGTTGTGTTCTGAAACCTTAAGCATCTTTAAAATATGTAATTAAATGATGTAACAATGTCGATCGAAACAGAAAGAAGAAAGAGTGTCTGTTGAACTAAAATTCTCTTTTGTTTCAATCACTTACACAAAATTAACTGCAATCAATTTGATTCGCTTGTGTACTTCAGTATAAAAGATAGGACAAATCGTGCATGTTGAAAATCTAAGTTGCTCTGTTTCGATAAGAAGTAGGAGAAACACCAACGATCTTTTTGAAAAGCCGTGAGAAGTATGAAGGGTCTGAAAAATCCAATTCATAACAGATATCTGCAATGCTCTTGTTGGATTCAAACAATAGAAATTGACTGTGCATAATCAGAACTTCAAGAATGAGTTCCTTGGAAGATTTTTTGAATACCGAAAATACACAACGATTAAGATAGTTTGTAGATACCGCGAGTTTATCCGCGTAAAATGCGATGTTTTTTTGCTTTTTGAAGTTTTTGTGCACAAGCTGTTTGAACATCATCGCAATTTCCTGCCTCCGATTGAGCGCTTGATTGGAGGAAGAGAGTTTGATGATTTTTAAAATCGCCGATTTTAATAGATTTTCAAACAATTCTCTATACGGTAAGTCCGAAAGCAGTTCATTATAAAGCAATCTAAAAAGCTCTTGGAGATCACTGCTGTCTTGGGCAGTTAAGTTAAGCAAGGGTGAGATATTGAAGATATTCAAAATCTCTTGCTCCCGAAAAATGGAGGTCATCGCATTGTCGTTGATTAAAACGCAATGTCCTTTCGCAGATTTATCGACAGACTTTATGGTGGATATATTTCCGTAATTGCTGATAAGAATTGCCGGAGCCTGAACGACATATTCTTTGGCACCGATCTGATGTTTGAAATACCCTTCAGTTATATGAACGAGGAGATTATAGCCCAAGAAAATTGGTGGGGTAGGAAACTTAATGTATGGAGCGATTTCACTGAGCTGAAATATTTTGATCGGCGATTGTTGATAGCGAAGATGCTCCAGACTACCTGTCATAAAGCGATCTACAAATTCACCTGCATTTACCTGCTTTTCCATTGTCAATTATTCGTATAAAAATTTAGTATACTACAGCTTCTGAACCTCATCTATTGTTCTATTTGTAAATCGTGCACCCAAATTATATTCCAAAGTTAGTGGGATAAAACTGGTTTATCAATTTTAACAAATGATTTGCTAAAATAAAGCTTTATTCTTAGTTTAGTTTTCTGCAGTCGAAATAGCTTGATGCTCAGTGGCTATATTTTATAATTATAAACCGAATTGATATGAAATCAGTGCTCATTTTTATATTAACCCTATTCCTTTTCAAACATACAATTGCACAGACTCCGTTGAATTATTGCAACGATCGTATACAAACGGGAGCCGAACAAACTGAGCGTTATGTTCCTTATTTAATGAAAAAGCGTGTTGCGATATTGGGCAATCCATCTACAGTTATTAAAGGTCGGCACCTCGTTGATAGTTTAATCGCTCGAGGTGTTCAAATTGTTCGAATCTTTGGTCCTGAACATGGTTTTCGAGGGAATGCAAGCAATGGAACCGAAGTAGGGGATGAGATCGATCCGACGACGAAAATTCCTATCGTGTCCTTGTATGGAAACAAGAAAAAGCCAACGGCTCAAGATCTAAAAGATGTCGATCTATTTATCTATGATGTGCAGGATATGGGCGTAAGATTTTATACCAATATTAATACACTGCGGGATATTATGGAAGCCTGTGCTGAAAATGATAAGGAACTCCTGATTTTAGACCGGCCCAATCCGAATGCTTATCTGATTGATGGACCTATTTTGGATATGGAATATAAGTCAGGTATCGGGCAGTTCCCCATTCCTATTGCACATGGGATGACTACAGCTGAATTTGCACAGATGATTAATGGAGAAGGCTGGATGGCTACTCAAAAGAAATGTAAATTGAAGATTATTCCTGTTGCAGATTATAACCATAGCATGCTTTATAGACTACCAGTCAATCCTTCGCCTAATCTGAATACGGAACAAAGCATACTCTTATATCCAAGTACCTGCATTTTTGAAGGTGTAAAAGTAAATCATGGCAGAGGGACAGATTATCCTTTTGTTATCATTGGTAGCCCAATTTACAAGGGCATATATGATTTTTCATTTGTTCCTGTCAGTAAAAAAGGCATGAGTGAATCACCGCTTTTCATGAATGAAAAATGCTACGGAATAGATTTGCGTAAATACGATCTGCAAAAGCTTGTCGCTAGTAAAAAATTAAACTTAGCATGGATTATCGAGCTTTATCGAAATTCTCCGGAAAAAGACAAGTTTTTTGATCAGTCATTTTCGAAACAGATTGGAAGTATCGAAAAGCTCGTGGGGGTAGGTTTATTTCGTAAACAAATCGAAGCTGGTAATTCAGAAGAAGAGATCCGAAAAACCTGGGAGCCGGGGCTAAGTAATTATAAAAAGATGAGAAAGAAATACCTTATCTATCCCTAATACAATGTCTACATAATCTCTAAGAGAAAATAATGAATAGCATAGCTATTTTATAGTGCTAAAGAATAACCTATCATTCTAAATAAAATACACCGATGCTTGGATTGAAATATGATTGGCGTCCGATTATTATCCTACTTTTTGTTGTAGGTGGCCTTTTTCCATTACGGGGACAGCATCTTGCTCGGGGCCTAGACCGCCAAAATAATACATCTTTTTCCGCTATCAGTTCAAAACCTGCGTTGAGATGGAAATTCCAGACGAAGGGAAAACTCTTTTCTTCGCCGGTCATTTGCGGCGATATCGTCTTTATAGGGTCTTGTGACAGTAATCTTTATGCCTTAAATAAAACGAGCGGCGATATACTATGGAAACACAAAACAGGGGGTGAGATTCGATCGACTGTTGCTGTTGAAGCTTCAATCGTATATTTTTTAAGTGCTGACGGATACTTATATGCACTAGATATCCTTACAGGACGAGAGCATTGGCGATTTTCAACCAATGGGGAGAAGAGTTATGATGTTTGGGACTATTTTCATTCATCACCAGCTGTTGCAGATGGTGTTGTGTATTTTGGATCTGGAGATCACCATATCTATGCCGTCGATGCTAAATCTGGAAAACTTGTTTGGAAATTCTTGACGGGAGGAATTGTGCATGCAGCACCCACGTTGACGGCAGAAAATGTTTACGTGGGCAGTTTTGATGGCTCTTTCTACTGTTTAAAAAAAGATGGTAATTTGCAATGGAAATTTAAAACTGTTGGTGAGCGCTATTTTCCCAAAGGTGAGATTCAGTTTCACGCCGATTGCTGACAGTATAGTCTATTTTGGCGCCCGGGACTTTAACGTGTATGCGCTTGATGCCAACCACGGTAGTGGTATTTGGGTATATCATCAACCGGGAAGCTGGACAAGTATACCAAGTGTTTTTGACCAAAGACTTGTTGTAACCATGTCGGATTCCTATAGTATACTTGTCTTAAATAAAATGGATGGCGTGAAATTGGCTGAACCTAAGGTGCCTTTAAACACGTTTAGCAGTGCTTCGATTGCTGGAAATGAAGCTTTTTTCGGGACGCTGGATGGCGTAATCTATAGATTGAACATAAAAAATGACGAGGTTTCACCTGTTTTTCAAACCGAGTCGAGCAGTAAGAAAAAACAGCTATTTTTCAATGAAGAAGGTGTGCTTAACACCGATCTGCAACAGAAATATGCGGATGATATTACCCGTTTGTTTGCCGATTATTTGCAGATGGGAAGCGTCTTTTCAACAATATGGATCGAAAATAACTGTCTTTATTTTGGTTCCGCAGATGGTGCTATCTATGCGGTGGAATAGCAAGATTACGCGCTGTCTAAACATGGTAACAGCATTTATTTTCTTAAAATTTTTTCCATTGATTTGCCCTTGGCCAGTTCATCGATCAACTTGTCCAGATAACGGACTTTTTGAACAAGTGGGTCTTCAATATCCTCAATGCGATAGCCACAGATGACGCCCTTGATTTTCGAAACATTCGGGTTTAAACCTGGAGCTTGTTTAAAGAAATGCTCCAAGTCAACTTTGTTGTCAATTTGCTGCTGTAGCGATGCAGGGCTATAACCGGTTAGCCAACATATAATTTCGTCGACCTCCTCTTTCGAGCGTCCTTTTCTTTCAGCCTTTTGTATATAAAGCGGATACACACCGGCAAATGACATGCGGTATATTCTCGTATTGTCCATTTTTACAAGTTGATTTTATTAAAGATATTCATTTTCCCTTTCATTTTTAGTAATTTTTTATTTGAAAATATGGGAAACACCTAGCCGATTTGGAACTTAGCTGTCAGAAAAAATTGCTTAGCAATTTCTTTAATAAAAATATTATAAATTATAATTCTATCTTTATGTGATACAAAATTATTGAAATATTAGCTATGGATTTGAGGTATATTCGGAATAACATACATATTAAAGAAGAGGATCAACAAATTATCAAAGATTTTCCAGTATTGATAGGGGGATGTGGAATAGGAAGTTATATCGCAGAATGCTTATTGCGAATGGGTTTCGAAAATTTGACAATTGCTGATGGAGATGTTGTAGAATTGACAAACCTAAACCGTCAAAATTACACAAACAAGGATATTGGTGTCAAGAAAGCAATAGCCTTACGGGACCGTTTGTATGCAATTAATCCAGAAGCCAATATAATCGTGTTTCCTGAATTTATTGATCAGGATAACTTGTATGATATCGATCTCAATCATAAAGTTGCCATTAATGCACTGGATTTTTCTTCTGATATCCCCTTTGTTTTTGACCAATATATGGCCAAAAGAAATATACCGGTTGTACATCCTTATAATTTAGGTTGGGCGGGATTTTTGACTGTTCTCCCTCCCGAAGGTCTTAATCTGCAGTCGTTGGAAAAGGCACATCAGACATTTGAATTAAATGTCGGTAAATTTATTGTGGATAGCTTAAAAGCGAAAGATATCGATACGAAATGGTTTGAGGAATTTTTGGCAGAATATGGTAAAATAGCGTTGACGTCTCCTCCGCCGCAGCTATCGCTAGGTTTATACTTATTGTCGGGTATGGTTAGTCACGCCGTGTTCAATTTGGCAACAGCAAAACCGGTAAAATTCTTTCCGGATTCCTATTATTTATCAATGATGAACTGAACTTAATATAATTGAAAAAAATATTCGTTCCATTACACTTTTCTGTAGTAAATTTGTTGCTGTGGGAATTTAAACGAAAAGTCTTTATTTTTATAATTGCATATCGAATAACATTTGCATGAACTGGACGCCTGAAAATTATTATTTTACCAAACTAAATAAAAACGAACTTCCTGAACTTATTCATTTTTATTTAGTAACGACTCAGGAGCATTACAAACTGGATAGTTATTCCGAAGAGGAATATAAGTTTGATTTTGAATCATTAATAGGAGAGGATCAGATTTTTTTTGATCGTTCCATTTATTATGTCCTTCGAAGTAAACTCGATAATGGTATCCATGCATCTATTAGAATTACATTTTGGGATAAGGAAACAAGCTTACCGATTCAGAAATTATTTGATATAGAAACAGAAAGCTTATTAATTCCACATGTAACTAATTTTTGGCATATCGGACGTTTTGTTATTTCTGGTAAGATAATAGGTAATCGAATTAATATCTTAAAAAAGATGCTTTTTGATGCTTTTTACGGGCCACATAGCCTTGGCAGCGGATTAGTCATAGCCGAATGCGACCGGAAAGTTGTGAACACACTTCGGAAATTGGAAATTGAATCTTATCAGCTTGGAGATCCTATTATTTACTTATATTCTGAAACTTTACCAATCTATATTAAATCGGAATGGCTGAAAACTTTTGTAGAGAAGAATAAGTATTCCCAGCATAGTATAGGAAATAATGTGGATATCCAGAAATTTGTTGAGATGTCTAACCAAATGCTGTTATGTCCAAAAAATAATGAATAACATCAAAAAAGAGATAATTCAATGGCCAATGCTGTGGCTTCTGTTATACTTTTGACTTTTAGTTTTGAAAATATTTGTTTTTTGTGAAATTTCACCGTATCAATTGATACATATAACCGATCTGCTATTTGATCCATCGTAAGGCCTTGTGCCGAAAAGAGAAGAATATCCTTTTCACGGGGTTTCAATTTAATACGAGCAGTTTCTACCCAAATATCTTTATCTAGATCATATTCAAATTGTTTCCCATCTTCATCAGATTTAAATCGAATGTTTCCCGAGTTTGCATGCGAGGACATCGAAACCAGGCATAGTGCGATCCAAGGATTGGAAAACTTATCCAAGAGCAGGGGTTTTAGTTTATGGTTCACTAAAAGTGGTTTATTACCGGGTTGCTTTAAATGGAAATCATAAGATATGGAGAATTTTAAACGATCTTCGGCATCTAAATTTCCAAAAAAGTCAAAACCAACATCGTTAATTTTTTTGAGTAAATGCAAATCGCTCTCAGGGACATTATTTACATAGTGATAATAACCGTCCCGCATTACTTCAGTAGGTGTACTTCCACATAAAAAGATCGGATTATCAGAAACAAATAGAAAGCTTTTCTTTGAATAATCAATTAAATATATACTTTGATAGGTTAATCTGCTTAAGGATTTAGCGAAATTAATAAAGGCTTCGACAATCTCATAATCATCTTTGCTAAAGTCGTCTTTAACTTGTACCGGCTTGAAAAAATCTTCAATCTTAATTTTCATAGTGTAAATTACAAAGATGATCCGTAATCGCTTTTGAAATACCACGTAAAATCGATGTTGTCCTGGCGTGCAAGTTACAAAAATAAGGACGTAATCTCAATTTATACGCTAGAAATAGGCTTTTTTACATCCTATCCTTACTTTGTAACCATCGTTAAAGTAATATCTAAACCTGTTTAAAGTATTAAATCTCTATCCAGCAATCAAATAAGTTTCTACACAAATGGGTAGAATATTGTTTATAATGATAATACAAAAGATAATACTATTATCTTTAAGGTTTTAAAGCAAATAATTGTATAAATATAACTTATTGGATCCAAATAGCCAATAGTAATTATTGCTTTGCCTGAGTTTTTGATAAAGTTTTAATCCTGAGATGATGACCTCCAGCGATTTTTTTCAATTTGTACGCTCATCTCGACACCTCGTTTCCGATGCATAGCCAGCATAAAAATTTTTGTAGATGGAAATTGTTCGTGCCCACAGTCGGGCAAGGTGTTCAAGAGGTTTAATCGAGTAAATTATAAATTTCCCAAGCTTTCTTACCTGTAAATCAAAATCTTTTATTTCCTAGGCTTCGTGTCAATTATATTCAGTTTATTTTATATGTATATACATTTTGATTTTATTCATTTGATATTTGTTTTTTTTGTAGTAATATTGTTCTTAAAGTTTTGCTTTTAAACGTTTTGTTGAATTCTTAATGTATGTACAATATAGTTCTTGTTATGAGTCTTTCGTGCAGTTTAAGAGAAAAGCAACTGATGTAATTAAAAATCTGATACTTATGAAATTACGTTTCTCACTTTCTTTTGCAGCTGGTTTATTATTTATGTGTGGACAGTCTGCCTTAGGACAGGAGCATGCAATTTGGCAATTGGGAAATTCAGACGGCTCAAGTAGTGAATTTGCTTTGACCCCTAATGGATATAAGAAATTTTTGGAACATGATTTTGGTTATGAGGACAATGCATTTATCATCGGTCAATCTACGTTAGCAAAAGATTTACCCTATGTATTACCTGGCCCAGCTAATGAATGGGGTGGGACTGGAGGCACCTCTGGTCTGAGAACACATTTTTTAAATCTCTACTATGTGTTAAACGACAGTATAGAAGATGGTCAATGCACACTCCAGGTTAAATTGGCAAATAGTGATCCAAAGAATAGTCCAACACTACAGATCTCAATCAATGGTAAACCTTATAATTTTGAGGTAAAAGAGGGAGCCGGTAACGGTGAACCCCTAAATAATACTTCAAAATCTGGAAATTCGACTATCGGCATACCTTTGCCTACCGATCTCATCAGAAAAGGCGGTAATCAGATTACCATAACTGTCATAAAGGGCGGTTGGGTTGAGTTTGATTCTTTTAAACTAATCGGTCCACAAGCTATTAAGTTGATTGCCAATTGTACTGCGATCGTTAAAAATGTGCAGCAATCTGATTTTGAAATTCTGAGTTCGGGAAAACCTGTTCAGCATATGCTGGTTGATCTTTTGAAATTGGAAGATGACGAAAAGCTGAAAGTGGTCTTAGATGGAAAGAAGATTTATGAGAAATCGCTTGAAAAAGGTGCGGCGAAACTTGAAATACCGATGCCTTATACCGCTAAAAATGTCGTAAGTAGGTATGAAATTTATAGTAATGGACAATTAATACAATCGTCAGCAATCGCCCGAGGGCCCAAGAGATTAGGGGGTGTTTCAGATTATGTGAACACAATGATTGGTTCGGCGCATTCCAGATGGATGATAGCGCCAGGACCATGGATGCCTTTCGGAATGGTAAAGATAAGTCCAGACAACCAAAATATTGGCTGGCAGGCGGGTTATGAACCGTCCATTGAATCTATTGGTACGTTTAGCCATATTCATGAATGGACCATGGCGGGATTGGGAACATTTCCTACTGCAGGTCAATTGAAAACGAGGGTCGGCGATCAGTACAGTTCAGATTCAGGGTATCGATCTGCAATAGATAAAACCAGCGAAAAGGCGCCATTGGGTTATTATGCCGTACATCTTCTTGATCACGATATCGATGTAAAATTAACCGCAGCAACACGTTCTAGTTTTCAGCAGTATACCTACCATAAGTCTGATACAGGTCGTATTATGATTGATCTTAAAGTAAACGGAGAGTACGATTATAAAATTAAAGATCTTTCCCTCAAAAAGGTTTCTGATTACAAGGTTGTAGGATACAGTAATCAATTGTCTGAAAATGTTTGGTCTACCGATGCAAAACAGGATTATATCGTGTACTTTGTCATGGAGTTTGACAAACCGATCATCAACTATGGCACATGGCATAATGATCAGGTGATACAACGTGCTGATCTGGTTGCTGATAGTGCTCAATTTGCAGGAATGTATGTAGAATTTGATGTTCGCAAAGATAAAGCAGTGCAGCTGCGCACCGGGATTTCCTATGTGAGCTTAGCCAACGCTGAAGAGAATCTGAAGACCGAATTGGCAGACCCATTTGGATGGTCCATTGACCGGGTCGTGGCAAATCAGCATAAAGTGTGGGACGAATTGTTAAGTCGGTTGGAAATAAAATCCTCAGACTATCTTGAAAAAGAGAAGTTCTATACCAATATGTACCGCACTTTGGCAAGCCGAAACACATTCAGCGATGTCAATGGAGAATGGAGATCTTCAGACGAAGTGATACAAAGGTTACCGCATAAAGGAGATCTCGCTTTAGGGTGTGATGCATTCTGGAATACCTTTTGGAATTTAAATCAATTTTGGAATCTGGTTACACCCGAGTGGTCCAATAAATGGGTCCGGTCGCAGCTTGCAATGTATGACGCAAATGGCTGGTTGGCTAAAGGACCGGCAGGCATGGAGTATATACCCGTAATGGTTGCAGAACATGAAATACCGCTGATTGTGGGGGCCTATCAGATGGGGATTAGAGATTATGACGTTGAAAAAGCATTCGAAGCCGTTAAAAAAATGCAAACAACGAGCCCATTGAAATTTGAAGGCGGCTTTGCGGGTAACAGGGATCTGGATGCTTATTTAAAGTACAAGTATGTTCCTTATGATTTGGGCCGATTTTCAAATTCGATGGAATATAGTTTTGACGACTGGACTGTTGGCCAGTTCGCAAAATCGTTAGGAAAGGAGCAGGAGTATACGTATTTTAATGACCGTGGAGCCTGGTGGAAAAACGCAATCGATGTCAATAGTGGATATGCCCGTATGAAAGATGCCAAAGGAGAATGGTACAAAGATTTTGATCCTTTCAAGTCTGGGGCCAATCACCATTATGTGGAGGGAAATGCTTGGCAACTGACATTTTTTGTGCCGCAGGATATTCCTGAACTAGCAAAAATGATCGGACAGGACGTATTCTTAAAACGATTGGAATGGGGTTTTTCGGAGAGCGAGAAATGGCGCTATAATGGTCCTAATGACCAATATTGGGATTATCCCGTCGTTCAGGGAAACCAGCAGTCGATGCATTTCGCCTATATTTTTAATTGGTTAAATAAACCTTGGTTGACACAGAAATGGAGCCGTTCCATCGGTGCGCGCTATTATGGACAGGGGATTTCAAATGCTTACCTGGGGGATGAAGACCAAGGGCAAATGAGTGCTTGGTATATTATGAATGCGATTGGTTTATTTCAGATCGATGGCGGAACAAGGGTAAAACCGATTTATGAAATAGGAAGTCCACTTTTTGAGGAGGTCAAGATTAAATTGGGTGGTCAATATGGAAGGGGGGAACAATTTACGATCAAAGCAAAAAATGCAAGTAAGAAAAATATGTATGTACAACGCGCGACATTAAATGGAAAACCTTTAAATACCTTTTACTTTGATGCCGCTGAACTTTTAAAAGGGGGAGAGCTTGTTTTAGAAATGGGTGCGGTACCCAATAAACAATGGGGATTGTTTCAATAAGTAAATGTTTTTCATTGAGGAGTTCAGGTTGACTTAATTTGAATGAGAGGGGCGGGATATAACCATGATTTGTTAAAGTTTGGTTAAACCGACCGGGCTGTGATAACAAACTTCCTTCGGCCAGCGTTATAGAGGTAGTTTCATAATTTAGGTTAATAATTGGTTAGTTAGTAAAAACCTGAAGTTCCCCGCTTCAGGTTTTTTGTTGATATGAGTTAGAACTGTCTTTCTTGTGTAGTTTTTTTAGTTTTGCTAAATCCTATTAACAAACGTAAAATCATCGATATAACCGCTGGTAATATTTGTAAATATTTACGATTATCTGTAGTATTGTAGGTACACGCTAAAATGCGCGGCCTATGGTGTTTGCTTGAATAAAAGCAATTAACAATGTCGTCTATCAAGATTATATGATCAAATTTATCCGTTTTTTACTTTTAGGATTATTTCTTTGGGAGAACGTTTCTGCCCAAAAGCTTCCTACCGACTATGTCAATCTGTTTATCGGTACCAGCAATTATGGAACAACCAATCCGGGAGCTCAGGTTCCCAACGGTTTGATGAATGTTTCCCCTTTTAATGTAATGGGATCATCACTTAACGCATTTGATAAGGATGCAAGATGGTGGTCAACTCCCTATGAACATAGCAATAGCTATTTTACAGGTTTCTCGCATGTCAATTTAAGTGGTGTAGGATGTCCAGATATGGGAAGTTTGTTGTTGATGCCAACCTCAGGAAAACTGGAGGTTGATTATCATCAATATGGTAGTACCTATACGCAAGAGGTTGCCCATCCGGGGTATTATAGCAATGTATTAAAGAAATATGGCATTAAAACGGAAGTTTCAGCCACAGCACGTGTGGGAGTTTCTAAATTCACTTTTCCAAAAGGACAGGCAAATATCCTGCTCAATTTGGGCGAAGGTTTAACAAATGAAACGGGAGCGACAGTTCGGTATGTGAGTGATACTGAAATAGAAGGATCTAAGTTGTTGGGCTCTTTCTGCTACAGTAATAATCAGGCTGTTTACCCAATCTTCTTTGTCATGCGTGTCAATAAAAAGCCCGCAAAAAGAGGTTACTGGAAATTCCAGCGTGCCGGAGAAAAATGGGAAAATGACTGGAATAAAGATGCTGGAAAATATAAGATTTTTACAGACTATACAGATCAGCTTTCTGGTGATGATCTTGGCGCATTCTTTAGTTTTGATGTTCAGGAAAATGAAAGTTTAGAGGTACAGCTTGCTGTGTCGTTTGTGAGCGTCGACAACGCCCGTAAAAATCTAGAAGCCGAGCAGGCCGATTTCGGATTTGAGAAAACGCATCAGCAGGCTTCTTTGCAATGGAATAATGCCTTGTCCAAGATACAGGTAGAAGGTGGAACGGAAGATCAGAAAACCGTATTTTATACAGCACTATATCATGCCATGATTCATCCCAATGTTTTACAGGACGTGAATGGCGAGTATCCCGCAATGGAAAGCCGGAAGACTCTTGTCGCAGATCACAATCGTTATACAGTGTTTTCGCTATGGGATACCTATAGAAATGTACAGCCGCTTATGTCGTTGGTTTATCCCGATAAGCAGGTTGGTATGATACGTTCCATGATCGATATTTATAAAGAAAACGGCTGGATGCCGAAATGGGAATTGTATAGCCGGGAAAGCTATACGATGGATGGTGATCCTGCAGTTCCTGTGATTGTTGATGCATGGATGAAAGGTATTCGGGATTTTGATATCAATACAGCTTATGAAGCCTTTTTGAAATCTGCCACTGCAACTGATTCAACAAATAAAATTAGGCCTGACAATGCGGATTATGTGAAGTATGGGTATGTACCGTTGCGCGATTCATTTGATAATTCTGTATCGCATGCGATAGAATATTATGTTGCGGACTGGAATTTAGCTCAGTTGGCTGCCTCTTTGGGGAAAACCAAAGAGGCACAGCTTTTTGGTAAGCGTGCGCAGGGGTATAAACATTACTATTCTTCGGAGTATGGGACTTTCAGGCCTATCCTTCCTAACGGCAAGTTTTTAAGTCCATTTAATCCATTGATGGGCGCTAATTTTGAACCTAACCATGGTTTCCATGAAGGTAATGCCTGGAATTACAGTTTTGCAATTCCATTTGATATTCCGGGTTTGGTGAAATTGATGGGCGGAAAGCAAAAATTTGTAGATCGGCTTCAGGCAACGTTTGATAAGGGATATTTTGATGTGACAAACGAACCGGATATGCTATATCCACATGTGTTTTCAGAAATTAAAGGCGAAGAATGGCGCACCCAAAAGTTGGTGAAAGAAATACTGGAAAAACATTTTACCAACAGCCCCGGCGGTATACCTGGTAATGATGACACGGGGACGATGTCTACATGGGCGCTCATGAACATGATCGGGATTTATCCTTTCTGCCCGGGTAGACCAGATTATACCGTTGTAACCCCGGTATTTGATAAAGTTACTATTCAGCTCGATAAAAAATACTATCCAAATGCCGATAAAGTAACCATAAGACGTCAAAAAGAAGGGACTGGTGAATATATCAAAAAGATCGTGATCGACGGAAAACCATTCAATGGATTTAAAATCAGTCACCAGACTTTAGTCAATAGCAAGGATATTCTAATTATTACTGGAAATAGATAAATAAGCAAACTAAATTGAAAACTGATCTACAGAATGAAATATATTAATTATGCGGTCTGCGCAGGCCTATTATCTTTAATTGGTTGTGCTTCGCTAAAAAGCTCCGATGAAAGTTCTTATGCAACTTATGTAAATCCTTTTATCGGAACGGACTTTACCGGAAATACATATCCAGGCGCACAATCGCCTTTTGGGATGGTACAGCTAAGTCCAGATAATGGACTGCCCGGCTGGGACCGTATTTCCGGATACTTTTATCCCGACAGTACAATTTCTGGCTTTAGCCATACCCATTTAAGCGGTACCGGGGCTGGTGACTTATACGATATATCTTTCATGCCAGTGACATTGCCCTATCATGAAGCGGAAGCTCCTCTTGGTATACATTCGAAGTTTTCCCACAAAGACGAAAAGGCACATGCAGGATATTATCAGGTAAAACTGATTGATTATGATATCAATGTAGAGCTGACGGCAACAGCACGTTGCGGCATCCAGCGCTATACTTTTCCAAAGGCAGAATCTGCCGTATTTTTGGATTTAAAGAAAGCAATGAACTGGGATGCGACTACAGATTCGCGCATCGAAGTGGTAGATTCTGTGACTATTCGTGGCTATCGTTTTTCTGAAGGCTGGGCCAGAGGACAACGTGTCTATTTTGAAACTCGTTTTTCCAAACCTTTTACAGCAGTCCATATTGATAGCACGGTCATATTATCAAGTGCCGATACAACAGTGAAGAAGGCAGCGCGAATCGGTACAGCCTATAAAGCCCGATTTGATTTTAAAACTGCCGAAGGCGAACAGGTAACGCTTAGCACTGCACTTTCGGGGGTAAGCATGGAAGGTGCGTCCAAAAATTTGAAAGCGGAAGTTCCAAAAGATGATTTTGACTATTATTTGAAAGAGGCAGAGCAAAATTGGAACAATGAATTGGGGAGGGTTGCTATCGAAACCAAAGACAGAGAGGAGCAGGTCAAATTCTATACAGCATTGTATCATTCCATGCTTGCACCGACAATTTTTAGTGACATTGATGGTGCTTATATGGGGGCTGACCGAAAAATACATCAGGCTGAAGGCTGGACCAACTACAGCACGTTTTCCCTTTGGGATACTTATAGAGCTTCCCATCCCTTATTTACTTATATTGATCCTAATCGTGTAAACGATATGATTAAGTCGTTCATCGCTTTTTATGAACAGCATGGACGATTGCCAGTATGGAATATTTACGGGAGTGAAACAGATATGATGATCGGGAATCATGCAATTCCTGTCATTGTAGATGCATATTTAAAAGGAATCGGTGATTTTGATGCTGCAAAAGCATTAGAAGCCTGTGTTGCGACAGCTAATATCGACAATTATAGAGGCATAGGTCTGTATAAAAAATTAGGCTATGTACCCTATGATGTCAAGGATGAATATAATGCTGAAAACTGGTCGCTATCGAGAACACTTGAATATGCATACGATGATCATTGTATCGCCATGATGGCGAATAAGATGGGCAAGAAAGAGATTGCAGGAACATTTTTTGCAAGAGCGCAGAACTACAAAAATGTTTATAATCCGTCGACTTCATTTATGCAGCCCCGGGATAGTAGAGGTAAATTTATTACCCCATTTGATCCCGAAGAGTATAGTGCGCATATCTGTGAGAGTAATGCTTGGCAATATTTCTGGTCGGTACAGCATGATATTTCCGGATTGATTAAGCTTGTTGGTGGGCAAGAACGCTTCGCTCGGAAGTTGGATAGCATGTTCACATTTCATCCTTCGGATACCAGTAAACTTCCAATTTTTAGCACAGGAATGATTGGTCAATATGCCCATGGTAATGAACCAAGCCACCATGCACTCTATTTATTTAATGCTGTTGAACAACCTTGGAAAACACAGCAATATGCAGCAGAGGTTATGAATAAACTTTATTTAAATACACCTGCTGGATTGAGTGGAAATGATGATTGCGGACAAATGTCAGCTTGGTATGTATTCAGCTCGTTGGGTTTTTACCCCGTAGATCCTATCAGTGGGAAATATGAGATCGGCACACCTTTGTTTGAAAAAGCCGAATTGAAACTGTCCAATGGAAAGAAATTTACGGTTAAGGCAAACCAGGTGAGCAGATCCAATATTTATATCCAATCGGTTACTCTTGATGGTAAACCTCTTGAAACAAGTTATATTACACATGAACAGATTATGTCAGGTGCGACATTAGTGTTTGAAATGGGCGAGAAACCAGGACCGGTGTGGTACAAAAATAAGTAGCCTCATTTCTATTTAGATAGATCTTTTTAAGCGCAGCCTCCAGATGAATATTTAATGAATTTGGGGGCTGCTTGTTTTCTCGGCTGGATTATTCAGGCTTTTGTAAAAGTAGGTTGTGCTACACGGCAAACCATTGGGAAGAAGAGCGTAATTTGGAATATCACCGACAATAGTCCAGCCACATTTTTGGTACATGAGATATGCAGGGCTATCAGTTACCGTATCGAGCACCATAAGTGTTTTATTTAAATCAATGGCTATCTTTTCAATTTGCTGAAGCAATTTCTGTGCAATGCCCATTCTCCGAAAGTCAGAATGAACCAGCATTTTGGCAACATCTGCACGATGTACTTGATTGGAAGGAAGATCAGTTTGCAATTGAACTGTTCCGGTGATCTGATTTGTTACGCTATTTTTGGCAACAATTAATACAGTTTTCTGCTGTTTAACCTTATCCAGGACTTCGGTCCAGAATTTGCTTGCCTGTTCAACGGTCATATCGTCCATAAAACCTATAGAGGCACCTCCTTGGACAATGTTAAAAGTCAGGTCTACGAGTTGCGTAATTAAGATGTCACTGGATTCTTTGATTTCTTCAATGACAAAATCTATATTGGAAGTAAGCATGGAGCTGCTGTGTTTGATGGTAAATCTTTATTCACTTCGGGTGAACGCAAAATAAATGACATATAGCCAGCCAAGTATTCCGTGAATTAAAGCCCAAAGTATCGATTTATTACGGTCCCACGAAGTGACGACGGCAATTACTGATCCAAGACCTATTCCCGATTGCGTTATTGTCTGTGTCGTTGATTTACTGATCTCCTGACCAAACACTGTATTGGAAACGAATATAAACAGTATAAATAACGTAAGCTGTTTCATAACGACTTTATTGCGCCCCTCTTACTTTGAGTTCTTCATTAATATCTTTTATTCTTTTGAAATTGAGAATCGCAATTGGGGATAAAGCAAAAGGAATGGCCATTAGTGCACTAAACCCTTTGGTAACCGAAGTGTAAATCCCCATTCCTAATAAAATAAAGAGCATGATGGTTAACATCCAGGTAACTACAAGCGCAGTTTTCCTGTTGGTTTGAAGCTCTTCAATAGTCATTCCGTTTAATGGTCTATTATTCATGATTTCTTTGGTTTATATTCTCTAATTTCCGTAATTCTTTTTAAGAAACAAAGTGTTGAGCTTCAAATGATATGTAAATTCTGTGAAATATGAGATTTATTTTATAAAAATTACGAAATAGCTTTGAAAACTGAGAGAATAAACGGGAAATTGAAATCATATTTTGCTTTTTATAGAAATTAATTATCAGCCGAAACGATTTGATTCTGAATAATCTTTTTGGGTATTCAGACGAGAAACGGAATTTTCGCAGATTAGAGCGTTTTATAAAGTGGCATATAGGCATGCAGGAAGAAAATGAAGGTGCCAACAATGTCTCATTAAAAGAGGGATATGTTGAGTTGAGGAAATTGCAGGGGTAACGACGAATCTTAAAATAAAGACCGCGAATATTAAAAGCAATGGGAGGGCAATATTAAAAATATGTTATTTGCGGAAAAATTAAGAAATGAGAATTTTAGCACTAGTCGTTACGATATTTACCGTATGTTCCTGTAGGGGTAATTTCGAATCGGGATATAACGAAAAAATGGGAAATCTTTTCCAGAGCTGTACGGAAAAATTGGAAGAGAGCTATGGGAAGTTGTTGGATGGGGAATATGATGTCGATAAATCCGAATCTTCCTATGAAATGAAATTGAATGAGGCACGTGCTTTGAGCAGTTATATCAAGGGGATAAAATGCGAAGCTGCACAGTTGAGACCCGCTAAAACTGCGGAGGGTTTTCATGTGGCTACGGTTGCGTATATGACACAGATCGCTGATGGATATGGTGTTTTGTTGATTAAATATATTGATGAACAGAAAAAAGGAGCTAGGAAAAGTCTGCTAAGGGAGATTACGGATGAAAAAGCGCGACTTGCGGCCTTAGCCGATGAGTGTTTTGCGCATCAAATGGCCTTCTTGCATCTGGCTGGAATAAAAGGTGATAAGGAAACAAGAAATTAATTAAAGTATATTTTGATTTTATAGAGATGTTAAAGCTAAAATATAAGTGGTATTTGTTGGTTATTTTGCCGATGACGGCATTGTCCTGTAAGAGTAAAATAACAGCACAGCAGCCATCAACGCCTATTGCATTGGTGGATACCGTAAAGCCAGATTGGTATCGCGAAAACTATGGTCAGGTTGTTATGATTGACGATAATTTAGTGGTTAAAAAAAACGACAGTTACTTAATAGATCTTCCATTGCGGATTGTTCCAGATTCCACCTATGTCTTCTTTTTGAGTGCTAGAATTCCGGTAGAATTATTTAAGAAATCAAATGAGTTTTATCCCGATCTTCAGCATTTTGTGCTGATCGTCCCAGACTGGAAATTTTATGATGAGATTGCTAAAGAAGCATCAAAAAAAGGTATGTGTATAGAACCTGCGACGACCAATTTTTATTATTCGATAAAAAGAGAGGGTGGTGTGGTTAGGGTTGATAGTATTCGTCGTTCTGGTGACGATAATCCGGGCTTCGATTTCGTTCAACCCGCTTCGTCTAAAAATATGCTGACAGTTTACAGGAAGGAAAGTTATGGATCTGTTTGCTGTCCACGTGATCCAAAATGGGATATGGTAGATAAGGACGACTCTTTTTTGTACGATTTTGAACAAACTAATCACCTGAAAGTGACTAGGGGGAGATATGTGCAGATGGAGGGTAAAGAAGGCGAAAAGAGTATCTATTATACGTTGCCCGAATTGGCTTCAGCACAGCGTCTGGAATTTTTAGTCGCTAAATATGCGCAGACAACGCCGTTTATAACGCAGTTATTTGCACCGCAAACGGTACCGTTTGTAAGCGAAGGTTTTAACAAAATGAAAGAGCTGCCCTAACGCGAGAAATCATATGCGAATGATTCGATAATAACATAATTTTTTCATTTGAGATAAAGCTATTCGATCAGCTTTATCTCAAACATTTTATCCCAGTTTTTGCCGGTCACAAAAAAGGTGTTCGATTTTCGATTGTAGGCGATACCATTGAGTACATCTAAATCGACATGTTGCGTTACTTTTTCACGTAATTTGGAAAGATCCACCAATGCCTCTACGGTGCCTGTTTTAGGGTCGATCCGTCCAATAACATCTTCCATAAAGAAATTTGCATATATTTTTCCCTTTACCCATTCCATTTCATTGATCTGATCGACCATAGCTGTGTTCGTCGCCGCACGAATATAGTCTAATTTTGAGAAGTCATGTGGATTGAGTGTATAGATATAATCCGAACCGTTGGACATATATAAATTTTTGCCGTCGGAAGTCAATCCCCAGCCTTCCATTGGCTGAAAGTAAGGTAGTGTCTTAATAACCGATAGGGTATTTATATCGTATACATAGGCTACATTGTTTTTATAGGTCAATTGATACAATTGCCCATTGAGAACAGTGGCGCCTTCGCCAAAAATTGAATCATCCAATTCAATTTTCTTGATGGGCTCACCGGTTTTAGGGTTCGTCATGCGAACACTCGATTTACCTTTATTTCCGCTTGGGCCAATTCCATTTCCGGTGCTTTCGATTAAGTTGTCGCCATAAAACTCCAAACCTTGTGTAAAAGCTTTAATATCATGCGGATAAATATTTACAATGCTATACTGAAGCAAACGGGGAGGGGTGGAAGCGAATAAATCTATGCTTACTGTATTTTCCTCTTGTTTTCCATCACTGAACACGACAGCTTTAATAATCTGTTTGCCAAATTTCTCCTGTTGTAACGGATATTTGAAAGGCTCATTGCCGTTTACCTGTCCAATTTTTTTATCATTGATGTAATAGACGACAGAGTCTAATTTTGACGTCTTCTCATTGTTTATCTTTAAAACTAGATCCTCTCCAAGTGCATAGCTCTGTTTGATACTGTCAAAGGTAAATGTAGGATTTTCTTCGGGCTGTCCGGATTGGGAGCTTGAAGTCGTATTTGTGTTATTGCGCTTATTTTCAGTACAGCCACTTAAAATCGCTAGAAACATGAAACTAATTAGATAAGATTTTTTTTTCATTGAAATGTTGTGCTTCATCACTCATCCTGTAATGAACTGTTGTTCTATTACTCGTTACCCAAACTTAGATAAATTGTTTTTTATATGCAATTCAATTCCTTATTATATAAAACCATAAACCCTTTGTGAGAAAAAAATGAACCATTATATGCGGCTCAATTGTTATAAGGATATGGAACAATCTTATTTTTTGGGAACAAGTGGTATTCTTTTACCTTACAAGAATAGAAGTTTTTATCCTGAGCAGTTAGCGGGTAAGAGTCGGCTGACCGTATACAGCTTATTATTTAATTCTTTGGAGGTAAACAGTTCTTTTTATAAAATTCCCAGGGAAGAAACTGTTAAAAGATGGTCCGAGGAAACGACTGATGATTTTCGATTTACTTTTAAGCTTTGGAAAGGAATTACGCATGAAAAGGAACTCAGGTTTGATCCACAGGATGTAGTTAGATTTCTATCCGTTATTGATGGTGTCGGTCAAAAGAAAGGATGTTTGCTTATACAATTACCGCCATCATTTAAATTTACTTCCATTGGAAGGCTTACTGAACTATTGGACTGTATCAGTCAGGATCAGAGAAGTAAGGCTTGGGAGGTTTGTGTAGAATTTAGAAACGACTCTTGGTATAGGGAAGAAACTCTTATTCTTTTAAAATCATATGGAATGCATGTGGTTGTCCATGATAAGGATACTCGTGGTATGCGTCTTCAATATGCCGATACTAAAATTATCTATATGCGTCTCCATGGGCCGGATGGTGACTATCGGGGAAGCTATTCAGACAGTGTGCTGAGGGAATATAGTACCTATATAAATAGTTGGATCGCAGAGGAAAAAGAGGTGTATGTTTATTTTAATAATACCATTGGATCGGCACTTGCTAACCTGAATACATTAACTGAATATATCACAGCGAGCAAAGCATCATCTCTTTAAAACTATTTTCTCTTTAAAGAATCCGATTACGGATATATTCAGTTCCCATATAACCATCCCAGCCCTCATGTTCACGCATAATTCGCTGGTATGCTGCTGCCAATGCCTGAAACTTCGTCAATAAAGGGATACCTCTCCGGATGCAGTCATGATCGGAGAAAGTTCCAGCCTTATCGTACCATTGAAGCCAACCGAGTAATTCTTGTCTAGTCATCAGCTTTAATTGATCGAATAGCATCTTATCTTTTAAGCCTAAAAGCTGATAACGCCAATCATTTCGATGCGATTCCATTGCTAGAATTTTTGGCAGCTGATGATCGATGATCTGTTTGATAAAAGATTCCATAATTTCAAATTTTAGTTGTTGAACATAAGTTGTGCATGCGTGTTCGAAAAAGCATTATATTTTCTTTTCATATGGATACGCAAGATTTCTTTGTATATATATTCGACAGCCTTCATTTTAGAGATCTGCTGTACTCCATTTTCAATGCATTTGCGATCTGTATAGTTTCCTTTTGGATTATTCCATTGTAGCCAATCAAGCAGCATTTCTTTTTCTAGTTTTTCAAGCCTTTGTTGTAAGCCTGCTAATTCACTTTCTCTAAGCTGCTCGCGCCAGTCGGACCAAATGGAATTGGATATTGCTGCTCTTTTCTCTTTGAATTTGTTTTCCATGTATTTCTTTAAATCTGATTTGTAAAATCTATTAGATGACTAGCTTGCTGATAATAGCGTTGCCTAGTTTACTTTTCATAAATAGCTCAATCTGTTTCAGTAATTCCGGGCTTACTTCGGGGACCCTTTCGAGATCCCGTATAAACCACTTCTGAATGACCGGATTCTGTTTGGAACGCTGGTCGAATTTAACGACTTCAGCTCTCGATGACTTTCCTTCTGGATCGTAGTATGACCACAGTACAATGAAAATCGTATTCGGGTCTTCATCGGGATAGGGGGTATGAAAGCGAACGATGTCGCCAACGTGTAACTCCTTATTGTCATAAGCTGTGATTTGTTCCATAAAAGCGTCGTCTAAAACTGATAATCAAATATACTAATAATATTAGTATATAAAAATTATTGCTAAAAATTTTATTCTTTTGATGAGCGATCGTTGATTCTGGTAGATGGAACTTATCCTTTAAGCGGTTTTTCGCTACATGTTATTTTTATTGTTAGCAGCTGATTGAATTTTAAGACGTTAGCTTTCCGGTGGAGAAGAGGTGAAACTATTTGGTGAGATGATTACAATAGCCGATTTTGCGGTGCCTTTCTTTATTTTTCTCAATTGTAGTACGGTCTTGCGTGCTGATGATCAATTGTGTTGGGACCTGATGTGTTTAACTTCATGGGCAGAGACCGCATAAGAGTATGGATAGCTGCAGCGGATACACCTTTCGATTTAACGCTGCATAGAATATAACATCGGTAAAAAAATAGCAATCCTGTAGCGTGTTGTATTCTTAATTGCTTTATTTTTTATGAAACTTACTTTCTGACTTAGGCAGCTTGACTTTGAAGATATAATATGGCAATTCTACCTTGTCGATTCCCTTATTCCATTGTGGATCCTTAAAAAGTTGTGCACAAGAAAAATAAAGATATCCATCTTCGCCGATCCCCATGGAATCAGGCCATAATATTCGAGGGTCACGGACTATGGTATGTAGTTTTCCATCAGGACTTAAATATTTGATACTATAGTCGATGGATGAAGTTAGGTAAATATTTCCGTTTATATCTGCCAGTAAGCCATGTGTGATGCCAACCTCTCCTTTGTCTTCGACTTTTGCCTCCAATTCTTGTTTCGTTAATGTGGAATCAGCCAAAAATTTTGTTGCGATACAGTATAAATGGGTTTGATTGATCGGTTTGAAGTATAGATATTTAAAGTCGTGACTCAATGCAATGCCATTCACGTTGGAAGAAAAAGGTTTCCCGTTTTCATTGCGCATATCATTACTGTCGTAGCTTAATATCACTCCAGGATCAGCCAGTGTAAATCGGCTTCCAGCCAATGCTTTCCTGCTCTTTCCGGTTTTAAGATCTAGAACAATGATGGCCGCTTGGCCTGGATCAGAGAGATAGGCTAAATTTTTCTTTCCGTCAATGCGCATATCATTTAGACCCGATTTGGTTTTATCAAGGTCGTCGAAACTGTAAATACGTTCAATCTGATCCTTCTTTGTGTCGATTTTCAACAATTTGAACTGCCCTTGGGCTGGTTTTTCATTATTGCCAAAAATTGATCCGGCAGATGAAGGTTTGGAATCTAATACCCAAAGATTGTCCTGGGCATCTACAAATATATCCTGTACATTAACAAAGCGGGAATTCTCTATGCCTGTTTTATTCCATTCACTATCCGGATAAGGAACAGGTTTTCCGTCGATGATTTCAGTTAGTGCATACTGAAAATTCTTAGTTTGTTTTGGGAAGGAAACAAATAGCCGGTTGCTGGATGTAACGCTCACGCCAATGGGACGGTATGGACCTAAATCTACTGCTACCTCTAGTTGTGGGCTTGTTGAATTACTGACTTGGGCCATCATGTTTAAAAAAAAGATGTGAAAGAATAGAAAACTAAATAAGAGCCTTTTTCGCATGTTCTTGTATTAATTTACCTGTTTTTATTCCATTAGTGTTACAAAGCGGTATGTTATAAGCTTTATAGCGGGCCGACGCTTTTATAAAATAACTGTCTTTCTGCTAGTATTGTTTTAATAAGGAGAAGCTTTATCAAGTTTTTATCGCTGTATTGTCTTGCTTTTAATAACACTTCTTTATAGCTACCCTTATATGGAATGAATGATTCCGATTTGAATCCACTTGAATTTTAAATGCCAGAAGTTTTAGGTAAGGTGATCTCAATAAATATCCAGTAAGTAGAGATTTAGAATAGCATTTCCCGTAAAAGCTTTTCAACTTCCTTGGCATGGGTGACCGTCATAAAATGTCCGGCACCTTTAATCACAACGTTGGATTTTACATTCTTGATAGGAATAATATGATCTCTACTACCATGTACATGAATTAAATTGTCCGGAACCGAAGTGTTTTTCCATTGCAGAATCTGATGTATTGCCCAGGCCATAAAGACGGGATCGGTATCGTATAAGATCTGCTTTAGTAATAGAGAATCTTCTTTGCTGCTGACACCAAAAAAATAATCCGATAGAAAATTATACCACTTAAGGAAGCTATTCGGTACCAGCTGATTGATTCTAAGCCAGCTTGCTAACCGGTATCTCAGGGGGAATTCATGATTTCCTTTAGCCGAAGCAAGCAGAATAATTTTTTTTACAGGGATAGCTTTGGCAATTTCAATTGCTATCATTCCACCAAAAGAAAGCCCGATAAGAATGGGCTGTTTTACGGTGATTTTTGACGATAATCTTTTTGCATAAGTGGCCAGTGGTTCATGGGGATTCGGCGTAATCCAATCCAGATATTCGATGTCAAGCGAACCAAAGTTTATCTTGCTGAATACCCGTTGGTCTACACCTAATCCGCTTATGATATATATTTTGGTATCGGTTATTTTCATTGAATCAAGTCTGGATACATTTACGGAGACAGCTGCTGGATTATCACCATAAATGAATAGGGGCAAAATAATGATTAAAAATCAATTTTGCCCCTATTTTATATTATGGAGTAATGTAATTTTAGTGCAGCGGTTATTGCTCTCCTGTTACGACAGGCTCGCTAAGCTTTTAGCTTCAAAAGTGGACAGTTCGTTGTATTTTTCGGCCTGTACTTTCTTTACCCAGTTCGGGTCCTGCAGGATCGCTCTTCCCACGGCGACAAGGTCAAAATCGCCACGTTCATACCGACGGACCAATTCGTCCAGCGAAGCAGGTGAAGATTTGAATTCGGAGTTTGTAAATACTTCGCCAAAGTCTTTATCAAGCCCTACAGATCCAACCGTGATTGTGGGTTGCCCGGAGATCTTTTTGAGCCAGCCGGCGAAATTTAAATCACTGCCTTCAAACTCTGCTTCCCAATAACGGCGTTGGCTTCCATGAAAAATGTCGACACCCGCATCTGTCAATGGTAGGATCCAATCTTCCATTGCTGCAGGGGTAGGAGCAAGCTTGGCCGTATAGTCCTGTTGTTTCCATTGTGATAATCTCAGGATAATCACAAAATCCGGTCCTACAGCTTTTCGCATGGCTTTAACGACTTCAACAGCGAATTTAGAACGCTCCTTAATCGTTTTGCCTCCAAATTCGTCAGTGCGGTGATTCATACCCTCCCAAAAAAACTGGTCGATCAAATAACCGTGGGCACCATGGATTTCAAAAGCATCAAAGCCCAGATCTTTCGCCGACTTGGCCGCATCAGCGTATGCCTGTATTGTGGCTTCTATATCAGCCAATGTCATCGTATCCGGACTCTCAAATGCTGCAGGTGGCGTCCATTGCATTGGCGTATAACCGACATGCCATATTTGAGGGGCTATTTTTCCGCCTTTTTCGTGCACAGCATCGACGATATTTTTCCAGCCAGCTAGTGCCTGATCGCCATAGAAATTGGGAATGTCTTTTAAATTTTTTGAAGAAGGCCTTTCGATCACTGTACCCTCTGTTAAGATTAAGCCGACATCACCAGCAGCACGCCGCTCATAATAACCAGCCACAGCACTGTCGGGAATTCCGTCCGCAGAAAACGCTCTTGTCATTGGTGCCATGACAAAGCGGTTTTTCAGTCTTAAATTTTTATATTCAAAGGGATTAAAAAGTGTTTGTATGCTCATTTTTCTTGTTTTAAATTGTAAATCTTCACAAAGATATTTTAAATAGTATATATTTGTAACTATTATTAGTATAAACTAGTTACCTTTGTGTAACTATTCCCGAAATATCAAATGAAAAGGACTGAATTTAAAAGCTGTTCCTGTGCGATGCAGCGCTCGATGGCAATTTTAGGTACGAGGTGGAAACCTGTCATTATTTATACACTGCGTGATCGGAAAGCTAGATTTGGTCAGCTCGATGCGCTGATAGAAAATATTTCCCGTAAGGTTTTGACCAGCTCATTAAAAGAATTGGAAGAGGATGGTGTTATTCTTAGAGAAGAATATAAGGAACTGCCACCACGCGTCGAATATTCTTTGACTGAAAAAGGTAAAGCCTTAATTCCCATTATGTGCCAGTTGGCAAAATGGAACGAATCCTTTTACGAAGAGCCGGAGTTACCAGAATTAATAGCGTAAAAAATAGATTCTAAATTTACCGACCCTAGTTGAGCGGACAAGATCGTGTTGCCCTGCTTGACAGTGTATCTATCCTTTTTGTTTCTTGATTATTTGATCTTCCTTTAATCTTCCTTTGCTATTCCTTTGTCATTTCTCTGCTATGGCTATAACAAATTGCTAATAAAATGGTAAGTAGAACGTAAAGAATAAGCAAAGAAAGGCCAAGTAAGTATGCAACATGGTCCCACGAAGTGCTTTTATAAAGCTTTTTCAGTAAATTCAGTGCATTGAAATAATCAATTACAAAGCCTAGAAAAATAACAGTGGATTTTGAAGGCACAATTAGGCGGAAACCTGTTCCTTAAATCCAGCAATTTTTTCCTTAAGTGTGTCCAAGTGTTCAGGACTGATTACACCATTATTCTGATCAAAATTTTCGTAAAATTTTGGGAGCGAAAATGTTTCTTTAATGATAGCTCCAAACTGCGGGAAGAACTTTTGGGCTTCGGCCATCACATTCCCGCCGCCATACCCCCCTGGTGAAGTAGTCATGAGCAACATAGGTTTATCTTGGAAGACTTTCACATTGATCCTAGATGCCCAGTCGAATACATTTTTAAATGCAACGCTGTAGGACCGGTTATTCTCAGCCAGGGAGCAAATAATTATGTCACTAGCAGCTATATTATCCAAGAAAAGCTGTGCTTCCTGTGGAAACCCATTTTTTTCCAGGTCTACAGAAAAAACTGGCATGTCATAGTCATTCAGGTCGATCAAATTAATCTCGTGGCCCTCGAAGCTTTTGAGTACAAATTTGACCAATTGTTTGTTAATCGATGTGGAAGAATTACTCCCTGCGAATGCAAATATTTTCATGTTTTATCCTTTATGATTATCGGTTGTTTAAATTTAGTCAATTTTCCGCAACAGTCGGAGATTTACTTGACTTGTCGTTTCTGATAGGTTTTGATTATATGGTATAATTTTTTGAAATCCTCGCTATGCATATTTCTCTCATTTATTACCATGGTTAAATTATCCGTAGTTTGAAGTTTTATGGTTCTGAATTTAAAATATTTTTCCTCTTTACAAAATAATTTAATGATATTGAACGGATTTCGAAGGTGACTCATATCAATCACTTTTTTTGTATATCTGGTTATATGACACATATTTAAATCCTTTCGATATAATCCACCTAAGTTTACTTTGATAAGTGTATCTCCAGTTATTTCGAAGTGCTCAAATCTCCAACCGCCTGTAAATAGGATGAGCCCACAGCACGTCTCCCATATTATCCCTAACAGAGAAATGGAATACTTAGAAATTATTATTGGGAATATAGCAATACAACCAAAAAGAAGAATAAGTATAGGAAATGTATGATCACAGCGCAACTTGATATTCTTTTTATCCATGAGAAATTGCTGTTTTATTTTTCCGTTCTAAAAATAGAATATAATGGAATATCGTAATACCGTCCATCTTTTTTTAAATGCTGTTTCAATAGTGCTTCTTTTTCCATGCCTATTTTTTCCATGACTTTTCCAGAGGCTGGATTATGTGGAAAGTAGGTCGCAAAGATTTTATTAAAGTTTAATTCTTTAAATCCAAAGTCAATGATTGCTTTTGCTGCTTCAGTGACATAACCTTTATTCCAGTAAGAAATAGCAATCCAGTATCCCAACTCGGCCTTATCCGAGCCTTCATCATGAAGGCCAATCGCCCCAATTAGTTTTTTATCTTTATTTCGGATAGCAAAAGTGAATCCCTTACGATTGACAAATGCTTCTTCGGCTAGTTTGAGCCAGTATTCAGCATCTTCCTTTCGGTATGGATAAGGGATATTTGATGTAAAGTCCGAATATACTTTATCCTGAAGATATTCAACAATCTGTGGAATATCAGAAGTGGTAATTGCATTGAGAATAAGTCGTTCTGTTTCTATTTGTGGGAAATCTTTCATCTGGTCAAGTCCTCAAATGGCTAAAATAAATTGACGGATCGCTTAGTTTTTATAAATGTAGGGAAGTTTTATGAGAATCTTTATGAAAGGTTGAAGTTAATCAGATCGGGCTATAGCCTACGATCAGGATTTCTATGAGTTAGATCCTTTATATCTTTTCGGGTGTAATAACTATAAATCCCAGTAATCGTGAGGAGAACCAAAGTTATCAATAAACCGATATATAAATTGAAAAACATCTTGACGAGTATAAAACCCGCCAGCCCGATTAGGATTTCTAAAAATGCTTCCCTTATGCCGGACGGAGGATTTGAATTTTCAAGGTATCTGGTATACTCTTCTACAATAGGTCGATCTTCATCGACCCAATCAAAATGAAGTAGTTCTGACGGTGAGACCCATAACGCTTGCATATGTTTTAGTAATGTAAGTTCGCCTGAAGAAAAAGTGCAGAGAATCGGATTGAGACAAATTGTTAGATTCAAATGGCCTTGCCGGCCAATCGCTAAAGGCCTTCCGACAAGAATATCTATATTAAGCTCTTCCATAATTTTGAAGGACAAATTTGCTTTAGTTGGTTCGCGGGACTCGGTGATGATGCGGCCAGGAAATTCCCACTTTAAGGCATGCGTCACCGATGCCGGACGCTGGCAAATGAGTATCTTATCCTCCCCCCTTATAATCGCACAAGTCAAATAATGCATAATCGTTTAAAAGAATAGATATTAGGAGCTAGATTATTTACTTTCAACCTGATGGCTGTCAATTAATTCGATCTGGCCTTCAATAATCAGCAAATAAAAGTTTTCAAAACAATCTTGATAAATCTTTTGTTCCAAGGATTTTATTTCTTCAAAGAGACGTTCTTTCGCTACTCCAGTGTAGCATAACTCATTTTTTGAACTCAAAGGGCCATTGTCTTGACAGGGAGTTTCATGAAGCTGTTTGTATAAGTCACCTAAATCTGAAATATCTTCACTGCGATGGTAAGAGGGGTGAAACCATACCCAAAAGTCTTCTTGGTTTTTATAGGGGTGAGGCAACAATTGAACAGAAGTGTTTCTAAATAAATCTCCCGGATGCTTTTTATACCGGAAATGGGTGGCGTTGGTCTTTAAACTATTCATAAAGGCAATTTATTTGTAGGCTTACAAAAAATAATTAAAGAATAAAGATGTCATCTTAAATATCGGTATTTTTTTTTAATATTTAAAACTTACACGATAATTCGACAGTTGTCCAAAAAAGGGAATGATTTTATTTCATGGTATTTATCCCCAGAGAATTTTGATGAGAAAGGTGATTGTAAATACAAATAGTCCGATATAGAATATGTTAGTCCCTTGCTTTCTGTCGTGATCCGAATAAGAAAATACCCGTTCACCATTTGGCAAACTTTTTTTCGAACTGAACAGCATATAACCGATTATAATTCCTAAAAGACCACCTAGAGCGGCTGATATATAGCCAAAAATAATCCAGTACTTCTGGGATGAATCCGGTTCCCGTAATTGCATAAGCCGTTCCCGCTTCAAAAGATCAAGTTTTTCCTGATCAATCTCTTTCCCTCTTTTTAATAAAATTTCTCTAGCAAGTGCATAATCCAATTTGTTCCATTCATCGGGTTTTTGAAGAATTTCTAAGAGCTCTTCGTCGGAAAATTGATACAGGTAGTGATCGTCTTCAACCAGTGGGAGAGACTGCATTTCTTGCTCTTCCAAAATAGATTCTGCATAGGCAAAATTGGCAGGATCTATTTGAATCTCATATTGATGTCCAACTGTATTCCCCGAAAATGTAATATCAACAGGAGGTAGGTTATCAGCCAAATGGGTTTCTATACCTCTCTCCGAAAGTAGTTTATGACATTCTTGAGCTTCATCTAAATTGGAAAATCTTTTTAATACGCTATATGTATTCATCTGATCAATTATTTTAAAAACCCCAGATTAATCCTTTTAATTTCAATGCTACACGCAATCTCAATTATTTACAGTAAAAGCTACTGTAAAATTAGGCGTCAATCTATAATAACTGACTATTATATGTAGAATCTTTTTGGAAAAAGCTATAATCTTGGCTTGATATTATTGAGACTAAAGATAGTAAATCAAATCCTATTTTGAGGAAACCCGAATAGAATATACATCCATCTAATGAAGAAAATTTGATTCGTCACATTTTTGGTAGTATTCATCACATTTTTTTATTTTATATTTTCATTTCGGTTAACATTGTCTCATCAAAACCTTGAAGATGAAACTGAAAGTCCCTATTCCTTCGCCCTATCAATAGAAAATATAATGTGATATGTGAACAATAAACAGCCTAAGAGCTGTATTTTTTGATATCAATATTGAAACACGTAGGATTTAAGATAAATTTTATAATTTTGCACTTATAGATCATTCATGTTATCAATTTTTAAAACGTAAAGCCATGTAATGCATTGTCGATATTTAGGAGGAAAAGTAATCAATGGGATTTACCCGATTTGATTACCCATATTCCTATGTCTTCAAATTTTTAGTATGGACTTAAATTTTAAAAATGGATTCAACAAAATATGGTCGTACCTATCACTTCCCATTTTCACCAGGGACAAGCAGCGACGATCGTTTTAATCAACATTATTGGACGGATATACAATCCTTCAATCAACTGTTATTTACAGAAAAATTAGATGGTGAAAATAATTGCCTCTCACGACGGGGTGTTTTTGCTCGGTCTCATGCGGCACCGACCACCTCGCCATGGACGGCTCAGCTACGGGAGCATTGGGCCAGATTAAAAAATGATCTGGATGATTTGGAGTTTTTTGGAGAAAATCTATATGCTGTGCATTCAATCGAATATCGGAAACTTGAGCATTACTACTATGTTTTCGCAGCTCGGATTAACGATCAATGGCTTTCGTGGGAAGAGGTTACTTTTTATGCTAGTTTATTTGATCTGCCCATGGTACCTGTTTTAAAACTTGAAACTGTAAAGGATTTGACAGAGCAGCAGCTTCGGTTCTCTGTCGAAAATTTTGCTAAGCAGCCCTCAGTGTTTGGATCCGTTGATCCGAAGACTGATGAAGCCTGTACAGTGGAAGGACTTGTGTGCAGGAATGCCGAAGCATATGCTGTCGGCAAATTTCAGCATAATGTTTTTAAATATGTTAGAGAGGGGCACGTGCAGACCGACGAACATTGGTCAAAATCCTGGCGACGCACAAAATTAATTTGGGAAAGGAGGGATTTTTAATGGAATGGACAATAGCAGGAGATAAAGACTGGGGGGCTTTGGAGGAAAAATTTTCTTGGGTCCGTGATATGGAAAAGGTGCCGCAAGACGCTGTGCACCATGCAGAAGGCAATGTAGCGATTCATACACAGATGGTACTGCATCAGCTTGAAAAGCTTCCCGAATACCAGAAGCTGGATCGCCAAAGGCAGGAGCTGATCTGGGCTTCGGCATTGTTGCATGATGTCGAAAAGAGATCAACCACAATCGTCGGTACAGATGGCCGTATCAGTTCGCCTAATCATGCCAAAAAGGGCGCGCGGACCACACGTGAGATTTTATTTCGTGATGTGGAGACTCCTTTTGCATTGCGGGAGGAAATCGTTTCCTTGGTACGCTACCATGGCTTGCCATTATGGCTCATGGAAAAAGCTGATCCCATGAAGAGCGCCCTGGAGGCTTCGCTATCTGTCAATATGAGTCAGCTCAAACTGTTGGCTGAAGCAGATGCAAGAGGTCGATATTGCCGCGATCTGGATGCACTGCTCTACGCATTGGATATGTTTGAACTGTATACCAAAGAGATTGGCTGCTGGCATGCTGCCCGTTCCTTTTTATCAGAAAATGCGCGATTTACCTATTTTAATGGAAAAGATAGTTACGTGGACTACGTGCCTTTTGATGCATTTAAATCTACGGTTATTGTACTTTCAGGTCTGCCAGGAATGGGTAAAGATTATCAGATCCTAAAAATGAATACCGATATACCCGTTATTAGCCTGGATGATATCAGACGCAAATATCGCATTGATCCTACCGATAAAAGGAGAAACGGATGGGTTATACAGGAAGCAAAAGAGCAGGCAAAAAAATATTTGCGCTGCGGTCAGGATTTTATTTGGAATGCAACCAATATAACTTCCCAGATGCGTCAGCAACTGATCGATCTTTTTGTTGGCTATCAAGCCTATGTTAAATTGCTGTATGTTGAAAAACCTTATAAAGTTTGGCGGATACAGAATAGAGATCGGGAATATCCGTTACCTGATGCTGTCTTGGATAAAATGCTCCATAATTTGGAAGTTCCTCAATTGACAGAAGCTCATGAAGTCCACTATATAACAACATAGATGGTTCTCTAAGGCTGACGTTTGCTGGTTTAGATTGATTTTAGAAATTAAATGAAGGAAATACGAAATCTTCAAATTTTGCGTTATTATAGAAAGGATGTTTTCTGATATAACCGTGTTAGATACAGTAAATGCGAATCAGCTCATTGTCGAAGATCGGTGGGCTGATTTTTTATGCAGGATACTCCTTCGGTAATCTAAGCGCAATTTCCAGTTAGCTTTCCAATTTTTGTTTCAGTAAAGACATGAGGTCCTGTTCCCGGATATTGATTACATCTATATCAATCCACAAGGATCCTGGTTTTGTAGAAAGATTACGATCGATAAAGCTTAAGAGACGTACGAAGCGGTTTGTTTTTTCTTTTCTTAGCAATGAAGAGTCTTTTAATTTTATAAAAATAGAAGTTGTACGGTATAAACCGGTCACAAAGCAATCGATATCTGTCCACGGAATTTGTTGCGGTCCTAATGTGCTGTTATTTAGGAGTGCGTCCTGAGCTATCGTGAGTGCAGCTATGCCTTTTCGACAGCGGTTTAGCTGTTGTATTCTGAGGTAAAATACCCTCGCTGCAACGAGCACCCATACAGTCGATGCCAGTTTAAAAATAAGATCTTTATATAACCAAGCGTAAAGCGCAATGACGGCTGCGAGAAAGCAAAGTGCCATGCTCACGATAATTTTTCCTTTGTCAAAATTAATTTTGATCATTGTTATTTCCTTTTTTAAGCGTATTAAGCCTGCTAAAAACGAGAAGAATATCATTTTCTGCGAAATACATCTTCTGTCTAGCACTTATTTCGGACTTACTTTTCGTAAATATAAGCAGTAACAAGGGGCGAATCTACTTGTATTTATTATTCGCAGCTGTTGAATGATTATTCGTAATACACCAATTTATTTTGCAAGTCTTTGGAGATTCAACCTGATTGAAATTGGGGGTGAACGTATTTTTTTTAATAAAATGAATGAGTAGCTTTGTTTGTACAATAAATTGATGGACTGTTGGAAAAACTCAAAGAACATTTAAAGAAATTTATCGATGTCGATCCGATCGAATTAGACGGAATACTTGATTACTTTAAGATAAAAACGGTCGCAAAAAAAGAAAATATACTGGAAGAGGGGCAGGTTTGCAAATCTCATTTTTTTGTTTCGAAAGGTATTCTCCGTAAATTCTTTGTGAATGAAAAAGGCGTCGAACAGACGACCGAATTTGCCATAGAAAATTGGTGGATTACAGACAATATGGCCTTCGAACATAAGCTTGTAACTTCATTTTACATTCAGGCAGTGGAAAAGTCGGATTTAATTTATATCAGTCAGGAAAATCAGGAAAAATTAGTTGTAGCATTTCCCATAATGGAACGGTATTTTCGCTTTGTCTATCAAAGAGCATACGCTGCAGCACAGATGCGTGTTAAGTATTTATTCTCTTTATCTAAAGAAGAATTTTATCATGATATGCTCCGCAAATATCCCGAATTTGTACAACGTGTCCCACAATACCTAATTGCTTCCTATTTGGGATTTACACCGGAATATTTAAGTGAAATCCGAAAAAAAATAAACCTCTGAAATGACTACTGGAGTTTCCTGTAATTGCAGTTTAGTAGCATTGATCCGAGTCTGCAACGCGAAAGGGACGAATCTGAAACTGAACTTGCTGTTCTTTGGCATAGTCTTGAACCAACTTTTCGAATTTTTCCATCGCCTTTTCCTCGGAAGTAGCAAAACAGTGCAGGTTTAATTCTAAAGGTTTCTCTGAGGTTGCGGGATCGATACGCAATTGTCCGACTTCGGAGAGGACAACAGCAAAAGAAGTCTTGCAGATTTCAACTTCTAAATGTGGCTCTATGAATTGAGATGAAATGCTATAATAGAATTCATTATTCTGGATCTCCTCTTGAAAAGGATCTACATAAGTCGTAACAATAGATCGATAGCCATATTTAGCATTGCCAAAGAAGTGATCAATATATTCCTGTGCTTTTTCGTATGTTGAGAAGATACCTTCCAGATTGGTGAATAAATCTGGATCTTCTTTTACTTCTTTTGAAACTACTGTATATACCTTAATGGGATTGGTTGTCATATTTTATATGCTACTGTTTGTACATTAAGTGAGTTTTTCTGCAAAAAAACTAATTTAAGATTCTATCCGCGAGTATTCTTACGATAAAATCATCGTTTTAAAATAAAAAATTTCCTTTGTTAACTTGTAGCCTGTTTAGAGCAGGTGTTTGTGCTTTAAAGTTGTGTATAATTTTCGTGTTATCCAAATTTTTTACTGATTGTTTTTATTTGTTTTTCAAATGTGGAAGCATACAGTATCGAGCATTGTATGATTGTCAATAGAGATAACATATAGGAATAGGCCATATGGTTTCTGAATAATACCATATGGTGATGGTATCGGCTATACATGGGGGTAGATAGGGGAAAAGTTTGGGACATCTTGTTATCAAGTTCGACCTGTGAGCGGAGTGAGTGTACAGTGAGCCCACATTGAGTCCACCTCGTAAGGTGCTTTCACTATGGCTGCATAGTTTTTACAAGCTGCGAGCAGACCGAAGTTGGCCTTAATCAGTCCATAAGTTATCCCCAATTACCGTTGAATCTCAATGATTGGGACCTGTTTTGCATAACTTCTCAGAAACATTGTTTTATTCCAAACCTGCATCTTTTCTGTCGACCTACGGTGTGTCTGCTTTTTTTGAAAGGAACGGTCTGTTTTTTAGAGTGATTCAAACGTTTTCGTAAATAAATCATATCATTTGATTCATTTCACTTATATTAATTGATATATTGTTTTGCTAAGTCAATTGAAACCATGACCGATAAGTAAAAGGGATCCGGTATGGCTCGAAACCGAAAAGTGGCATCGTCCCTTGGCTTTCGACAGTACGGCCGCAGTCTTGCTAGGGTTGACGAACCAATGATGAATAAATAAACCGGGTCGATAGACTCAAGATCAAATTTTACAATGAAAAGAAATACACTATTTAAATCTGTTTTAATGGCAGCGATGGTAAGCAATGCTGTATTGTCGTATGCCCAGACAGATAAGAGTAATGAGAAAGGTTGGACAAACCTTTTTGATGGAAAAACACTAAATGGCTGGAAATCTGTTGGAGGAAAAGCCCCTTATTCTATCGAGGGTGATGCTATAGTTGGCCGAATGACAAAAGGTACGCCCAATTCTTTTTTGATTACTGAAAAAGAATATGGTGATTTCATATTGGAGCTGGATGTTAAACTTGAAGGCAACGAAACAAATTCAGGTATCCAGACGCGAAGCCATCTTGATCCAAAAGCCAATGATGGGCGCGGACGCGTATATGGAAGGCAAGTTGAAATAGACCCCTCTTCACGTGCATGGACGGGCGGGATATATGACGAGGCACGCCGTGGATGGATTTATCCATTGGATTTAAATGAAAATGCCAAAAAAGCCTATAAAGTAGAGGAATTTAATCACATTCGAATAGAAGCAATCGGTGACGAGCTGCGTACATGGGTCAATGATATTCCCGTAGCTTATGTCGTTGATACAATCGACAGAACAGGTTTTATCGGACTACAGGTACATGGTATTCCACCGAAATTGGATGGAAAGAAAGTTTATTTTAAGAATATTAAAATAAAAACAACCGATCTTAAATCAAAAGGTTTTCCAAAAGATCGCTATATCGTCAACCTGAAGCCCAATGAATTGGCAGATGCTGAAAAGAAGAAAGGTGTTAAGCTGCTGTTTGACGGTAAAACCAATAAGGGCTGGCGGAGCATCCACGGTGATAAATTCCCTGAACGTGGCTGGGAAGTTAAGGATGGTCAAATGACTGTTCTAAAATCTGACGGTGGGGAGTCGACCAATGGTGGTGATATCGTCACTAAAGATAAATACGCTGTGTTTGATCTTTCTTTTGAATTTAAACTTAGTCCGGGCGCGAATAGCGGTGTTAAGTACTTTGTGACTTTAAAAGAAAAATCAAAAGGATCGGCTATTGGTTTAGAATATCAGGTGCTGGATGATGCTTTACACCCTGATGCGAAACTGGGACGGGATGGAAATCGCACCTTGGCATCTCTTTATGATCTTATTACATCCAATCGCGATGACCGTGCACGCAGACCGATCGGTGAATGGAACAGAGGTCGGGTTGTTGTTACAGCAGATAACAAGGTGGAGCATTATTTAAATGGCATTAAGATGTTGTCTTATGAGCGGGGCTCCAAAGCCTTTAAAGATCAGGTCCAAATCAGCAAATATAAAGACTGGGAGAACTTTGGGGAAGCGAAGGAAGGCTTTATTCTTTTGCAGGACCATGGTGATCGGGTTTCCTTTCGCAGTATAAAAATCAATACACCCAATTAAGCTGACTCATTATGAATCCTTATTTATCACGCAGAAGCTTTGTTAAACAGTCCGTTATTGCTGCAGGAGCTGTTATGCTGTCCAATAGTGTCTTGGGAAAGGTCAATCTGGCCAAACCCAATGAACGTGTAAATTTAGCCTGCGTAGGCTTGGGCAATAGGGCGGCAGACATCATTAAAGAACTCTATAAGACCGGGCTCTGTAATATTGTAGCCTTATGTGATGTCGATCTTGGCGCTAAACATACACAGGAGATTTTGGGTATGTTTCCCGATGCACCTAAATTTAAGGACTTTAGGGTGATGTTTGACAAAATGGGCAATCAGATCGATGCTGTAAGTGTCGGAACACCCGATTTTTCGCACTTTGCCATAACAATGCTTGCACTGGATTTAGGTAAACATGTTTATGTGGAAAAACCAATGGCGAGAACATTCCTTGAAGTTGAGCTTATGGCAAACAAAGCTCGGAAAAATCCTAAACTTGCCACCCAAATGGGAAACCAAGGGCACTCCGAAGCAAATTATTTTCAGTTTAAAGCATGGAAAGAAGCCGGTATCATTAAGGATGTGACGCGCATAGATGCGCACATGAATATGCCGCGCAGATGGCATGGCTGGGACGTGAATATGAAGGGCTTTCCTGCCGCAGAGATGATACCCGAAACATTAGACTGGGATCTTTGGCAAATGCAGACTATAGGCCACAATTATAATAAGGATTTTGTAAATGGCCAATGGCGTTGCTGGTATGATTTCGGAATGGGGGCGTTAGGCGATTGGGGAGCGCATATCTTGGATACAGCACATGAATTTTTAGATTTGGGGTTGCCTACAGAAGTATCCGCGGTGAAGCTCGATGGGTATAATTCGTATTTCTTTCCGATGTCTTCAACCTTGAAATTTCATTTCCCAAAACGGAAAAAAATGCCGGCATTAGACATCAATTGGTATGACGGACTGGATAATTTGCCGCCTATACCAGAAGGCTACGGAGTATCTGGACTGGATCCTAATATACCTGCACCAAGTACAGGGAAATTAGAACCCGCTAAATTAAATCCCGGAAAAATTATCTATAGCAAGGATTTGATATTTAAAGGAGGCTCCCACGCAAGTACGCTGCAGATTATTCCAGAAGCCAAAGCTAAAGAAATGGAGTCTCGGTTACCGGAAGTGCCAAAATCACCATCAAACCACTTCGCTAATTTCTTAAAAGGCTGTAAAGGCGAAGAAAAGACGCGCTCGGCTTTTGAGATTGCAGGTCCTTTGAGCCAAGTGTTTTGTTTAGGTGTCATTGCACAACGTTTAAACAGCAAATTGATACTGAATACACAGACGAAAGAAATTGTCAATGATAAGTTTGCCAATGCTCTTTTAGCCGGACCTCCACCTGCAAGAGGCTGGGAACAGTATTATAAGATGTAATAGGCCAGTAATTGGGTATACAATAGGAAAGGGCAATGTGACACATTGCCCTTTTTATGTTTGAAATGAAAAGTCTCTATAGATATTCGATTTGCTTGCTCAGTATATAAAAGAGCTGGAAAGTTTAAAAAGTATGATAATCCCAAGCAAACAGTATGATAATCCCAAGCAAACCGAGACAAATCGGCTCAATTTGAGCCCGTTATGATAATGTCATGGTAACGGTGGCTGCGGTATTCCTTATTCGCTGAGTTGCACACGCTGAAGAAAATCTATTTTGTTTTTGAGTGTATCATGTGGGTATAAATAAAAAAAGGTTTTCAAACGGGGAGAATGAAAACCTTAAATAACCAATTATAAACCTAAATTATGATGATACAAATGTAAGTGTATTTTCTACACTATGCAAATTTATTTTAAAATAATTTGCTGTTCTTTAAACAAATTAAAAGAAGTCATTATTTTTACTTTATCAAAGCTTGTTTTTACTTACACATTTTGCGAGGTGGACATAGCAGCGGATAAATAGAAGAAAATAGGAGGTTATATAGCTATGGAAAATTTAGAAGTGTGGATGCGCGGGCCCATTGCAGGAATTCCCGATCTGTTGCAGCCTGTTGCACATACACTTTTGCAGGTTGCTGAGGATGTTTCAACCTATACTGATCAGCTGTCCCCGCAACAGCTCTGGACAAGACCCTGTGGGAATGCCAGCATAGGTTTTCACTTACAGCATATCAGTGGGGTGATCGATCGCATGTTTACTTATGCTGAAAATAAGCCCCTAACGGACGAACAATTTGATTACCTCCATAGGGAAGGCAAAGAAAATGTCGATATTAGTCCTGCATCTCTTGTCGAAAACTTACATGAACAGATTAAACAATCTTTGCAAAAATTAACTTTAATAGATCCGGATACGTTGACCGAGCAACGTTTTTTGGGAAGAAAGCGCATCCCCACCACATTGATTGGCCTGTTGTTTCATGCTGCCGAACATGCACAGCGTCATGTAGGCCAATTGCTGGTGACGGTGCGTTGCCTCCAATAAAAATGAGACTATATTAACTCTATTTATTGAAATTCTGGAGCTTGTTTTAATTTTTCTCCCCATTTACCCAGTTCCTCGATGATCGGTCTGAGCTGATAACCAAGCTCGGTTAGTTCATATATAACGCGTGCCGGCACTTCCGCATATACTGTACGTTTTATAACTGCACTATCTTCCAGTTTCCGCAGCTGTAGGGTCAGCATGCGTTCGGTAATATCGGGTAAACATTTTCTGATCTCCGTATAGCGCAAACTTCCATTGATGAGGTAGCAACATATTGCTAAGGCCCACTGACCGCCAATCACATTGGCCGCAAACACTTCAGGACAGTCATTTTCAAGTTTCTTTTTATTCGAAAAATTAGTAGAACTCGCTTTAATTTTAGTCATACGCACATTTTTTATAGTACCTAACATTGGGTTGCCGATAAGCCAAAATAGTAATTATGTTGCTATTTTTAAATCACAGTCATGTCGTTTATTAAAACGGCCTACATGAAATGGCTAGATGTGGAGGCTTGTGCATATATACATAATTGAAAAAATGAAAATAGTAATAGTCGTTATTCATCCCAATTTTGAAGGGTCCCAAATAAATAAAAGATGGGTCCAGGAATTAAAGAAACAACCGGATTTTTATGAGGTCCATCAATTACACCAGTTGTATCCTGATGGTAAAATTGATATTATCGCGGAACAGCAGTTGATGGAGAAATATGACAAAATTGTATTTCAATTCCCTTTTTACTGGTTTAACTGTCCGCCATTTTTTAAGCAATGGCTGGATGAGGTGCTTACCTATGGATGGGCGTATGGTAAGAAGAGTGGGTACAGACTGGAAGGAAAGAAAATTGCTTTGGCAATCTCTGCAGGTATCGATGAACAGGAGTATGGGACTTCGGGAAAGTATAAATACCCTATGGAACAATTGACAAGTCCGTTTGAAATTACTTTTGACTATGTTAAAGCAGATTATCAAAAGCCTTTCGTTTTTTATGGAATAGAAAATGATTCAAGCCCCGAATGGATAGAACAGGGCGTTGCGGACTATCTTCGCTTTTTGGAGCAATTGTAATTTATCAACAATTGTAATTTTTCAATAAGCAGGTTGGTTTATCTTTCGGTGGAAAAAATGAGAAAGCACCCTTTTAGGATGCTTTCTCTTGGTTGTTTACCGTGTTGTATAACCGCCATTGGCGAAAATCGTCTGGCCGGTTATCCACCAGCCATCGGTGACAAGGAACTCAACCAGAGGCGCAATGTCTTTTATATCCGTTAACCCACCCAATGCTGAAGCAGATTTGTGGTAGGCAACAGCATCCTCACTTTCCTGTCCGTAGAAAAATGGCGTATCCATTGGACCTGGAGCTACAGCTGTAACCGAAATACCGCGCTCACCGAATTCCTTTGATGCGGCTCGCGTAAAATGTTCTACAGGGGCTTTCAGTCCCTCATAAGTCGAGTAAAATCCGGTATAGGCTGCCAATAACGAGGTAACAATGGTGCAGATCTTGCCATTTACATTCAGTTTTTTCCCTGCCTCCTGAATAAAGAAATAGGCAACTTTTGAATTGATATCGCTCATGCTATCGTATTCTTCGACTGTGGTGTCCACAATTGGCTTTTTTAATACTTTACCGACAGTGTTAATGGCGATATCTACGCCTCCGAATCGATCAATGGCTGCATCAAAAAGTTTCGTGATATGCTCAATTTTGGTTAGGTCCGCTTGGACTAGTAATGCTTCTGTACCTAGGGCTTCTACGGCCGCTACTGTTTTCTCCGCATCTTTTTTGGTGTTTTCACTGTTATAATGGATCACCAGTTTTGCCCCTTTAGCCGCAAAATCCCGACTTAATAATCCACCCAGATTTTTTGCACCACCAGCAATAAGGACAACTTTTCCTTTTACATCATTTCTTGCCATAATAATTTAAATTTTGATTATAGCAAATTTCATAAATGTTAAGGGCTCTGTTATGGTGAACTTTTCGCTTTTTGCAATTGACGAAATTGTGAAGGAGACATCCCCTCATATTTTTTAAAAAATTTGGTGAAGTTGGATGGGTCGTAGGTCAGCCTTTGAGCGATCTCCGAAATGGTCAACTCGCTATTGGTGAGTAGGCTCTTGGTACAGGTCAATATTTTATGTACATAAAAATGACAGGGGTGATTTCCCGACGTTTCCTGTATTATCTTGATAAGATGTTTTTGTGAGACACAAAGTATGTTTGCGATGTCCTGAAGCTCTAGCATTTCTATGCTGACTCCGCTGATCAATTCTGCGAGATGACGATCCAGGAACTCAAAATATTGAATCGTAATTTCTTCACTTCTTTTCTTATTGGGAGGCGATACTGTATTCATCTTAATCCTTTTCGAATGTTTAGGTTAAATATAACCAATTTAGGCTACACGCAATATTTTATCCCTGAATTGATTAATGTTGATCAGCTGTGCCCACTACATTGATCGGCTTGTTGTTTCATGTTTCAGAATATGCACAGCGTTATGTAGGAAAATTGCTGGTGACAGTATGGTGTATTGTGCTGTCTCAATAAAAATTATATTGGAGAATTTACACTGTGAATGTCGCTATGGATTACCAGACGATTAAATTGTAAATTCGTATACTTGTAAGATTCCAAGGGGAATTCATCATTTTTATAATCCCGCATAAAAATAAACAGCGTATTATATGCAGATACTTTTAGTAGAGGACGATCGCCGGATTAGCAGCTTTGTTGTGAAAGGTCTGGAAGAAATGGGGCATCAGGTCATTTTGGTTGAATCCGCGGAAGCAGCACGTGAATGGATCAATGTGGATTCATTAGATATTGTCGTACTTGATATTATGCTGCCCGGAATAGATGGTATCCAGTTTACGAAGATAGTCAGATATCGAAAAAATCATATCCCGATATTGATTTTAAGTGCCTTAGGAGAGATTGAAGATAAGGTCGAGGCCTTGGAAAGTGGTGCCGATGATTATCTCGTCAAACCGTTTTCCTTTAAGGAGCTAGTAAGCCGCATCAAAGCCCTGGTACGCCGGGACAATTATAAAAATGTGCCAAAGGACAGCAGCGTAGAAATTCGTGATTTAAAAGTGGATCTTGAACGCTATGAAGTCCATAAGAATGGTAAAAATGTCGATCTCTCTCCCAAAGAATTTAAACTATTCAAGTATCTGATCGAAAATCGGAATAAAACACTCTCAAGGACGGCTATCTTACAGGCTGTTTGGGGAATCGATTTTGATAACAACACCAATGTCGTCGATGTGTACGTTTCTTATCTGAGAGGGAAGGTTGATGAGGGAAGCGATACCTCCATTATCAAAACGGTGAAGGGAGTCGGTTACATGCTTACAACGGACTGACAATGAATTTAAAGATTCGCCTTACACTCTTTTCTACGTTGGTATTCACCATCATTTTTGGGCTTGCAACGCTGGTCATCTACTGGATATTTTATAATTCTTCTGAACGGCATCTGATCAGTTCCCTCGAAAAAAATGCAAAGATAGCCGGCATTTATTACCTCGAGGCAGATGAACAGAGCCCACTAAAGCATCTGGAATCTAAAAATCAATATGAAAGCCTGGTCAAGCGTGCCATGGTAGCCGTTTATAACGCCGAAGGAAAAGTAAGTTATGGCGGTATGCGGTTTGATAGTCAAATTAATAAGGATTTGCTGAGCCAGCTGAAAACAGACAAAACGGTTTATTTTAAAACAGAAGATAGCTTTTATTTTGGGTTGTATTATCCAGATAATCAGGGCGATTTCTTTGTGTTTGTCAAAGAGTCGAGCGCAGACTTTGATCATCAGTTGAATCGTTTGCTTATTACGCTTGTCTTTGTTTTTCTCGTGGCATTGATCAGTATCGCCTTATTGTCGGTTTGGCTAAGTAAATATGCTTATCTTCCCATTCGTAAAGTAATACAGGAAATTCAGCATAAGGATTTAAGCACCATTCAGGAACCTCTGACGACTATAAAAACGAAAGACGAACTACAGGATCTTATTGAAAGTTATAATGCGCTCCTACGGCGGATCAGTGAAAATATGATTATTAGAAAGAACTTTGTCAGTTATGTTTCACACGAGTTCCGAACGCCTTTGGCGGGAATCCTGGGCTCCATGGACGTCTTCGGTACGAAGGTCAGAAGTGAAGAAGAGTATCATGAATTGGCCGAAACCATTACTGAACATGTCAATTTTCTGAATCAGCTTATCGGTAATTTTCTATTGCTGACTGAAGATCAGCCCCTGAAGCGTTCCTTAGAAACCTTTCGCATAGATGAGATCGTATGGGATCTTGTCCCTAAGTTTTCGAGATCATTTGCCGTGCCCTTAAAAGTCGATATACAGGTCGATGAACCGCAATACTTCAATTTTCGGGGCAATAAGATGCTCCTCAGCCTGTCTATTTCCAATCTGATCGAAAATGCACTTAAATATGCAAATGGACAGGAAGTTGTTGTCCGGATGACTGCTGCAAATGACAGACTGTCTTTGCAAATTATAGACCATGGTATTGGTATTCCACAAGCTGAACTGGAGTCTGTGAAACAGACTTTCTATCGAGGATCAAACGTCGGTAAAGTGAAGGGAAGCGGCATAGGTTTATCTTTCGCACAGATCGTTTTTAAGGATCAAGGGGTCGACTTTGATATCCGTTCAAATGATCTGGGTACAACGGTATCACTATTATTCCCTAAATTCTAACCATTTTCTAATCTCTTCTAATCAAACTTTAATTTACCTTAAAGTTGCCTATAATGCTTGTCATTTAGTTTTGTGGAAATTCAAAATTAAGTGAGAAAACTACGTATTACATTATTTTTACTTCTTGGCCTGAATAGTAAGTTATTTTCGCAGGAGGCGGCTGAAAACCGTCTGCGAAAGTCAGAGATCGAACAGGTATTCCTCGCTCATAACCTGACCTTAATGGCGCAGCGTTTTCAAATGCAGCAGGCCGAAGCTGCCGTGCTTCAGGCAAAGCTATGGCCCAATCCAACGATTTCCATCTCCGAAGTCAATCTTTGGAAAAACCCTTCCAGCGAATCCTTCCCGGCACTGATCGGAAATTACGGCAAGTACCAGCAGGTGGCGATCGAACTGGAACAGACCATCGAAATGGCTGGCAAACGAAAAAAAAGGATACAATTGCAGCTCCTGGAAAAAGAGAATGCGCGGCTTCAATTTGAAGAATTGCTGCGGAATCTAAAATATGATCTCCGAAGCCAATGTCTCGAATTACAGATCCTGCAGGAGAAAGAACGGTTATACGGCAATCAGGTCAACATCTTTCAGACATTGGCCCAATCCTATCAAAATCAGTGGAAAGAAGGCAATGTAAGTGAGATGGACTACCTCAGGATTCAAAGCGAGTCTATCGCATTTGGTAACAAACTGAATGAAATCCAACAGGAAAAAATCATAAAAATGAATGAGGTTGCGCGCTACCTCGGTGATAAAGGTACCGCACTCACGATATCAGATACGATAGGCATACCGCATTTTCTCCCAGGGAAAAAACAGGAGTGGAAAATGATGGCCCTCGATAATCGCAGCGATTATAAAATCATTCACAACGAATTGAAAAAAAGTGATGCTCAACTGAAAATAGAAAAGGCCGAACGTATACCAGATTTGCAGATCTCCATGAATTATGATCGCGGCGGAAATATTATGCGCGATTTTATAGGCCTGGGTGTTGCCATGGATCTTCCTTTATTTAATCGAAACCAGGGGAATATCAAAATCGCTAAACTGGAGATGGAGAAAAATAAAGTGGAAATTGAGCAATTCCGTATCGACATCGAACGCGAGATCGACTTTCTTTCGGAACGGCTCAATAACCTTGAAACGAGTTTGAAGACAACGGATATGGGCTTTGACGGTAAATTGGACGTAGCACTTGAACGCTATGTGCGCAATTTCCAGCAGCGGAGATTGACCATCGTTGAATTTATAGATTTTATCAATAATTATATGGAAAACAAAGAATCAATATTGGAACGCAGGGCGAAATATCTTCAGTATAAGGAGGAACTGGTCTACTTAATCGGAAAGGATATTGTTTCATGAAAAGTAATTTTTTAACGCCATTGACACTATTATCCATTTGTTTATTGTGGAGCTGTCAACCAGCTAAAAATGAAGCGCAAACCATCCCTGCCAAAGGCTTTTGTCTTAGCGCAGACTTTAAAAATCAAATTAAAATTGATTCTATACAGAAGCGGACCGTATTTGAACAGATCGCATTAAATGGGGTCATCCAATACGATCAGGATGAACTTGCGGCGCTAAAGAGTCCTATACCCGGTATCGTGCAGTCTGTTTCGGTTAAAATGGGCGATTATGTAGAAAAAGGACAGATTCTGGTATCGCTTAAAGGTACCTCCGTCAATGATTTAGGAAAGGAGCTGCGGGAACTGGAAAATAGCAAGCGGCTGACGGAAAGTAAATTGGTGAGCCTGCGCAGCCTGCTGAAAGATGGTATGGCTTCCCAACGGGAACTGGAAGAGATGGAAAGTGAATTGAAAGCCGTGCAGATTGGAATCTCCCATGTCAAAGCGAACATGAGTTTGTTGAATGGCTCCTCAGAAAATGGTGTTTTTTACATCCGTGCACCCAAAGCTGGCTATATAGTAGATAAAAAGGTGAGTCCCGGTATGACTGTTGGCGATGATGCCGATTTGCTGTCGGTCAGTAAGCTGAATGAGGTGTGGGTTTCGGTCAATATCTATGCAAATAATTTACCTTTTGTCAAAAACGGGGCTCCTGTCAAGATCACTACACTGGCTTATAAAGGTGAATCTTTTGACGGGTATATTGATCAGGTAGCCAACTTCTTTGATCCCGAAGAACGTGTGGTCAAAGCGCGCATAAAGCTGTTGAATAAAGACCTGAGGTTGAAACCAGGGATGAGCGTGGATGTGTTGGTCGAAAAGGTTGTTTCGGGACAGGAAGAGCGTATGCTGGCAATTCCGAAAGATGCCATTATCCTCCATAACAATCAGAATTTCGTTGTACGCTACAAAAGTGACTGCGACCTGTCGGTTAAAGTTGTTGATATTGTTGCTGAGAATGAAACATATGCTTTTGTCAAATCTGGTGTGGCTGAGGGAGATCAGGTGCTGACCGAAAATGAGCTGATCGTATTTGATGAACTGATAAATAGATAGGATGAAGAAAGTTGTACAAAATATTGTTTCATTTTCATTGAAACATTCCTTAGTCGTCCTGTTTTTTACGCTGGCATTATTGTTCGGAGGGATTTATGCTTACCTGCATACGCCGATTGAGGCTTTCCCGGACGTGACCAACACACGGGTCAGGATTATTACACAGTGGCCCGGGCGTAGTGCTGAAGAAATAGAAAAATTCGTTACACTGCCTGTTACCAAAGAAATGAATACCATTCCAAAGAAAACGGATGTTCGTTCGATCTCTTTGTTTGGACTGTCCGTTGTAACGATTCAATTTGAGGATGGGGTAGAAGATTTCTACGCGCAGCAATATGCGGGTAATAAGATGCGCTCAATTGAGTTGCCGGAAGGTGCTGAAAGTTCCATCGAACCACCATCTGGTGCTACAGGAGAAATTTTTCGCTATGTGGTAAAGAGTAATCTCCCGATTAAGGAAGTCTCCGCCATTCAGGATTGGGTGATCGAAAGGGAACTTGTTGGCGTGCCCGGCGTGGCGGATGTTGTCAGCTTTGGAGGCGAGGAAAAGATCTACGAAATAAAGATCAATCCAACAGAACTGGCAAATTATAACCTGTCGCCACTGGATGTCTATGAAGCTGTCTCGCGTTCAAATATCAATGTCGGCGGAGATGTGATCCAAAAAGGAAATCAAGCCTATGTTGTGCGTGGGGTAGGCCTATTGGATAAGATCGATGATATCGGTAATATTTTGATCAAGGTGGTCGGCAATACACCGATTTTAGTCAAGCATGTAGCCGAAATCGAACTGGGGGCAAAGCCAAGGCTTGGGCAGGTGGGACTCAATCAGGAAGATGATCTTGTCCAGGGGATAGTTATTATGCTAAGGGGAGAAAATCCTTCTGCTGTGGTCAAAAAGCTAAAAGCAAAAATCGAAGAACTGAATCAACGTATTTTACCTGCAAATGTCAAGATTGAACCCGTTATAGACCGTACAAAACTGGTGAATAATACCGTGCATACTGTTTCCAAAAACCTGATAGAAGGTGTAATCTTGGTTTCGATTATTGTCTTTATCTTTTTGAACAACTGGAAGACAACCTTTATCGTTGCATCCGTGATTCCATTGGCCTTCCTATTTGCGATTATTTTATTGAAAATACAGGGGCTGCCTGCAAATTTGATTTCCATGGGAGCATTGGATTTTGGACTCTTGCTCGAAGGAACGCTGGTGATTGTGGAGACTGTTTTTGTCTCGTTGGAAAAAGAGGCCCATCGGCTTGGAACGGAACGCTTTAATAAAATCTCCAAGCTAGGCATCATTAAGAAAAGTGCCGGCTCTGTAGCAGGCTATATCTTTTTTGCCTTGTTGATCTTAATTGTCGCATTGACTCCTATTTTCTCTTTTCAAAAGGTGGAAGGAAAGATGTTCTCACCATTGGCTTTCACACTCGGTTATGCCTTGTTGGGTTCACTGATCCTGAGTTTGACCTATGTGCCCGCCATGTGTAAATACCTGTTGAAAAAGAATATCAAAGAAGATGAAAATAAAATCACCAAGGTCAGCCGCAATGCGATTTTTAAAGGTTTTAGAAAGGCTTTCGATCATCCAAAATGGACATTGTCGATTTTTATATTCGCCTTGCTTGTCTGTATTGTTCGGTTTAGCCACTATGGTTCAGAGTTCCTTCCGAAACTGAATGAAGGTGCAATTTATGTCCGCGCGACCTTACCCAATAGTGTCAACCTGGAAGAATCTGTTAAATTGACCAAAACGATGAAAACAAAATTGATGCGGCAGTTTGACGAGATTGATTTTATCATGACGCAAACAGGCCGTCCCAATGATGGTACAGATCCAACAGGTTTTTTCAATATTGAATTCAATATTGAATTGAAACCCGAAGGCGAGTGGAAGCGTAAAATATCAAAAGAGCAATTGATTGGTCAGATGCGGGATAGCTTACGGACTTTTCCCGGAATAAATTTTGGTTTTAGCCAGCCGATCCAAGATAACGTAGAGGAGTATGTAGCCGGAGTAAAAAGTCCGTTGGTCATCAAAATTTTTGGTGAGAATTTACAAGATTTAGAAAATAAAGCCAATAAGTTTGCCGAGTCACTTAAAAAGGTGAGCGGGATTACCGACATCAATGTTTTCAAAAATATCGGCTTGCCTGAACTCAGGATTCAGCTGCATGATTCAAAAATGGCAAAATATGGTGTGTCGACCAAGGATGTGCAATCTGTGATCGAAATGACGATCGGGGGGCAATCTGTGACACATTTCTACGAAAACGAGCGCATCTTTGATGTACGTCTCCGCTTCCAAAAATCGTATCGTGACAATCCTGAGAAGATCGGAAATATTATAATTCCGACGATGAATGATCAGAAAGTACCACTGCGGGAAATCGCAACAATAGATTATCATACCGGTCCGGCATTTATTTACAGGGAGGGTAATTCCCGTTATATTGGTGTTGGCTTCAACATTGACGGCCGGGATCTGGGAAGTACCATTGCCGATGCAAAAAAACAGATCGAAAAAGATGTTAAATTGCCTAAATCTTATAAGGTTGTGTGGGCCGGAGAATTCGAAAGCAAGGAACGGGCTACAAAGCAGCTGATGAATGTTGTGCCAATTTCTCTTATTTTGATTTTACTCTTGCTGTATGCCAATTTTGGCAATGTCAAAGATACGCTGATTTCTTCGTTGACACTGGCATTTGCATTTATAGGCGGATTTGTATCCCTGTGGGTTACCGGGACGACATTTGGAATTTCTGCCGGTATCGGATTTATTATTCTCTTTGGCGTAGCCACGATTGATGGCATTGTTTTAATAGGGATAATGAAAGAAAATCTGTTGAATAAAATGAGCTTGAAACCCGCAATTTATGAAGCTGTAAAAAGCCGGATCAGACCCATTCTAATGATTGCGTTAATGGGGGCAATGGGACTATTGCCGGCTGCACTTTCAAACGGAATGGGATCTGAAATCCAAAAACCCCTGGCTATTATGATTGTTGGCGGCCTGATTATTTGTATGATTCTATCGTTTTCAGTACTGCCTATTGTCTTTTACTTCTCTTATAAAAAAGAGAGCCGCGATTAGTTACCCATTTTTAATTATTATATACGATACAAAGGTTGCCTGTCAGACAGTGCAGCCTTTGTTAATTTTAATATGTAGCCGTACGTTTCGTAATAGCGATCAAAATTTTATGTCGATAAACATATAAATCTTTTACATGCTATTTTTGTAAATCTTGTTATAAATGTTGAACTTACATTTAAGTTACTGAAATCAAATTTCAATTTTAAAAAGCACGCATCTGAAGTTTTGCTGAAATAAGTTATAAATCTGTATTTAAAATTAGAAAGCCATTCTTCCGGTTCCTCATGATAGTATTTACTAGAAAAGGTCAATATTAGGTCAGTGTTGATTAATTCATAAGAAGATTGACCTCGCTATTCCAGATAGATTTGTGATAAAGAAATATTAAAAGAATACGCTATGGCACAATTTAAATGGGAAGGAATTTATCCTGCAATGTTATCACCATTTGATGAAAATGGAAATTTGGATTTTGATATGTTTGGTAAAAACATTGAAGCACAATTGGATGGAGGTGTTCACGGTTTGATTATCGCTGGATCATTGGGTGAAGCAAGTGTTTTGAGTACGGAAGAAAAGTATGATTTATTGACCTATGCGTTGAAACTTGTTGACGGACGTGTACCTGTATTGCTAAATATTGCAGAAAATACAACGGCTGCTGCGATCAAAGTAGCTCAGACCAGTGAAGAATTGGGTGCAGATGGTTTGATGTTATTGCCACCAATGCGTTACAGAGCTGACGATAGAGAAGCCGTTGCTTATTTTCGTGCTGTAGCCCAGAGTACCAAATTGCCAATTTTAATCTATAACAACCCTGTTGACTATAGTACTTATGTATCGTTGGATATGTTTGAGGAACTATTATTGGAACCAAATATTCAGGCGGTGAAAGAGTCTACACGAGATTTAACCAATATCACGCGATTGAAAAATCGTTTTGGTGATCGATTAAAGATTATGGCTGGTGTAGATACCTTAGGGCTCGAGTCTTTGATGTTGGGGGCTGATGGTTTAGTGGCTGGACTGGTCGACGCATTTCCAAGAGAAACCGTGGCCATGTACGATCTTGTAAAGGCAGGTGAGTACAGCAAAGCTGTAGAAATATACCGTTGGTTTATGCCTTTATTGGAATTGGATATTCATCCTAAATTGGTACAATATATTAAATTGGCGGCGACAGCGGAAGGGATTTCAAGACCGTATACGCGCGCTCCAAGATTACCATTGATCGGTGAGGAAGAACAACGTGTAAAAAAAATTATTGCAGATTCAATCGCAACCAGACCACAATTATAGAAATGCTTCTGAACTTTCTTGATGAAGGTTTAGGGAATTTCCTTTTTAGGGCCGTGTAAAATAGGCAAAAAGGACCTTCTTATTATATTTAAAGCCGCAAGGAATGAAGATATAGGGAAGGTTTTTATTGATTTTTGAAGATAGATACTTACAATAAAAACAAAAGGAATGGATAGAAACGTAAATGAGATTGATTACGTCGTAAAACAGGCGGAGGCTGGATTTCAGTTTCTTCAAAAAATTGATGTAGTTGAAAGAGCGGATTTGATGTATGCTATTGCCGCTGAAATTGAGGCATTGGGAGACATCCTGATTGAAACGGCTCATCTGGAAACTGCTCTTCCTCTGGGAAGATTGCAAGGTGAAAAAGCGAGAACGGTCAATCAATGGCGTCGCTATGCCGATGCTGTAAAAACGGGGCTATACAGTGAAGCACGGATAGATCGGGATCCAAATGGCCAATTTGATTTACGGAAGTATAACAAAGGACTTGGTCCAGTGGTCATCTTTGGCGCGAGCAATTTTCCTTTCGCCTTTTCAACAGCAGGCGGAGATACAGCGAGTGCCATCGGTGCCGGCTGTTCGGTTATAGTAAAAGCTCATCCCGCTCATCTGAAAACCTCGCAATTAATGGCTGACGCCATCGATCGGGCGATTTCAAAACAGGGAGCTCCAAGTGGCGTTTTTAATCATGTGGTGTCAGATTCATTTGCTGCTGGACAACAGTTGGTCAGCCATACCCTCGTAAAAGCGGTCGCATTTACAGGTTCATTCCGTGGTGGCAAAGCTTTATTTGATTTGGGTCAGTCAAGACCTGATCCTATTCCAGTATTTGCCGAGATGGGAAGCGTAAACCCGGTTTTTCTTTTACCGGACTACTTAGCTGGCAATCTGGAACATTTTGCCAAGCAGTATATTACGTCACTACTTTTAGGTGTTGGTCAATTTTGTACCAATCCGGGTGTTTTAGTGAGTGTCGGCGGCGAACAGCTGGATCGACTTAAGGTGGAGTTGAAGAAAGAACTTCAAGCTGCTGCGACCGGCAAAATGCTGCACGCAGGAATATTGGATAGCTATAACCGTTTAAAAGGAGAGATGATTCAATACGATGGTGTCCGTATATTGGAAGAAGGGCAGGATAATACAGCACAAGATTTTGCGCAGGCCCTGCTTGCTGAAACCGAAGCAAGCCGAGTTTTGGCTAATCCTAAATTATTGGAAGAAGTTTTTGGACCTTTTGGGCTAATTATATCTTGTACGGACCTCCACGAAATGCAAAATGTAATGGAGCAGCTCGAAGGACAGATTACCATTACTTTTGCTGCATCGGCGCAGGATATCCGCGAATACCCGGCGCTCTTTACAATAGCACAGGACAAATGCGGAAGGCTTTTGTTTCAGGGGATGCCAACCGGCGTTGAAGTGCAGTATGCTATGCAGCATGGCGGACCTTACCCGGCAACCACAGATGCACGTTTCACTTCTGTAGGGCCTGATGCGGTAAAGCGCTTTATTCGCCCCATTAGTTTTCAAAATTGGCCCAATGAATTTTTGCCTAAAGAACTGCAGGACGGAAACCCATTACAAATTGACCGTTTGGTCAATCAACAATGGACTAAAGCATAATAGAAACAAGTGACTATATAAACAAGTGACCAAAAATGAAGAAGACTTTTTTTTGTATTGATTCGCATACCTGTGGTTGTCCCGTACGATTGGTGGCAGGAGGAGCCCCATTGTTACAGGGGAATTCCATGATGGAGCGTAGGTTGCATTTTATACGTGAGTACGATTGGATCCGTATGGGATTGATGTTTGAACCAAGAGGGCATGACATGATGAGCGGCAGTATGCTTTATCCGCCCTTTGATCCGCAAAATGATATTGGTGTCCTTTACATTGAAACCAGCGGCTGTCTGCCGATGTGTGGACATGGAACGATCGGTACGGTGACCATTGCCATCGAGGAGGGACTCGTTCAACCTAAAATTCCCGGAAAATTAAGGTTGGAAACTCCGGCTGGATTGGTACATATCGACTATGTTCAGGAGGGATCTAAGGTGAAAAGCGTAAAGCTTACCAACGTCAAGTCTTTTTTATATGCTGAAGCCCTAACGGTCGATTGCCCTGATCTAGGCAACATCAGCGTCGATGTTGCCTACGGTGGAAACTTTTATGGCATTATTGACCCACAGGCTAATTTTCAGGATATCAGTTCCTATTCAGCAAGCCAGCTCATTCATTATGGAAAAATAATCCGTCAGCTGCTGAACGCAAAATATTCTTTTGTTCATCCCGAAGATGCCAATATACATGGGTTGACTCACATCCAATGGACAGGGGATCCTAAACTTTCCAACTCGTCGGGACGTAATGCGGTACTGGTCGGCGACAATGCATTGGATCGTTCACCATGTGGTACCGGTACATCAGCCCGTATGGCACAGTGGTATGCGAAAGAGAAACTCAAAAAAGGAACGGAATTTATACATGAAAGTTATATCGGTTCACAATTTACCGGTAAAATTGAGGCAGAAACAACGGTTGACGGTAGGCCCGCAATTGTCCCATCTATCGAAGGCTGGGCACGCATAACGGGTTATAATACCATTTTTTTGGATGATGAAGATCCTTATTTTGGTGGTTTTCAGGTGATTTAATATAGTTGAGGTGATTTAACAAATTAATAAGACAAGAGCAACGTGAAAGAAAATAATAGAGGTACGGTTGTCGTCGTTGGAGCAGGAATTGCAGGACTTGCTTCTGCCTATTACCTGGTGAGAGACGGATGGGATGTGAAAATCCTGGAAAAAAATACCCTGGACAATAACTGTTCTTATGGCAATGCCGGCATGATTGTCCCCAGCCATTTTACGCCCTTGGCTGCCCCCGGTATTGTAGCCCAAGGGATAAAGTGGATGTTCAATAGTAAAAGCCCTTTCTATGTACGGCCTTCGCTAAATCCGCGACTGATCAATTGGGGACTGAAGTTTTTGAAACATGCCAATCGCACCCATGTAGAACAGCATGCGGCTGCAATACGTGACTTGAATCTCTACAGCAGCAGATTATATGACGAACTGGCGCAGGAGGAAGGCTTTGATTTTGAGTTGAAACAGAACGGTATCCTGATGATGTATAAATCCAAGGAAATGCAGCACGAAGAAATTGAACTTGCGCATCGTGCACAGGACCTTGGACTGGATGTTGATATCTTGGAAGGAAATACTGTTCAAGAATTAGAACCCAATCTAAAACTGGATGTTTTGGGTGCTATACTTTATCGTTGTGACGGAAAATTATATCCACCCAAGTTAATGCGGCAATTGATTCAATATTTGAAAGCCGCTGGCGTAGTTTTTTTCGAAGAAACTGAAGTCCATAAATTTATAACGACCGGAAATAAGGTGAAAGAAGCGATCAGCAATAAGGGAAGTTTTCAGGCGGATGCTTTTGTCTTGACTGGTGGAGCTTATTTGCCGCAGCTGACTTCAAAGTTGCACATAAATACACCCCTTATGCCAGGAAAAGGATATTCGTTTATGTATCAGCCTGAGAAAGAGAACACATTGAATCATGCGGCATTACTACTGGAGGCTCGTGTTGCTGTAACCCCCATGAATGGCCAGATCAGATTCAGCGGTACGATGGAATTGGGACCTGCAAATGACCGGATTTATGAAAACCGTGTCCGCGGAATTGTAGAATCTATTCCTAAATATTATCCCGAATTGAAGGTCGATTACCCAAGCGAAAAAATATGGTATGGTTACAGACCCTGCTCGCCTGATGGATTGCCCTATCTGGGAAGATTGAAAAAATTTGATAATGTCCTAGTTGCCGGTGGGGGGGGGATGATGGGCTTGAGCCTGGGCCCAGCCTATGGGAGAGTTGTTGCAGATTTATTGGCAGGACAGAAAATAGAGGCTGAAATCGCTGGTTTTAGGCCGGATCGTTTCGACTGATAAAATTAGGATATAAACCAACACCCAAATTATGAATCGTTCTTTTTCTTTTAAAGCTCCCAAAACATTGTTTTATGGGTTGCTCTTTCTATTCCCCGTCTCCACACACGCACAAAAGATGAAATTATACGACCATACAACCCCTATAGAACCTTATATTGTGCAATATGGGCATGATGTTGAGGCGATCAACTATTTTTATGGCCCTATGCCCAAAGGCTGGGGCAATCAGCAGGCCGCCGCATCGCCGGAGCAGCTGGCACGTCTTCAACGTTTGGATAACGAATATTTGAACAAGCTGGACAAGTTCCCTTATGAAGCACTCGAAACAGCTGGACAGGTAGATTTTATCTTGCTGAAGCGCAAATTAAAAAGTGATCTCCTTGCATTGAAAGCAGATGAGTCAAATTACAACCGCTTATCCCTGTATTTACCTTTTGCACAGCGAATATTTGCACTTGAAAAGGAACGTCGTAGGGGCAAGCGTCTGGCAGGAGAAGATGTTGCGAAAGAGCTGACGCTGGTTGCCGGTGAAATCGATCGGTCAATAGCTGCTTTGCAGGAAAAGTCCAATATTCCTTATTCAGATGTAAACTTTCTGGTTGCCCTCGTAAATTCGCTGGACTTAAGGATCACCAGCACCTTCGATTTTTATAATGGATACGACCCTGAATTTACCTGGTGGGTGCCCTCCATATTTCAGCAGGTGAAAAGCAAGCTGTCGGATTACAGGGAGAAATTAGCCGCAAAAAGCGACCGGAAAGTGTTTGATGATGGTAGCCAGATTGCAGGTGTGCCAATTGGAGAAAAAGAGATAAACCGAAGGCTCAAAGCTGAAATGATCAGTTATACAGCGACCGACCTTTTAAAATTAGCTGATCAAGAGTTTAAGTGGTGTGAAGCGGAGTTATTGAAAGCGAGCCATGAAATGGGCTTTGGCGATGACTGGCGGGCAGCGCAGGAAAAGGTTAAAAACTCCTATGTACCCATTGGGGAACAGCCCGAGCTCATCATGAGATTGTATAATGATGCACAGCAATTTATTGAACAAAATAAACTCATGGATATTCCTGCGCTTGCAGATGAGACCTGGGGCATGATCATGATGACACCTGAACGGCAACGGGTCAACCCCTTTTTTACGGGAGGACGGGAAATTAGCATATCCTATCCGACAAACACGATGGATCAGCAGGCAAAATTGATGAGCATGCGCGGCAATAATCCTTATTTCTCCCGTGGCACAGTCCAGCATGAATTAATTCCCGGTCATCACCTGCAATATTTTATGAATAGGCGGTACAAGCCTTACCGCGAACAGGCATTTAATACGCCATTCTGGACAGAAGGATGGACATTGTACTGGGAATTGCTGCTGTATAGCAAGGGATTTGCAAAAACTCCGGAGGAGCGAATCGGGATGTTATTTTGGCGTATGCACCGCTGTGCGCGAATAACCTTTAGTATCAAATTTCATTTAGGAGAGTGGACGCCCCAACAATGCATCGATTATCTAGTAAACCGCGTGGGATTTGAGTCGGCTAATGCGCACGGTGAAGTGAAGAGATCGTTTGAAGGTTCTTACGATCCCTTATATCAGTTGGCCTATCTCGTAGGCGGCTTGCAATTGATGCGCATCAAAGAAGAGGTGGTCGATCAAGGGAAAATGTCGTTTGCTGAATTCCATGACCGGGTGATCAAAGAAAATTATCTACCGATGGAAATGTTGAGAGCGATTATCAAGGGCGAGAAGTTAAAGCCCGATCACGAGACAAACTGGAAGTTTTATCATTTTAATAACTAGATGTTTATGAGTGAGTCGAAACAAACTTTTCAAAAGTCTCTGGGGTTACTGGATGCCACTATGCTGGTGGTTGGAAGTATGATCGGTTCGGGGATTTTTATTGTATCTGCGGATATCGCACGTAACACGGGTTCTGCGGGCTGGATGATGGTCGTTTGGTTGATCTGTGGATTTATGACTTTAACAGCAGCATTGAGTTATGGTGAATTAAGTGCGATGTTTCCAAAGGCAGGAGGGCAGTACATCTACCTTCGGGAAGCTTATGGTCCGGTATTGAGTTTTGTATTTGGATGGACATTTTTTGCCGTTATACAAACAGCGACAATAGCCGCAGTGGGTGTTGCTTTTGCGAAATTTACAGCCTATCTTTTCCCTTTTATGGATGAAGATGTTTATCTGCTTGAATGGTCAGATTATCGGATATCGGCAGCGCAGCTGTTGGCAATTGCTGTCATTATTGTATTGACCTATATTAATTCAAGGGGTGTGAATAGCGGAAAGCGTGTACAGACGTCCATCACTTTGATCAAGATTGGGAGTCTGCTGCTCTTGTTGCTCTTCGGTTTTCTGGCGTTGAAACATAAAGTTTGGGCCTGGAACTGGGACAATATATCACTTTGGTCAATGCGCCGCTTAAATACAGATGGAACCTACACATCGTATGATGGGTTTTCAGCAATGGGTGCTTTTTCTGCGGCGATGGTCGGTGCCCTCTTTAGCAGCGATTCCTGGCACTCATCTTCCGCAGTAGCGGGCGAAATTAAGAATCCGCAACGTAATATCGGTTTGAGTCTTGCATTAGGGACTTTACTGGTTACCGTAATTTATCTGCTGACTAATTTGATGTACACCGGTATATTGCCCCTGGAGGATATGGTCAATGCACCAAAAGATCGTGTAGCCATGAGTGTCGCTCAAGAGGTTTTCGGTCCTTTCGGGATTACCATTATCGCTATTATGATTATGATTAGCACCTTTGGCTGTAATAATGGGATTATTCTGGCGGGAGCGAGGGTGTATTATTCGATGGCTAAAGATGGTTTGTTTTTTAAAAGGGCGGGTAAGCTCAATGCGCATGCGGTACCTGCCTGGGCACTCTGGATACAATGTGTTGCGGCCTCAATATGGTGCTTAAGCGGAAAATATGGTGACTTATTGGACATGATTACCTGTGTGGTGGTTATATTTTATGTGCTCGCAATTGCCGGTATTATTCGTCTCCGGATCACGCGACCAGATTTGAACAGGCCCTATAAAGCATTTGGATATCCTTTTCTTCCTGTCCTTTATATTCTGATGGGACTTGCCTTTATCGGGCTCATGGTTATTTTTAAGCCAAATTATACCTGGCCGGGCATTATCATTGCACTATTGGGCATCCCTATCTATTATTTAATCAATCCTAAACGAAGAAAGCATGAAGTTTCTTAGTACAGCGGTTTTGTTGTTGTCGGCACAGTTTCTGTTTGGTCAAGGAACTTTGGCAGATTATACACGTGCGCAAAACTTAAAAAAACAATTGACCAACAAAATTGAAAATCTGCCGGGCCAGTTTTATTGGAATGACAAAGGGGATCTCTTTTGGTATGATCGAAATACGTTGCAGGGAAAAGAGTATATTTTGGTCAATCCTCAGGCAAAAACAAAAGAACAGCTTTTTGATCTGACGAAAGTATTTTCGTTAGTGGATGAAAAACTGGGACGAAAAGTCGAAAATCGTGTTATTTCCAATGATCAGATAAAATTGGTGGACCAGGATCAGGTGTCGCTCGATATCGCGGGTTACCTGTGGATCTGGAACCGTCGTTCCTCGCAATTAAGCCAGGGCGCCGCAAGTGGAAGTAAAGATCGGAATACGCGCTATTGGGGGCAGCGTGAACAGGGAAATGCTTATAGGGAAGTCGAATCTCCAGATAAAAAACAGGTGGCATTTATCCGCAATAATAATGTGTTCCTAGCAAAAAAGGGAAGTGTAAATGAGGCGCGACAAATTACGTTTGATGGCAATCCGGCAAATTATTACAGTAACGATATTCAATGGGCACCGGATAGCCGGAAGCTGGCGACAGTAAAAACTCAAAAAATAGAGATCAGGCAGCTGACGCTTATTGAATCTTCCCCTAAAGATCAGCTGCAGCCTAAGATTCAGACACGCGATTACGTGAAGCCCGGAGATGAGCTGGCACAAAAACTACCCATCTTATATGATCTTGAAAAAGACCGGCTGTCGGTGTTTGATGCCACGCTCATACCGAATCAATTTTACCTTTCGGATCTTTCCTGGCGCGATGACAGCAGAGCATTTACCTTCGAGTATAATAAACGGGGGCATCAGGTCTATGGCGTCCTGCAGATGGATGCGAATAGCGGTACCTCGAGTTATCTGATTCACGAACAAAATAAGACCTTTATTGATTATAGCGGCAAGAAATATCGGGAGGATCTGGCCGATGGAAAGGAAATTGTATGGACCTCTGAGCGTGATGGATGGAACCATCTGTATCTTTATGATGGAATTACCGGAAAAGTGAAGAACCAGATAACGAAAGGAAACTGGGTTGTTCGGAAAGTAGTGCATGTGGACGCTGAAAAACGAACAGTTATTTTTGAAGGCAGCGGAATGAATGTCGCAGAAGATCCTTATTTAGTCCACTATTATGCCATCGGTTTAGATGGAAAAGGCTTAAAACTGCTGACGGAAGAAAATGCAAATCATCAAGCATCTTTCAATAAAGACTATTCGCAATTTGTGGATACGTATTCGCGGGTCGATCAGCCGCCAATTTCAGCCTTGCGCGACAAAAATGGCGGTCTTATCATGGAACTGGAGAAAACAAACAGTAGTTTGTTGGAAACCGTTGGATGGCATGCACCGGAGGTTTTTAAAGCCAAGGGACGTGACGGCACGACGGATATCTGGGGGATTATTATTCGGCCGACGAATTTTGATCCAGCTAAAAGTTACCCTGTCATCGAATACATTTATGCGGGACCACATAGTTCTTTCGTACCCAAATCATTTTACAGCAATCCGAGCGGGATGTACGAACTTGCTGAATTGGGCTTTATCGTGGTACAGATCGACGGAATGGGGACATCAAACCGCTCAAAGGCTTTCCATGATGTCTGTTGGAAAAATCTGAAAGATGCGGGCTTTCCAGATCGAATTGCCTGGATGCAGGCCGCCTCAAAACAATACAAATACATGGATATCGGTCGAGTAGGGATCTATGGTACATCTGCTGGGGGGCAAAGTTCAACCGGCGCGCTATTATTCCATCCAGAGTTTTACAAAGTTGGCGTTTCCTCCTGTGGCTGTCACGATAACCGGATGGATAAAATATGGTGGAACGAACAATGGATGGGTTGGCCTGTAGGTCCTGAATATGCGGCTAGCTCCAATATTGAAAATGCCGCTAAGCTGGAAGGAAATCTTTTGCTGATTGTTGGGGAACTTGATGATAATGTGGATCCTTCATCCACATTCCAATTGGTTGATGCCTTGATCAAAGCGCGTAAGAATCATGATTTTATCATGGTTCCCGGGATGGGGCATTCCTCCGGGGGAGATTATGGTGAGCGAAAAAGAAGAGACTATTTTGTAAAACATCTTCTTGGCGTAGATCCACCAGCCTGGAATCAGTATTGATCTTTTTATCAGGACAATAATCCTGTCATGTAGGCCTATCGCCTACTTTTTCTGAAAGTGTCAGATCGTATTGGCCAGAAAGAACCTTCAGTTTGCTTTCATTGCTGTTGTTGTCTGCGAAGTCATGAAGGTTTTATTCCAATTGGGATATTGATGAAGCGAAGAGTGGTTCAAAAAAAACAGCGACCCGGAAAGTTACTTACTCTCCGGGTCGCTGCATTTTTTTATGTCTGTAACCTTGAAGCTGTTTTTATTCGACCAATACACCGACATAATAGTTAAATGTATCAATATCGATATTATCTTTCGTTAAACCGGCTACTTTAATCGGTCTGAAATGTTGATCCAACTGGATAAGTTCTCTTTTCTGACCTTTCACTCCAATATGTATAGGCATATGGAAGCCTTTGACTTCGCTGATCCAGCGGCCCAATATTCTGCCTGAAGGATCTTGTTTGATTTCCAGTGTAGGAATGGCGGTATGCTGTACATACTGTTCAAATACTTTTAACAGGTCTAAACCGGACTGCTGGCTTACATAGTTGACAATATCATTATAATCGACTTGCTGATGATAAAACTTGCTGTTTAATCCCCGGAGAATATTCCGCCACTTTTCATCATTGTCAATCATCGTACGGATCATGTTGAGCATGACCCCGCCTTTGGGATACATATCCCCAGATCCTTCTTTGTTTACGTGGTATGGGCCCTGGATGGGGCTATCATTTTGGATCCCGCTTCGGATACCATGGGCGTAAGCCTGACTGGCTTCTTTGCCATAGAAATAGTCGATAAATAAGCCTTCGGAATAATTAGTGAAGCTTTCGTGGACCCACATATCGGCCAGATCAGCGGAAGTAATATTGTTGCCAAACCATTCGTGACCAGATTCGTGGACCACAATAAAATCCCACTTATGTCCCCAGCCGGTTCCCGACGCATCCCCGCCACGATAGCCATTTTGGTAATGGTTTCCGTAGGCGATGGCACTTTGGTGTTCCATGCCGGTATGGTAGGTTTCAACAAGTTTATAGCCATCCTCATAGAATGGATACGGACCAAACCAATGTTCAAAAGCCTCTAAGGTCTGGTTGGCGTTTTTTTGAAGATGGGCTTTCTTTTCTGCCGTATCGTTTTCGCGCAAAATATAGTAGTCTACATCCAATGGTCCTTTTTCACCTTTGTATTTTTCTTTAAAATGAACGTAGTCACCGATATTGATAGCGACGTTGTAGTTATTGATCGGATTGGCCACCTTCCAATGGTATTTGGTATAGCCCTCCTTCATCTTTTCTACCTTGACCAAGCGTCCATTGGACACATTCATCACCTCTTTGGGGACAGCGATGGAAATCAGCATACTATCCACTTCATCGGATTGGTGGTCTTTGTTTGGCCACCAGACACTCGCACCCATACCCTGGCAGGCTGTGGCGACCCATGGCTTTCCATTGCTGTCTTTTTTCCAGTCAAAGCCGCCGTCCCAGGGAGCTTTAACTGCTTCTGTAGGATGACCTTCGTAATATACCGTAAATTCTTCCTGTGTTCCTTTCTTTATAGCCGCCGGAAATTCGACAAAGACAGCATTGTGTTCTCTGGTAAAAGAAAGCTCTTTCCCCTTGTAAACGACTTTGTCTACTTTAAGATTTGCAAAAAGATCAAATTGCAGGCGATTAAAATCTGTAGTCGCCTTGAAACGGAAAAGGTTTGAACCCGAAATAAACTTGTTGTCTATATCCACCTTAACATCCAGATGATAGTATTGGATGTCGTAGCAGGTGCGCAGCGGTGACAGATATCCACGCAGTGAATCCGCTCTGGTGAATTCATTTTTTTCTTTCATCAGCTGCGCTGCTGATTGTTGTATACCTGCGGTCAATAGACCGCAGGTTCCCAATGCATATAATAGTATTCTTTTCATCTGTAAATAATAGCTATTCAGTCTATCTTCCACCCGGAGGGCAATGCAATTTTAGATAGTTTGTAAATAATGTTTTTAAATGCTCATGCGTACCTTGTCCCTCACTAATCGAATGGCTTCGGTTGGGGTAAGACATCAACTGGAACTGCACGTTATTTTTGACCAGTTCATTGATCAGGACTTCTGCATTTTGATAATGCACATTGTCGTCTCCAGTTCCATGGATGTAGAGTAGGTTGCCTTTGATATTTTTTGCATATTTCAGTGGCGAGCCGTTTTCAAAGTCTGCCAGATTTTCTTGGGGGAGGCCCATGTAGCGTTCTTGGTATACATTGTCGTATAGTAACTGATTGGCTACCGCTGCAATGGCGATACCCGTTTTATAGATTTGCGGGTATTGCCCCAGTAGATTGAGCGTGCTTGATCCGCCACCGCTCCATCCCCAGACGGCCACACGTGAATTGTCGATAAAGGGCCATTTCAGTATTTCTTGCGTCGCTAATGCCTGGTCGCGAATATTGAGCTGTCCAATATTGCGGTAAATGCTTTTTCGCCACAAGCTACCTTTGGGCGCAGGAGTTCCGCGATTATCCAAAGAAATATAAATGTAGCCGTCCTGCGCCATATTTCCTTTATACAAGCTGTTATAACCTGCACCAAAATTGTCTATGACAGTTTGTGATGCCGGTTCGCCATAAACCATAAAGACGACAGGATATTTTTTGGCTGGATCAAAATCCAGGGGTTTCACCATCCAGCCGTCCAATTCGACACCGTCGGATGTTTTAACTTTAAAAAACTCAGCAATACCATCGCTGACTTTCTTTTCACGTTTCAAATCAAAGTCTACGAGTATTTTGTGTGTCGGTAATTCAATGACGGCATTGTGTTTTAATGTCGCCCGGTTGCTGAAGTTGAAGATGGCAATTTTACCGTCTTTTGAAATATCATAATCGCAGGTGCCTTCGTATGAGGTCGGAGTCAGTCTTTTTGGAACTCCGCCTTTCGTTGATACACTGTATAGATACTTTTGCGTTGCATTGTTTGGCGAGGCGGTAAAATAAATAGTTTCATTTTTCGGATCAAAAAAGTCAAGATTGATCATATCATAGTCCGCTTTCATAACCAGCTTCTCGTTGCCCGATAAATCAATCTGATAGATTTTGCGCCAGCCGTCCTTTTCAGATACCCAGATAAAGGCCTTTCCACCTTGTACCCAGTCCCATCCGGACGGATCGTTGTTGTTCCATCGTGCTTTGATATCAATCCACGAGTCGCTTTGCTCCTGATGTATGTTTTGCGCTTTATTATCGGAGAGGGCGACAGTGTAGATCTTGCTCTCATTTTGTTTTCTGTTGAGCTGCTCTAGGATCACCTGCTTGCTATCCAGACACCATTCCATGCGGGGAATATAGTGTTGGTTGGGATCTCCTGGGATATTCAGCATCGTACTTTTTCCAGTGGCGAGTTCATAGGTCCATATCGAACAGGCACTCGGTGACTGTCCAACTTTAGGATATTCCACGGGAATGGTGTAGGAGTAGAGGCTGTCCGTATTGTTGATCATCAGAAAATTACGGATGTTGCGGGCATCAAGCTTCCAATAAGCAATGGAAGTACCGTCCGGCGACCAGCGGAAACCATCTTTACAGCCAAATTCTTCCTCGTATACCCAGTCGAAAGTACCATTGATTAGACGGTCCGTACCGTCTTTGGTAACGGCAACAATGTTGCCATTGGCGAGATCTTCTACGTAAACATTATGGTCGGCTTTATTGACGTAGGCTACTTTATCTGCTTGCGGATTAAACTTCGCAAACATCAGTTGTGAAGCCGGAAATTTTTTGCCCAGCTGCTGTAATTGACTGGACTTCTTATTATACACCCAATAATCACCCCTAGTATTCTCGCGCCAAACTCTTTTGCTGTTGGTATAGAGTAAAATCAGTTCCCTGTTTTGGGAAATGGAAAAATTCTCAACCTTTAACGCTGTCGTTGTACCTTTTGGAATAAGCGATTGTTGTGAAAGGAAGATGGAGCGCATCCCATTTTTAGGGTTTACCGTTTCTATTCCTTTGTCAGAAAATTCATAATATTGATCACCACGATCTGTCCAAAGCCGCTGCGCAAAAATGGAAGCTGGAACCTGAAAAATCAGTATTAGAATAATAAAGATCGACTGTTTAATGCTGTTCATTTGTTTATCTATTAGAGTTGACCCCAAAAGGATTTAAGTTCACTTTTCGGGTTTATCACGATGTTAGTTGTTCGTTATTTAATCAATTGGATTGTCTTTGAGCTGATAGATTTCCTGGATTTCACGTTCAAGATATTTTCCTAAACGACGGTATCCATCTGTTTCAATAAGATAATTATCTTCAATACGAATGCCACCGAAATCGAGATGCTTTTTTAAGAAATCATAATTGATAAAGTCCTTGTGTAAATTCTGTTGCTCCCAAAGCTGCGTTAATTCAGGAATGATATAGATTCCGGGTTCAACGGTGAGCACATGGCCAGCTTCTAGTTTCTTGCCTAGCCGCAGCGATTTGATTCCAAAGGTCTTGGTATCTTTCGGCTCAGCTTCGGTATATCCAACATATTGTTCACCAAGATCCTCCATATCATGCACGTCAAGACCGAGCATGTGGCCGAGTCCACATTGAAAGAAAAGCGCATGCGCGTGATTCATGACCGCATCTTGCGCATTGCCTTTCATGAATCCTGTTTGTATAAGTCCGTCTACAAGCGCTTCACAGGCTTTTAAATGGATATCTTTAAAACGTATTCCGGATGTCAGCAGCTGCTCAGCTGATTTAAACGCATGTAAGACAATCTGGTAAATTTCCTCTTGTAAAGCCGTAAAACGTCTTCCTACAGGAAAGGTTCTGGTCAGGTCCGAAGCATAGCCTATAGCGGTTTCTACGCCCGAATCATTGAGCAGGAGATCACCTTCATAAAGTTGGTGAAATTGCATATGATTGTGCAGAATTTCACCCCGTTTTGTGACTATCGGCGGATAGGAAAAGGACGTTCCCTGATCTTGTGCAAAATGTTGCATGGCATTGCTGATCTGATATTCATAACGATCAGGTTTTGTCATTCGCATAGCAAGGCGGTGCATATCCACAGCAATATCTACGGCTTTCTCTAGTTCGATAATTTCTTCGGCCGATTTGATGCTCCGTTGTGCCACGACAGCCTCAATTAATGCAACGGAAGGCTGGAGCTGATTCGCAGAACGGCCAGTTAGCTGCTCCAGTAATAATTTATTATGCGATTGATAAGGAGGAAGGTAGTGAATTGCTTCCTGCGTTTCCTTTTGGAGGTAGTCAAAGAGCTGGTTGAAAGGAAGTACCTTGCTGATACCCGAAAGATCAGCCTTTTCAGCTAAAGTCTGCTGTTGGCCCATCCACACAATATCGTCAATGGTCATTTCATCGCCAAATAATATGGTTTCGTTTTTTTCAGTATCCAATACCGCCGCCAAACGTGGACTTTTGATACCGATATAATATAAAAAGCTGCTGTCTTGGCGAAATGGATAGGTATTGTGCTCAAAATTGATTGGATTTTCAATGCTGCCTAGTAAAAGAATTTTGCCGGTTGTGAACTTTGATAACAGATGATTTCGGCGATTAAGATATATTTCTTTTTTGAACATAAGTTTTGGGAATTATAGGAAGTAATGATTTTTGTTTTGCTAAAGCCATGAATTGTTTTTAATCCCCTTCGGTGTGAAGTTGGATTGTTTACCTACGTACTTATTGCGTAATACGAATATCGTAAAATTTATGCGCTTCAAAATGATTTATTTAAAAGGTCTATCTACCATCTTTAGGGTTTGTCATTGTTACAAATGAATATGATCGCTGTTTTTACTCTAAAAAGAATCAAAAACGAAATTTAATAAAGTTCAATCTTTCAATTGAATAATAATTATCACAATTTATCAAAGTCTAATTGTATTTTAACCCATTTTTTCACTATTAACCCATTTTTGTTATGAATTCTCTGTTTTGTCTGTATTATTATTGAAGGATTATTAAATATTGTCGGATTCTAAACATATTTTAGTATAGTATTTTTATCTTTTATTTGAAAGTAGCGTTGTTGCTTTGGAGTTGTTATATTTATGTTACTAAACAGTAAACATAAAACTAAAGAAACTTATGAAAACGCTCCAATTTAACGTGCCAACGACCCGCGGGCAAAGTTTAACTGTGCAAGAAGACGTTTTGGAAACTTTCTATCCCTATTTTCATCGTCATCAGGAAGCTCAGTTAATGTGGATAAAAAAAGGCAGTGGAATTTTGATTGTGGAAGATACGCTGCATCCCTTTAAGGAAAACGATATTTTCTTTTTAGGCGCCAATCAGCCTCATGTTTTTAAGTCAGCATCTCCAGATGGTCTGTCTAATGAATCGCGTTCTGTTTCTATCTTTTTTGATCCGAATGGTAAGCTGAAATCCCTATTTTCTTTGGAAGAATTTGAATCGCTGAATCAATTTATCTATAATAACTCCAGAGGGTTTAAGGTTCCAGAAAGGTATTTTGAGCAAATATCGGAACGAGTTTGTCAATTGAAATCTGCTGATCAGATGGATAAGTTGATGCATTTTTTCTATTTACTAAGAGCTTTGGCAAATATATCAAGGGAAGCGGATGCGCTTTGCAACGAAAGGGTAGAGGTAGCTTTCGATGCTATACACGCTTCAAATCGGATTAATCTCATCTGTAATTATATTAGAGAGCATTATAAAGACGAACTTACTTTGGAGGATGTTGCGGATCATGCGAATCTTACGCCGCAGGCATTTTGCCGTTATTTTAAAAAGCATTGCGGAGTTACTTTTGTCACCTATCTGAATAGAATCAGAGTCAAGGAAGTTTGTAATCAATTAAATGAGGATCACTTGGATAGTGTTTCTTTTATTGCCTATAACAGTGGATTTAATAGCATTACCAATTTTAACCGGGTTTTTAAGCAGATTGTGGGCTGCAATCCAAAGGAATATGTACAGCAGTATAAACAGACCCTGTATTCTGTTATTTAAGCATATCATATTCCATAGGAATGTAGAACTCAGAATAGTATAGAATTCGATGAAATCAATTGGGATTTTTTTAATAATTCGTAACGGATTGATTAGATAGATGTCAAAATATACATTGTGTCGGAGGTGAAATTCTGCTAAAATTGAAAAGTATAAGGCTGTTTTTAGTGTAATTTTATCTCCGAAATTTATTTATACGCCATTTTCTCTCAAACCAAGGCGCGGAAGCTTTATTGTGCTTGTGTTTCTAATTCTAAAAGTAGATTTTCTTATTTTTTTTAAAATATTCTGGTAAAAAATTGATAATCGTCTCGTGAAAGTTGTGTATTTCTTAATTATTTGAAGTGTTTGAAAATAAAAGTCAATAAAAATTACAGTGATGTGATTTATATGGATGTGTGTTTGTGTTTTTTATCGCAAATAGGAGTAGGGAAGTGAATTTATGTTATGTAGGTTCTCTGTTTGGAGTGATTGGGTTGTTATTTTTTATTTATTTAACACTTCGGGTTAATAATTGGGCAATACTGGTCAAAATTCGGTTAACAATGAAAGCCTTGTACTTATAACTTAGTTGTTATAAAAAGCACTATAAACTAATACATCTGAAACTAAACTTATGAATAGAAAAAGTATTGCTATGCTAGCCGCTACCGTCTTGGTAAGCTCGGCAGTATACGCACAAACAGTTTTGAAGGGGAAGGTGGTCGACCAAGACGGGAAACCTATCCCCGGAGTTACAATCACGCTTAGAGATGGAACAGCAACCCAGAGTGGACAAAATGGTGAATTTACGATTAACTATAAGCAGGCGGGGACATTAAGTGTGTCGGCAATTGGTTATGACCGTAAAGTAGTAAATTTGACCAATCAAACTTCACTTCAGGTCACACTTTTATCGGATGAGACAAATTTGGACGAAGTTGTTGTAACGGCAATGGGAATCACAAGAGACAAAAAATCCCTAGGGTCAGCGGTTCAAGAGGTAAAAGCTAAGGAACTAACGGATGCTGGTCAATTGAGCTTAACAGGTGCACTTTCCGGAAAAGTTGCAGGGGTACAGGTTAATCAATTTGGTGGTGCTGTGGGGGCCTCCGCGAGGATATCGATTCGTGGTAATTCCTCACTTCTCTCAGATCAACAGCCCTTAATTGTTGTTGATGGTGTACCGATTTCCAATAATGCCGTTCGTTCAGGTGACAATACCTATTCTGGCGTAGATTATGGCTCCGGTTTAAATGATATTAATCCAGAAGATATCGAAAGTGTTGTTACCTTGAAAGGAGGTTCAGCAGCCCTGTATGGTATGCGAGCTGGTAAAGGTGTTATTTTAATTACGACAAAGTCTGGAAAAAGAGCCAAAGATGGTGTTCTTTTGTCGTATGATGGGAATTTTTCAATAGATCGAGCGTCCACTATTCCAAAATACCAGAATCTCTATGGCCAAGGAACCCGGGGCGACGAATATCATTATAATTCGTTAGGAAGCGGCTTAACTTATCAGCAATATGCACAGCAAAAATCTTTTAGTTATAAAGATGGAGCTGGGGGAGGTGTTAATGATGGGTTTGATGAATCATGGGGACCTCGCTTAGACATAGGATTGCAATTACCTCAATTTAACAGCCCTGTGGTTAATGGCGTTCGGCAAGCAACACCATGGATATCACATCCCAATAATGTGAGGGAGTTTTTCCAAACAGGTTACTCTCAAAATCATAATCTTTCATTGTTAGCGAAAAATGAAAGATCCTCTACTCGTGCTTCATTATCTTTTCGTGATCAAAAAGGAACAGTACCGAACACTGATCAAAAAAAGTATTCAGCTCAATTGAATAATGAGTACAAGATCAATGAAAAATTTTCTTATGATATCATGTCCAATTTTACCAGAACAGAAAGTGGTAATTTGATTACACAGGGATATGATGGCGCAAACCCGATGAATGGTTTGATTTGGTTTGGTCGTCAGGTGGATATGCAAGATCTGAAGAAAAATTGGAATGAAAGGGATGCTCAAGGAAATTATACCTATTATAATTGGAATTCTAATTATCATATGAATCCTTTTTATACCATGCATAATTCTTTGAATTCATTGAAGACCAATCGGATTTTTGGAAAATCATCTTTGTATTATCAACCGTATGAATTTTTGAAATTTGAAGGTAGAGTAGGTTTGGATTATTATCATACAGATATCTTTGAACGCAACTATTACAACTTTGATCATCCATTAGGAAGTTTCAATGAAATTAAAAGCAGTAATTCAGAGTTCAATGCGGACTTCTTGGCCAATTTTAATAAACAATTTGGTGATTTCAATATATTAGCGATAGTAGGTGCCAATTACCGAGATAATCAGTATGAATCAAATAGTTTAGGAGCCAGTGGATTAAATGTTTTAGGTGTATATACGATTACCAACAAAATAGGGGATGCGGTAACAAATATGGACCATGCACATAATCGTTCCAATTCTGTTTATAGTCAGGCTTCGATTGGATGGAAAGACCAGCTTTATCTTGATGCGACGGCGCGTAATGATTGGTCTTCAACAATTACAAAATCGTTTTTCTATCCTTCAGCAAGTTTAAGTTGGATTCCAACAACGTCCTTTTCTAATTTAAAGGGAAGCGCGTTGTCGTTCTGGAAACTTAGATTGAATGTCGCTAAAGTTGGAAATGCAACAACTCCGTATAGAAATGGGAATTACTACTATGCGCAAGCAAATGCTTTTAACGGTATTGCGCAGATGTATAAAAGTATGACTTATGCAATTAATAATTTGGAGCCTGAAGCAATTTATTCTTGGGAAACTGGTACTGAGATCGGATTTTTAAATGACCGTATTCATGCTGATTTCACTTATTACCATAAGAATGCGAAGAAGCAAATCCTTCCTGTAACAACTTCCAATGTGGTCGGGTTTAGTAGTATGGTATTAAATGCTGGTAACATCGAAAGTAAGGGGGTCGAACTGCAGTTGAGAGGGGATATCTTAAAAAATGAAAATGGCTTGAATTGGACAACAACGATAAACTATTCAAGAGATCGCAATAAAATTTTGGAATTATATCCGCAATTGAATTTGACAACCTATCAATTAGGATGGACTTGGGGTATCGCAAATACAGCAACTGTTGGAGAAGCTTGGGGCGCGTTGAGAAGTACTGGATATGACCGTGTGGAAGATGGAACTATGAAAGGTGCTATCAAAGTCAATGAAAGCGGTTTGGTTATGTCTAAGCCAAATCAGATTATTGGAAATGTTACGCCAGACTATCTTGCAAGTATGCGTAATGATTTTAGGTATAAAGATTTCAGCTTTGGTTTTATGCTTGACTTTAGAAAGGGGGGAGATATTTGGTCCCAAACAATGAGCCATGCTTATACCACAGGGGTTGCTGAAATCACTGCCGCCAATGGCGTACGTGAGCGAGCAATCGTGGCTGGAAAAGATGTGATGAGCAATGAGCGCTTTGCAATGTCTGATGGTAAAGGAGGATGGATTGCCAATACAATTGAAACCAATGCACAAGATTGGTTCGAATCAGGAGGTATTGCAGAAAGCTACGTGTTTGATGGGTCTTTCCTCAAATTGCGCGAAGCATATTTGACCTATACTATTCCTTCACATCTTTACAGTAAGATTAAAGGGATCAAACGCGCAAATGTCTCATTGATTGGATCGAATCTGGCATTGTTATGGGTTCATAAATCAAATACAATGCGTTTAGATCCTGAAACAAGTGGCGTGTCAAGCGATAGCCGCGGTGTTGGTTTTGAACAGGCTACAGTGCCTTCTTCAAGAAGTATTGGATTTAAATTAGGATTTTCATTTTAGTGTAATTAAAAAGTAACTCGTATAGAATTACTCTGGATAAGATAGAAACTATGAAAAGTTTATTTATAAAATTAAGTATACCTGCCTTAGCATCAATGATGTTTTTTTCGGGGTGTACCAAGAGTTTTGATGAGATCAATGTTGATCCAGACGCATTGCCAAATGTACCTCCCGGAAATATGTTGACCAATGTATTAAGAAATAGTGCGGAATCCTTTGGAGGGGATGTGGATGGTTATGGAACGTTTGCGGGCTATATTGTGAAAATTCAATATATGGATTATATGTCCGGCTTGATTCCAACGAATAACACCTATGGGAATCGTTGGTATAATTGTTATTATAACAATACGCAGATCAAAGATTTGCTGGCCAAAACCGAAGATAAGGCAGAAGCTTTTAAAAATGTAAGGACAATCGGACGTATTTGGCAGAATTATATGTGGTTTTTGCTAACGGAAGGCTGGAGAGATGTACCCTATTCAGAAGCGCTTAAGGGGCTTCCTGCTGAGGGTAGTATTTTGTTGGCTAAATACGATAAACAAGAAGATATTTATCCTGCAGTGATGGCTGAATTAAAGAAAATTGCTGATGAAATGGCTGCAGGAGTAGGTTCCGATGACGTTGGTAATTTTGATGTTATCTACGGTGGGGATATGGAGATGTGGAAAAAATTCTGTAATTCATTGCGATTGAGAATGGCAATCCGTATCTCTGGGGTTTCTTCCAGTCTAGCTAAATCTACAGTAGAAGAAATTGCAGGGAATCCGACTAAATATCCTTTAATCGTGAATAACGATGAAAATTGTTACGTTGATTTTCCTGGCGCACTACCGTATTTTGAGCCATGGTATAACTCTGGTATCTATGGAAAGCGAATTGATAACTGGGCATTGTCAGATATTTTTATAGACCACATGGTTGCCACAAATGATCCGCGGATAGCTGCTATTGCTCAGAAGACAGATGCAGATACTTATAAAGGATATCCAAATGGGGCTAAATCTGGGCCAGCTGTATTGAGGTCTGTTTCATGGATTGGAGAGAAATATATGGGTGATCCCGCTGGATTTATTCCGTTCTATAAATCTTGTGAAACTTATTATAACTTGGCTGAGGCAGCAATGTTAGGTTATAATGTGGGGATCACAGCAAAAGATGCTTATGAAAAAGCGGTAAATCTCTCTATGAAAGAAAATGGCGTTTCTCAGACAGGTATAGATACATACCTAGCCGGTGCTGGAAAATGGAACAACACGAAAGAACGTATTTGGTGGGATCAATGGGTGGCACTTTTTAAAGAAAATTATGAGGCTTGGAGTTTGTATCGGAGAACAGGTGTGCCGACAACAAATTACCCTTCGTTGAATTCGGTATATGGTTCAGCGCATAATGATCAGCCATGGCGAGCTCCTTATCCTAATAGCGAATATCAAAATAACAAACTCAACGTGGAAGCGGCAGCTACTAAGGTAAAAGATTTTGTCTGGGGAGAACAGATGTGGTGGGACAAACGTACTGGAAAATTTTAGTTTCATATGTTTATTTTTACGCAGCGAGGCAATTTCGGTTGTCTCGCTGTTTTTTTTAATCGTTCCTCCATCTCATCTTAAACTGGTATTAAATCTAAGTGTAAGGTAGTTTAACAGTCTTTCTTTGAGAGATATAAATTGTGAATCCACTGCATACGAGATAATACCCTTTCCAGACCCTATTCCAGACTGTGTAAATATGCCGGCAGGTTGGTCGGTATAATAAGTGAATTTATGTTAACTAAATGTTAATTTTAATTTTCTGATTGGACCTTCTTAAAGCTGTTCTTTTAGGCAACTTTACAGCTCCAGTATAGATAAAGCACAGATAAAGCACGGATATAGTACGGATATAGTACTAAAGTCATACTAGGGGTTAGTACTATAACAGTGCTTTAAACAGGCTTTATGTGTCTCTGAAAACGGTATAAAATGGTCGACTTTAGCTAAAATAAACGACTTGTCTTGTTTAACTTTGAGGAAATAATAGGTTTCATTCGCGCTGCCTAAACATCAGATCAAATGCAACTTTTTCCCGACGTATGCTATCCATTGAAATAACGAATTGAATAGCTCGTTGGAACGATCAATTGGCCATAGGATAGGAATGAATCAATAGAAACGATATTTAGTCGGTGCCGGAACTGCTTTGGATCCTGATAAATTGACAAATGAATTGCTGCGCCGGTGTCTATCAATTGGAATAAGGAAGCAAAAAAAAAAGGTTTTCAAACGGGGAGAATGAAAACCTTAAATAACCAATTATAAACCTAAATTATGATAGTACAAAGATAGTGTGTTTATTACACTCTGTCAAGTATTATTTCAAAAAAAATTATATTTTTTTGAAAACGATACTCGAATTGTGCCCACCGAAACCAAAAGCATTGCTCATTGCTGTATTTACGGTTTTTTCCAATGGCTGATTAACCACAATATTAACTCCTTCGGGAATCTCCGGATCTATATTTTCGATGTTGATCGTTGCAGGGATAACATTGTTATTGATCGATTTTATGGCAATGATTGCCTCGATAGCTCCGGCAGCACCAAGCAGGTGTCCTGTCATTGACTTGGTAGAACTGACCCAAAGATTGCTGGAGTTGCCAAAAGCACGTTGCATGGCTTTTAGTTCAGCGATATCGCCAACCGGCGTTGAAGTTGCGTGAAGATTTAAATAGTCGAGCTCGCTGGTATTAATTTTAGCCTCTTCCAAAGCCAGCGACATTGCCTTTGCTGCCGCCACTCCCTCGGGATGGGGGGAAGTCATATGGTAGGCATCGGCAGTCATTGAAGCTCCTACAAGTTCTGCATAAATTTTTGCGCCTCTGTTCTTTGCATGTTCGTACTCTTCCAGGATGAGCGCACCGGCCCCTTCGCCCATGACAAAACCGTCACGATCGCGGTCAAATGGTCTGCTCGCAGTCTGTGGACTATCATGCCGGCTCGACATGGCTTTCATGGCCGAAAAGCCACCGACGGAAGCGGGCGTAATGGGAGCCTCTGAGCCGCCGCTGATAAAGACTTTCGCTTTTCCCAACCGGATGTAATTGAAAGCGTCCATAAACGCAGTATTGGATGTTGCACAGGCCGATACTGTTGTGTAATTGATTCCTTTTAAACCATATTTCATCGATATCATTCCTGAAGCCATATTGACGATAAGCCGGGGAACGAAAAATGGGCTGAATCGTGGTTTGTAATCTCCCGTAACGTAGCCTTCTACCTCTTTTTCGAAAGTTTCCATTCCGCCCTGACCAACACCCCAAATGACACCGATGGCAAAAGGATCCATGTTTTCAGGTACAAGTCCCGAATCTTCCAGTGCCTGGGCTGCACTGTATAAAGCATATTGTGTGAAAAGATCGCTCCTTTTGATCTCATTTCTATCTAAGTATTTTTCGGGTTGAAAGTGCTTAATTTCACTTGCAATCTGTGTTCGAAATAAGGAAGCATCAAAACGGCTGATCATTGCTGTGCGGTTTTCACCGCGCAAAATGTTGTTCCAGAATATATCAATGTTTTCTCCCAATGGGTTTATGGTTCCCATACCGGTAACTACAACTCTTTTCATCTCTTTTTATTTTAATATTAATCCAATAATATACCGATTGGTATTTGTTTTTATAAAAAAACTAGCTTTTGATCTCCCGATCAATCATTTCCCTCATTTTATCTAAGACAATTGCTAAGTCTTTTCCTCTTCCGGTAATTTTTGATAGCAAAATTCCGCCCTCGATCATTGCCATAAATGTAATGGCGTAATTTTCAGTAGAAACATCTTGCTTAAATTCTCCGTTCGTTACTCCTTCCTCCAGAATCAGGATTAAACGCTGACGCCAGAGGTCAAATGAACGTCTGACTTTTGGCGTTAGAAAAGATAAAGAATCATCTGCTTCAACCGCAGCATTCATCATTGGACAGCCGCCAGAAGCTGCAATGGATTTAAAGTTGTCTTTATAAAAATCTAGGAAAGAGAATAGTTTTTTTAGTGCTGTTTTTTGCTGTGTAATCTGCTGATTTACGGCTTCCGCTATTTTTTTACTCTGATAACTATAGACATGAATGGCTAGGTCGTCTTTATCTTTAAAATTACCATAAATACTCCCCTTGGTTAAACCGGTAGCCGTGGTGATATCTGACAGGGAAGTAGCAAAGTAACCTTTCTTATTAAAGATCGGTGCCGTTTTTTCAATAATGAACTGTCGGGTCTGCTCTGCTTTTGACATAATTATTCTGCGTATTTTGATGCAAATATAAAAAATACTTTTTGGTATATTATTAATTTATTTGCTGTGTTTTTAGCTGGGGCTGCTTTATTTCTTTTTCATGATGCGATACGTACAGCGCGGAGCACTGTCGATCATGTATTCCGTTCTGCTGATCACATAGGCCGGACCGATCAATTGTTGGAAATTATTCAGTTCTGAACGGCAAAATCCCTGACACTCGGTTGCCGCTGCACATATCGGGCAATGATTTTCAATGAGAAGATAATGGTCACTTTCTTTTCTCCATTCGGCCATATAGCCTTCCTCAGTCCGCTTAGCGGCAATTACCTCAAGTTTTTTTTCAATAGATTCAGTACCCGTGATAGCATGGGCATATTTCTGGTATACTTTAGACTCTCTATCGCTGATCAGCAGATCAAGCGCATTCTCGCCAAGTACTTGTTTAATCGATTGTAACAACTGTACCGTAATGTCGGCGTGACTATCCGGAAATCTTGCCATGCCCTGTGGAGACAGACTGTAGTAAGTTGAAGGACGGCCTATACCTTCGCTTCGGCTGTTGGATACAATCAGGTTCTGATTTGCGAGGTTCAATAAATGTTTACGGGCACCTTCTTTTGTTATCGCCAATTCTGTTGCAATTAAAGCTGCTGTGGCTTCCCGGCGCATTTTTAAGAACATTAATATTCGATCAGCTGGACTCTTCTGCATTTGACAATAAAAAAGTTGTTTTATAGACTTTCAACAAAGGTAGTGTTTTTATTTTTTGTTCTAAAGTAGGGCGTAACACGAGCGTTTGGTATTTTTATGACTTTAATAAAACAACTAAATGGTTGTTTTATTAAAATGGATTCTCTAGTTTTGACTTATCATAAAAACAATAAAACTATGCACAAATTTCAATTACCCCAGTTACCATATGCCTATGCGGCGCTTGAGCCTCATTTTGATCGTGAGACCATGACGATTCATCATCAAAAGCATCATCAAGCCTATGTCGACAATCTCAATAAGGCATTAGAAGGAAAGGAAAGCGAAGCCGGCGAATTATCGGATATTTTGGTAAAGGTCAGCGAATATGGTCCAGCGGTCCGAAATAATGCTGGCGGTCATTTTAACCACACGTTATTTTGGGAAATTTTATCGCCCAATCCACAAACGGTACCCACAGGAAAATTAGCGGATGAAATAAACGCAGCCTTCGGTTCTTTGGATCAGCTCAAAGCCCAGATAAAAAATGCAGGACTTGGGCAATTTGGTTCGGGCTGGTCCTGGCTTTATGTCAAGAACTCGGGGGCTTTGGGTGTAGCAGCTACTCCAAATCAGGATAATCCGTTGATGGATACGCAACTGACCAGCAGAGGTTTCCCTATTTTGGGGGTCGATGTCTGGGAGCATGCTTACTATTTGAAATATCAGAATAAAAGAGCGGACTATTTGGATGCATTTTGGTCAGTTTTGGATTGGTCTGTTGTGGAACAAAAATATGAAGCGGTAATCGCTAGTTTGGTGTAAAGACGACATGTTTGTAAATAAAGTTGAAAATACGGGCATATTGGCCTTAGATCTGATCAATTTTAAGACCAACCTGACGATCGAAAGCTTTGATATCAAAGTATTGCTTTATCAAGAGGCTATCGTCAGAGAAAAGGAATTTAGAGAAGCTTTGGCGGCCGTGGATTGGTCCGTTTTTGCGAATAAAGCCGTTGCCATCAGCTGTTCTGTTGATGCAATTATCCCGCCTTGGGTCTATATGACCCTGGCGGAGAAACTTCATCCTATTGCAGCTTATTACGATTTTAAGGATGCCGAGGAACTGGCCATAGACCTATGGAGGCAGGCTTTTCGATCGGTGGATTTATCGCATTTTCAGAACCAAAAAGTTGTTGTACGAGCCCGTCCGGATATCCCGGCATCACTTTATATGGTAGCAACAGAACGTTTGGTTCCGATTGTACAAACGCTGATGTATGGTGAGGTGGGTATGCCTAAAGTTATTTTTAAAAAAAGTAAAGTATAATGAAAGCATTGATATTTAACGGTGCCTTGGAAAGAAGGCAAGAATCTACATCGGGAAAACTGTCGAATTATTTTTCCGAAAAATTGAACCAAATAGGCATCGATAACACGATTTTTAATCTAGCTGACAGCGGGATACCTTTATTTGATCTGAGTCTCAACCGCGTGCCTAATGCAGTAAAGATAATGAATAACTTATTTCTTGAGGCAGATGTGCATTTTTGGTTGTCTCCTTTATATCACGGAAGTATTCCCGGCGTCATGAAGAACTGTCTGGACTGGCTAGAAGTGAGTGCCCAGAACAAACCCGCTTATCTGACGGACAAACATATTGGACTGGTTTGCTGGGCCGATGGTGTACATGCGCTGCAAGGGATCAATGCTATGGATGCGATCGCAAAATCACTTCGCGCCTGGACATTGCCCTTTAGTGTCCCTATCATGAAATCGGCACTTTTTGAGTCCGATAATCCAAGTGTTATTTCTTCGGCCTATCAGTGTAAATTGGATTTGCTGATCGATATTGCGACGAAAAAGAGCAGCACATATCGTTAAAAAAACGCCTCCCGATAGCTCGAGAGGCGTTTTTTTCAACGGAAGTATTTTAGCCTGTATTTAAATAGATTAGCCTATCCTTATGTTGACAATTAATTTCAAAAAAGTAGAAGAATGTCTTTAGCAATTCATCGCGGAGATATATCTTTGTTTTTTGGACCCGCCATTTATTATGCGGTTTTCCGGTCTATATTTTCTACTGTTGGCTTTGATGAAGTCTGATCGGCGGGAAATTTGAGGTAGATAGAAGTCTTGAACCACCAGAAGACTTTCCGTATTCATATTATGAAACTATTGGCTGAAAAGGCCCCATTTAGTTAATTGTTTAAATGATATAAGATATTGGATTAATGATGTTTCAGTTGAAAGAGTTAACGAGGATAATTGCGTTTTTTATAGTATACTTTACTGTACATGCTGTAGCTGCCCAGAGTTTTCTGCCATTGGATGAGAACAAATCTCGAACTGATGCAGAAAAACTATTGATGACAAGTTCGGACGACAGTGTGAAAGCCATGCAATGTTTTTATTTGGCAGATTACTATAGATTTAGGGATACGACCAAATTTTGGGATCATATGCGAAAGGGGGAGCGTTTGGCCAAACCATTCCGGAGCTTACAGGCGATGGGGGCACTTTATAAAAGCTATTATTATGGACAATTTCTGGATAGTAAAAACGCTGGAATTGAAGCCCAAAGATGTGTAGATCTGCTTGTAAATATACAAAAGCCCTTTCAGCAGGGACTTTTGGCCAAAGCATGGTATAATTTGGGGCTGATTCGATTTCCTAAAAAAGGATTTGCTGATTTTCTGGATATTCTCAACGGGAAGTGCCTGCCATATGCCAAAGCACATGATCCCATCATGGAAGGTAGTATAAATACGATGATCGGCATGACATTTATGTCGTCCAACCAGCTTGCAAAAGCTGATGAATACCATCAATTGGCGATCAAACAGCTCGAACAGCAACCACCGAGTGCTGCACTTGTGGTGGCTTATCTCAATGCAGTCAGTAATTATTGCTATCAAGTCAAATCCAAAGAAGCAAGAGCATTATTGGACAAGGTCAAACAGCTGTTGAAAGATTACCCAAATTCTTCCCAATTGCCCAATTACTATTACAATGAGGCGCTTTACTTTACGACAAAACAGAACACCGATGAAGCACTTCGCTTATTGGATATCGGGTTGGATTGGTCGGTGAAAATGAACAATTGGAAATTATTCCAGATGATGCGGTTCAGAAAGTTTAATGTGTACCTCCTGCAGAAAAAGTATGCCGATGCTAAACTGCAGCTGGAGGAAATCGTAAAAAATGGCTTATTGACCCGGGATCTTTATAATAGTAAAATTGTATATAGTCAACTGGCGGGTGTAAATGAGCTGATGGGTAACTATCAGGATGCACTGAAGATGTCAACAATGGCAAATAAACTATCCGATAGCATTCAAAAGGTCCAACTGCTGGAAAAAATGAATGAGATGGAGACGAAGTATAAGACCGTTGAAAAAGAAAAAGAGATTCTGAATCTGCGCGCAGAAAAGGACCGGAACCAATTTCGGATTTTTCTAGTTTTGGGTATTGCCATTTTGCTTTTCTTTATTGTGCTATTTGTTGCTTTTTTCTACAGAAAACAACGGAAGCTCAATACACAGATACAGCTCAACCACGAAATAGTATTGGAGAAACTGGAAAAGGAAAAGCAACTGCAAATTTCAGAATCTATGCTCAAGGGGGAGGAGCAGGAGCGGCAGCGTATTGCTCAGGATCTGCACGATAGCATAGGTGGCATGTTAACAGGCTTAAAATTTAAGATTGCCGGCGACGTAGCAAAGAGTACAATCTTGACCGATGAAGTACCTCAGAGGCTGAATGACATTTTAGGGGAAGTCAGGCGGATATCACATAATCTGATGCCCGAATCATTGCGTCAGTTTGGATTGATAGCAGCCTTGGAGCAGTTGTGCGTGGCGATGAAAAATAGTCATGTTTCGATCCAGTTTGAGAACTACGAACCTGAATTGAATGTGGATTTTCAGAAGGGATTGGTCATATACCGAATTGTTCAGGAAGCCATTTCAAATGCACTAAAGTATGCCAATGCAGATTCGATTATTGTTCAGGTAAGTAAATCGGAAGAAATATTACATATACTCGTGGAGGATAATGGCAAAGGCTTCGATTCCTCCGTATTAAATTATGGATTGGGATTAAATAATATGGTAAATAGGGTTAAATGGATCAATGGATCAATTGACATTCAGAGCAAGCTCGGATCCGGAACCCAAATCGAGATTGGTGTAACTGTTTAAATAAGCGGAGTCATGAAGGTAATTGCAGTGTTAGACGATCATCCCTTATTGTTGGAAGGAGTTGTTTCTTTTCTCAATAATCAGGATGGGTATCGGGTATATCCTTTTTTGGAAGAGGTATCATTGATTGAATTTCTAAATACAACCAAAGCTGACCTGTTGCTGATGGATATGCAGCTGCTGAATACCAGCGGAGTGGAGGTCTGTGCACAGGTAAGGAAGCTGTTTCCTTTGATTCCCATTGTTGCGTTGAGTAATCTGGCCGATGGCAACCTTATTTTTCAGTTTATGCAGGCTGGAGGAAATGGTTATATTTTAAAGGACGTGTCCAACAGCGAGTTTCTGGACTGTGTACAGCTGGGGCTCGAAGGCAGAGAAGCCATCTGTGATCGTGCAAAAGAATTATATACTGGTGCAGTTTCTACGATGAAGAGCCTTCCCCGGCTTACGCAGCGTGAAAAGGAGATTTTGATCCTGATCTCAAATGGTCTTACGACGAATCAGATCGCTGAACAGCTGTTTTTAAGTCCGGTTACAGTGGAAACACATCGACGCAATCTATTGACTAAATTTACAGTAAAAAACATGATAGAACTTGTTCAGCTTGCGTTGAAACATAAACTATTGGGGCTTTAATAAAAAACGATTACTTAGTGTTCGCCATAACCTACGTCATCCAGTTTACCTTTGAACACCCTAAATTGGATGATGAAATAGGCTACCACCAAAATAGCTGCAAACATAAACCAGCCTAAACCGACCGAAAGACCATATTCATGTGCTGCGGCATTTTGAATGGTCAAGGAAGGATTTACGCCATTCGTTGAAGGTAACAGTATGGGGAACATGGACGCAACAGTGGTCGCAAAACTGCCTAATATAAAAAGTGATGAAAATAAAAAACCGGTACCATCTCTTTTAAATGTTCGGATCCAAAATTGGCCAAGCAATCCAACTGTTGCGATAAGCGGAAATATCCAAAGCCAATAATGATTTTGAAGATTGTTTAAGGAGATCGGTTTTACATAGTGCCATACGTAGGCCGATAGGATGACCAGAATAAGCAGGACAAAATTGAGTTTAAAAATAATGTTTTTTAATCTAGTGTTGAGTGTGCTTGACGTTTTCAGGATTACCCATCCTGCACCGTGAATTGTTAAGGTAACTACGGCGACCAGACCTAATATAATGGTGAACCAGTCTATAATGCCTTGATGCTGGGCTAAAGGGTCAAATGTCGGATTCCAAAGTGCTAAGAAGAAATAATGTGGTTCTTGCGTCGATACACCATTTTCCACCATACCCAGGTTGACTCCCCGGACGACATTTCCTAGGGCTGCGCCAAAGAAAAGCGCGAGCAATAAGCTTGCAAGGCCAAAGGCTCTGTCCCATAAAGCTTCCCAAAGGCGGTGGTGAACCTGGCCCCGTAGCTCGAGACTTATCGCTCTAAAAATAAGCAGCCATAATACAAGCATGAGTGGCAGGTAAAATCCACTGAACGAAGAAGCGTAGAGTGTAGGAAAAGCAAAAAATAATACCCCTCCGGAAGCAATGAGCCATACTTCATTGGCATCCCAAAATGGTCCAATGGAATTTGTTACAGCTTTTTTTTCCTCTTCGGTCTTCGCGAAGAACAGATGAACAATTCCCGCCCCAAAATCGTACCCATCGAGTACAATATAAATTCCCAGCATGAAAGTTAATACGATAAACCAGAATATTTCCATAGCTAATTAGGTTAATGCAACTGTTGTTTCAGGACCTTTTCTAATAATTTTTAAGACTAACATCAAGAAGAGCAGTCCCAACAGGATATATAATCCGACGAAACCCAGAAAGGTAAATAAGGTGTTGCCGGAAGATACGGTAGGTGAGACCCCGTCGACCATCCGCATTAAATTATAGACGAGCCAGGGCTGCCGTCCGAGCTCTGCTGTATACCATCCGGCGGTATTGGCGATGTAGGGAAAAGGGATCATAAACATGATAATCCATAACAACCACTTGGTTTGATAGAGTTTATTCCGCCAGAGCAAAAGTGCTCCAAGAACCATAATTCCGATAAATATCGTACCCAGACCGACCATAATATGATAACTGTAATACAGTCCCGGCACGTTGGTTGGATGCAAAGACTGATCAAACTCATTTAGTCCTTTAATTTCTGCATCCCAGCGTTGATAAGTGAGGAAACTTAATACATTCGGTACCGCTATTTTATTGTCTAATTTTTTATTTTCCATGTCCGGCTGACCAATCAGAATAATCTCTGATCCACCTTTCTCGGTTTTGAAAATCCCTTCCATACCAGCGAATGCTGCGGGCTGGTATTTAACCACATTTTTGGCGGCAAGGTCTCCCGTAGGAAATGCAAGCATCACCGACGAGATCGCACCAAAGATGACACCGCTTTTAACGAATATCTTTCCAAATTTGCTATGCCGGTCACTGAGCAGATAAAACGCGCCGATCGAAGCAACGAAAAAGGAGCTGGTCACCAACGATGCGGCTTGATTGTGGAGATAGGAGGGCCATAGCCACGGATTGCTAAATAGTGAACTGAAGTTGTTGAGGACAAACTTGCCGTTTTCGAGTATTTCATACCCAACGGGATGCTGCATCCAGGAGTGGGTGGCAATAATCAGAAAGCCGCTGGCCCAAGATCCGATAAAAACCATGAGTCCGGATAAAAAATGGAGTTTATGGCCGAGCAGTTTCTCTCCAAACAGAAACATCCCCAGAAACGAAGATTCCAGGAAAAAAGAGAACATGCCTTCCATGGCTAAGGTCTGGCCAATAATCCCACCGGTAAGTTCAGAAAATTTAGCCCAGTTGGTGCCAAATTGAAACTCCATCGGAATGCCAGTTACAACACCCATGGTGAAATTCAGCGCAAAGATTTTCATCCAGAATTTTGACGCATGGTTGTAATCTTCGTTTTGTGTCTGCAGAAATTTCCATTTGAAATAGACGATCATAAGGGATAAACCCATGGTCAATTGAGGGAATAAGTAATGGAATGTAATTGTAAAAGCGAACTGAAGCCGATTATAGAGAATCATATCTTCCATGGATCCGAAGTTTTGGTTAAAAGACAGTTAAATATAGCCATTTTATTTGCGTATATATCCATGAAAAGTTTTATTTTTTGATAAAAAAGCTGGATTTCTACTGATTTCTGTCCTGATTGTAAAATATGAAAGTCAACCGAAGCAATCCATCCCTATAATCTCTTTTTTATCTTATCTTCGTCCGAATTTTAAGATAATGGCGGAAGGGTAGAAGAGCATTAGGGAAATGAAAAAAGTGATGATTTTGATGGGTGTTTTATTGATACCCATACTTTTTATTATACTGAATAATACCGGGCGGGGAACAGTTGCTAAAGATAATTTGGTATTCAGGGATAAATTATCTGATTACAATTTATTCAAGGGTAAAATTGCGGATCTTGTTCCAAACGATCAGGGTATTTCCTACGAATTAGCTTCGGCCTTATTTACAGACTATACAGATAAAAAACGTGTCATCTTTCTTCCCAAAGGAAAAAAAATGATTGCCTCAGACGATGGTTTACCCAGCTTCCCGGATGGTACCATCATTGCCAAAACTTTTTTTTATCCCCCGGGAGATACGGTAGGGAACTCAAAACTGCAGCTGCTTGAAACGCGGCTATTGATCCATAAAGACGGACAGTGGAACGCCGCTACCTATCAATGGAATGCGGCCCAAGATGAAGCGTTTCTGTTGATGGACAGTGCTTCCGTACCGGTTTCATTTTTGGACGACAAAGGTGTCGAGCGACAAACAAATTATATTATTCCTTCACGCAAAGATTGTATTGCATGCCATCGACAAGGAAATCATCTGTTTCCAATAGGTCCGAAGATCAGAAACCTGAACCGGATCATCATTCACGATCGCGACAGTATCCAGCAATTGATGTTGTTGGCGAAGCAAGAAGCCCTAGATCTGAGGTCCTTGAAAGGCTTCAGTCATTTGCCAGCTTATGATGATGCCGGACAATCGACTGTAGAACGTGCACGAGCTTATCTGGAGATTAATTGCGCCCATTGTCATAATCCTAAAGGTACTGCTTATATGACAATGCTGGACCTTCGATATGAAAGCCCCATGAATGAAACTGGGATCTGGTTGAAACAAGCCAAGATTATTGGGCGGATGTCTACATTAGGGGAGATGCATATGCCTCAAAAAGGAACCACCGTATTGCATGATGAAGGAATACAGCTGATCAAAACCTATTTAAAAACGCTAAAATAAGAACTCCCCGGTTAACCCCAATCGCCAATTCTTTAAGCTTACCGGCTTGCTTTTATAACGCGCCCGCATGTCCTATATATTTATTTTAATAAAATCTATAGGATTAGTAGATTATATTAAAATTACTTCTATATTTGTGAGGAGATAACAGGTGGCTGTTGGAAGTGGGTTACTTTTTCAGCGTACCGTATGAATACATTATTATGGAACATATCAATATTAGTAAAAGCACATTTTTCGTAAGTATTACTGCAAAGTCTTTAAAGGCTAAATCCCCTGATGTAAGAAAGATGCGAATGTGTTATATAGGATAATTTCCCTTATCTTTTCTCAAACTGACAGCAGGGGAGGCGCTCGCTTCCCCTAATGTCTTCAAAATAAAAACAAGTATTCGATTGGCGTTGGCACTTGTTCGTATTCACCATTAACACTTTATCTATGAAAAATTTTAGGGTACTCCGGTATTCTACCTTGTCGCTATGTTTACTATTATCTGGCCTTGGGCATCGGGTATATGCGCAAACAGATGTTAGACCGATTATCAATGCATCCTTATCAGGATATGTCTATGACAGCCAGCATAAGCAGCCACTTGAAGGCGTAACCATTCAGCTCGAAGCGGTAACTCATGCGGTTACAACAGATCAAAAAGGATTTTTTCAAATTGTAACCGGACAGAAATTACCGTTCTCCATTACGCTCTCGCGCATCGGTTATAAAAAGAAGACCTTGTTGGTTTCCGAGTCTCCTACGAAAATTGAATTGGAGCCCCTTACGCAGGACCTTGATGAGGTGGTCGTTGTTGGCTATGGAACACAGAAGAAAATCTCGCTGACCAATTCAATTTCCAGTATTGAAGGCGATAAACTGACGAAAAGACCGGTTTCTAATACCCAGCAGGCTTTACAGGGCCTGCTGCCGGGGGTAACAGTTCAAGACCTTGGTGGAAAACCGGGGCAATCAGCGGCCAATATCCGAATCAGAGGTCTGACGACATTTAATACCAATTCAAGTAGTACAAGCGGATATGATCTCAGTAAAAATAATGCTTTGGTTATTGTCGATGGAATCGAACAGCCCTGGTCCAAACTCAACCCGAATGATATCGCCTCAATTTCAGTCCTAAAGGATGCCGCTTCCACAGCGATATATGGTTCACGCGCGACCAACGGTGTTATCATTGTCACCACCAAAAGTGCAAAATCGGGACATGTCGTGATTGATTATAATGGCTATTACGCCCTGCAGAAGTCAATTAATAAGCCTAAGCAAATGGATGCTATATCTTATCTGCAATTGCAACAGGACGCTTACCGCAATGCAGGACTAGCGGTGCCGGCGCGATTTAGCGATGAATCCATTGCGGCCTATCGCACAGCAACAGACCGTGAAAAATATCCTTTACCGAATACCTGGTTTGACACACTGTTGAAAACGGCTCCTCAACAAGACCATTCATTGTCATTTGCTGGCGGGAATGAGATTCTGCGGTCCAGACTGGCGGTCCGTTATAATAAGCAGGATGGTATTATTGAGCACTATGGTTCCGAGTTGGCTGACATTCGGCTAAACAACGATTATAAAGCAACTTCTTGGCTCAATTTTACAGGGAGCATCAATTACCGGTACAGCAAAGCTTCGGAACCCGGACGTGATCCGATCAATAACTTTTTTCACGGCTCAATGTGGGTTGTGCCGAAATACGATGATGGTACTTATGGATTAAGCACACAGGGCAATAATCCATTGATGTTAATTGAAAAAAGCGGCTTTAAGAAAGTCAATGAAAATTATTTGAGTTCTATTGTGAAAACTGATATTCAGCTCTTGAAAAATTTGCTGTTTACTTCTCAATTTGGAGCAAGGATAAATTTTAATAACAGCAAGGCATTTTTGAATGCATTTGAAAATAAGGATCGAAGTACGGGGGTGGTTAAGAGTTTTCCCATCAATTCGCTGACAGAAATTCGCGATAATAGTAAGGAATATACCTGGAACAATTTGTTGACTTATCAGCTGGAGCTAGGTGCCCATCATATCAAGGCACTTGCTGGATATTCACAGATCCATAACGATCAAAATTACCTGAGTGCCTATCGCGAACGATTTTACAATAATGACATTACGTCTATCGGACAGGGAGCCGATGATGCGACAAAAAGTAATGGCGGGTATGATGTACAGTATGGTTTGCGCTCTTTCTTTGGACGGGTAAATTATGATTGGAATGGCCGGTATTTACTGGAGGTGAACGGCAGATATGATGGGTCTTCGCGTTTTACCGGAGATAAGCAATATGGTTTTTTTCCTTCCGCATCCGCAGGTTGGCTCTTATCGAAAGAACAGTTTTGGACCCCGCTAAAAACCTGGTTAAACGAGTTTAAGCTAAGGGCCTCATGGGGTAAAACCGGAAATCAATCGGTGGACCTATACAGCTATTATTCTGCCTTAATTGCTGCAGGTTATGATTTTGGGGGTAAATCGGTACAAGGCTATCGGCTCGACAGTTATGCCAATCAGCAACTGGGCTGGGAATCGACGACGCAGTATGATTTAGGCCTGGATGCTTCTTTTCTGAATAATAAATTGACGTTTACGCTAGATTATTATAACAAAGTAACGGATGACATTCTGCTGAATTTAGATATTCCTGCGGTACTGGGACTGAAGCCATCACCCCAGAATGCGGGAACGGTACTTAACCGGGGCTGGGAATTCAGTGCCAATTATCAGAAAAGACCAACTGCTCCCGGTGCCTTTGCTTACCAGTTAAACGCCAATTTTAGCATCAACCATAATGAGGTAACGGATCTAAAAGGTACTGGCCCATATATCTCGGGTTCGGATATAGATCCACGGTATATTATTGCCAAAGGGCTTCCCGTTAACACCTTGTGGGGGTATAAAACCGATGGTATTTTTCAATCTGCGGAGGAAATTAAAGCTTATGGAGCCACCTATGCGACAAATACCAAACCGGGTGATGTTAAATATGTCGACTTAAACGGGGACGGCGTTATTAATGCCGATGATATGACAGCTATTGGAAACTCCTTCCCGAAATATACGTTCGGCCTCAATGGTAATTTTACCTTCAGGAATTTTGATCTTGATCTGTTATTTCAGGGCGCCGCCAAAGTCGATACACGATTGTCAGGAGCACTGGCAGAGATGGGAAACCAAGAAGGATTTACACACGAAATATTTACGGCTGATTATTGGACACCAACGCATACGGATGCACGTTTTCCGCGTGTTGTCAAATATGACCTGCGTAATGTGGCGACCGCTGATCGCCTGGTCGTCAATGGATCTTATCTGCGTCTGAAAAATATTCAATTTGGATATACCATACCTTTACATGCCGTCGGAAAAACAACGGTCAATAAACTGCGCGTATATCTATCTGCGACAAATTTATGGACAATTTCAAAATTGAACGAATGGAATCTGGATCCTGAAGCAGAGTCTGGAAGAGCTGTTTACTACCCACAAACTGGACTCTATACACTGGGGGTGAATTTGACCCTATAATGTGATTGTTTATATCATTTATAATTGAAGAATAATGAATTTTTACAAATATCTATACCATAAAAGAAACCTGTTTTTTTGCCTTGGACTCCTGTCTTGCACGATGTTCGGATGCGATAAGAATCTGTTGGATTCAGTGCCGACAGATCGGTTGTCGGAAAATATATTCTGGAAGAGTCAAGCTGATGCAGAACTGGCTGTCAATGCCCTTTACAATGATCTTGATGGCGCCGAAATATTCTCTTTGGATGCATTGACAGATATTGCCCATGTCAATCAGCCATTCGCTGTTGATGCCTATATCGAGCTTGGGACCTATGACGCTTCAAGCTCCCGATTGTATAATACATGGAGCAATGCATATAAAGGAATTGGCGCGGCCAATTATTTTCTAGCCAATGTCAACAAGATCGAGGGGAGTAAAGACGAAACGCTGATCGCTCGATATATCGGTGAAGCGCGGGTATTGCGTGCGTACCAATACATCAAATTGGCCTATTTATTCGGTGCAGTTCCCCTTGTAAAATCACCCCTGACACTGCAGGAAGGAAGGGAGATACAGCAGGCGAGTCTCAATGAGATCTATGATTTTATCGACAGTGAACTGGATCAGGCAGCGGCGAGTTTGCCTGAGGCCTATTCCAGCAACGATCTTGGAAGGATAACCCGCTGGGCAGCCTTGGGACTGAAAGCTAGGGCAGATCTGTATGCTGGACGTTTTGCTGCTTCCGCAAAAGCGGCAAAAGCCATTATGGATAGCAGACGATTTGAGTTATACCCATTTTACGCGACACTTTTTACCTATGTGGCCGAAAATAACAAAGAGGTTTTATTGGATAAACAGTTTTTAGAGAACATATACACACAAAATGTGTTCAACTTATTGGCGCCTTATAGCCAGCAGAATGGGCAAAGTACCTATGTGCCTACCAAAGCTCTGACAGATAGTTACGAAACTTCCAGTGGGCTGGTAATTACGGATGTGAACAGCGGTTATGATCCAAAAAATCCCTCTAAAAATCGGGATTCCAGGCTTGCTCTTTCAATTTTTTTGGATGGCGATCCGCTACCGAATGGGGCTGTTTTTCATCCAGCACCGAATAGCGGTACCGCTGATGCTGTGGGTAGTACTTATATCGCCTCTACGACCGGCTTCAATATCAAGAAATATATTGATAAAAAAGATCTGGCTAATCCTTCCAAGAGCGGTTTGAATATTATACTATTACGTTATGCGGAAGTATTATTGACCTATGCGGAGGCAAAGATTGAGCTAGGTGAAATCGATGCAAGTGTATATGATGCGATCAATCAGGTTAGAGGCGGGCGTACTGATGTCAAACTTCCGCTGATCAGTAACCAGCTCAATCAGTCTCAGCTTCGTCAGCTGGTTCGTCGGGAGCGTACGGTGGAACTGGCTTTCGAAGGACTGCATCTTGCGGATATAAGACGATGGAAAACTGCTGAAAATGTAGTTCCGGGCAAGGTTTACGGGATCACATACCTAAATAACAAGGGGGAGACAGCTGTTGTTGAGGCCGCTTCGGAAAGCCGTGTTTTTGATGCAAAAAAGCATTACCTCTGGCCTATTCCACAACGGGAAATTAACCTCAATCCCAATCTGAAACAGAATCCAAATTGGTAAAAATTGTTATCTTGCGACACGAATCCAATTAACTCATATACATATGATGCGATACACTAAACTGATGACCTCTATGGCTTTATTTTTACTGGCGGCTTTGGCCAATGCCCAGCAAAAAAAGCCTAACATTATCTTGATTCTGACCGATGATCTCGGTTATAGCGACATTGGTTGTTATGGAAGTCCGAATATTTCCACCCCATTTTTGGATTCGATAGCCAGCAAGGGCGTGAGAGCAACAAATTTTATGGTTTCTACGCCCTCGTGTACGCCTTCAAGAGCTTCATTACTAACCGGAAGATATGCTTCACGTTATAATCTTCCGGCACCTATTGGTCCGGGCTCCGACTTAGGCTTACCCGATGAGGAGGAAACGATTGCTGAATTATTAAAAAAGGTAGGCTATCGGACAGCGTTGGTCGGAAAATGGCACCTCGGAGACAAACAATCTTACCATCATCCCAATCAGCAGGGCTTCGATTCTTTTTATGGGATGCTGTATAGCCATGACTATCGCGATCCCTACGTAAAGACTGATTCTGTTATTAAGATCTTCAGAAATCGGAAACCTGAAGTCGTCGCTCCCGATGACTCGGACTTAAGCTCACTTTATCACAAAGAAACAGTGAAGTTTATAGAAGAACAAGATAAAGATCATCCCTTCTTTTTATACTATGCGCATAATTTCCCGCATCTCCCTTTGGCATTTGCCAATAAAAAGAACAGATTTGCAGATCAGCAAAATGCAGGTCCACTTGGTGCGGTGATGCAGGAACTGGATCATAATTTTTCGGAGCTTTGGAAAACTGTTGAGCGAAAAGGCCTTGCCGATAATACCATTTTAATTTTTTCAAGTGATAATGGCCCCTGGATAGCCTATCCATCGCGGATGTCTGACGATCATGCCACCAAAAATTGGCATGTGGGTACCGCAGGTGTCTTCAAAGGTTCAAAAGCCGAAACGACAGAAGGTGGTGTCCGTGTACCTTTCATTGTCTATGGAAAGGGCTATGCCCAAGAAGGGAAAGTTATTCGGCAAGCAATCAGCAACTTGGATGTATTGCCCACAATAGCCAAATGGACTGGTGCATCATTGCCCAAAAAATCCATTGATGGTCAGGCTATTGATTCTTTGCTGAATGGTAAATCGGAAGATTTAAAGACGCCACATAGGCCTATATTTTTAGTGAATTATGGCCATGTTGAAGCAGTCAGATCGGGCGACTGGAAATATCGTCGGATAGCCGCCGGAGTTAATCAAATTTCGGGTAAGCCGTACGATGCAATTGAAGAGTTACATAATATTGCCTGGGACCCAAGTGAACGGACTAATATTCTAAAGGATTATCCGGAGAAAGCGGCCGAACTACGTTTACTGTTTGAAAGCTTTGATGGGAATATGAAATAGATAGAGCTCACAATCGTTAACCATAAACAAGGCGGCACTTATTTCTAAGTGCCGCCTTGTTTTTATACAGATGTGATAGATTTAAAGCAATTCAAACGCTTTTTCTTTGACATCGCGACTGTTGGGACCGATGTAGACTTTGAAATTTCCGGGTTCGGCCACATAATTCAGGTTGTTGTCGAAGAATTTGAGATCATCCACGCTGATTTTAAAGGTTACAGTTTTTTGCTCCCCTTTTTTGAGGAATAATTTTTGAAATCCCTTTAATTCTTTTACGGGACGGGTGACAGAGCCAACCAAGTCTTGGATATACAGCTGCACTGTTTCTTCTGCGTCATAATTTCCTGTATTACTGATGTCTATACTGGCTTGCAGCGTACCTTTTTCATCGATTGTAGTTCGGTCAAGGCGAATGTCGCTATAGGCAAAGGTCGTATAGCTCAGTCCATAGCCAAAAGGGTAGAGCGGAGAATTGCTGACATCCAGGTAATTCGATTTGAATTTTTCAAAATCACCCGAGTTTCCATAAGGTCTGCCGGTGTTTTTATGCGCATAATAGATCGGAATCTGGCCAACATTCCGAGGGAAAGTTGCCGTAATCTTTCCCGAAGGAACGACATCCCCGAATAAGACATCGGCTACTGCTTTTCCAGTTTCTGTTCCACCAAACCAAACATTTAATATCGCTGGCACGTGGGCATCTTCCCAGGTGAGCGTGAGCGGTCTACCCGTAAATAATACAAGTACTACTGGTTTTCCTGTGGCCAACAATGCTTTTAACAGATTTTGTTGATTTTTTGGAATGTCCAGTTCTGAGCGACTAGAGCTTTCGCCTGACATTTCAGACGATTCACCAAGTGCAGCGATGACCACATCGGACTGTTGGGCAACTTTTACGGCATCGGCAATGATCTCTTCTTCTTTTCGGGAATCGCGTGGGATTGTACGGCCGAACATTGTTGCGTGGTTTTGGTAAATGGGATCTTCCATCAGATTGCTTCCTAGGTGGGTGAGAATATTTACCTTATTGCCCAAAACGGCCTTCATCCCCTCCACTAAAGAAGCTGTTTTGTCCAGTTCAGCACTGACACTCCATGTTCCCGGCATATTCGGTCCTGAATCAGCTAATGGGCCAATAACAGCAACTGTTCCGGATTTCTTTAATGGAAGTGCCTGATTTTCATTTTTCAGTAAGACAAATGATTTTGCCGCAATTTCTCTGGCCTTGGCATGGTTGGCAGCAGATCCGATCACTGTTTTGGCCCGTTTTTCGTCACAATAGCGATATGGATCATCAAATAAGCCTAATTTATACTTGGCTTCCAAAACAAAACGGCAAGCCCTGTCAATATCCGCAATTTTGACTTTTCCTGCATCCAAAGATTTTTTTAATGTTGTCAGGAACCCTTCACCGACCATATCCATATCAACCCCGGCATTCAGGCTTAAGGCAGAGACCTGTTGAAGGTCACCGAGGCCGTGTGCCGTTAATTCATTTACGGCTGTGTAATCAGTTACGACAAGTCCTTTAAAGCCCCATTGCTTGCGTAAGACATCCGTCATTAGCCATTTATTTGCCGAGGCAGGGACACCATTGATATCGTTAAAAGAAGTCATGATACTTCCAGCTCCGGCATCCAGTGCTGCCTTGTAAGGTGGTAAATACTCATTATACATCCGGTGCAGACTCATATCCGTGCTATTGTAATCACGACCGCCTTCGGCTGCACCATATAGGGCAAAATGTTTGACACAAGCCATCATGGTGTTGTGTGCGGCGAGGTTATCACCTTGGAAACCATGAACGATGGCTTCTGCAACCCGCGAGCTCAGGTAGGTATCTTCACCTGCCCCCTCGGAAATACGTCCCCAGCGTGGATCGCGTGAGATATCGACCATGGGCGCAAATGCCCAATTAATTCCATCGGCTGTAGCTTCCTCTGCTGCTATACGTGCAGATTGCTGAATCAGGTTCATATCCCAGGTCGCGGCAAGTCCCAAGGGAATTGGGAACACCGTACGATATCCGTGAATGACATCCATCCCAAAGATGATGGGTATTTTTAATCGGGATTGTTTGATCGCTATTTCCTGTGTTTTGCGGATTTTCGCTGGTGTACTCATGCTGAAAATACCACCGATTTGACCATTTCTAATTTTTGTGTCGACATCGGTGGATACAGTCGTACCGGTCGTCGCTTCACCGCCGGTGACCAGATTAAGCTGTCCAATCTTTTCTTCGACAGTCATCTTAGCCATAAGCTGATCAATGAATCGGTCCATTTTCTGATTGGACTGGGCCGGACTTGTATGCCAAGCTAGCAATGCAAGAAGGAAAGTACCTACTACTTTTTTCATCGTATTATTTTTTTTGTGCGTATGGATTTTGCGCTCCTCGCTACAGGGTAAGTTTATGTAAAGGGCTCAATATAATTCTTGAACCTTTCTGATTGTATGCAAAGCTATTTTCGTGGAAGGAACCATTCTCAACGTGTGACGGATTGAAAATGATTCCACAGACCACTATTTTAAATAAGGACTGGTAAAACCGAGTTTTTTTAGTCCCTGTTGAATTTCTGGGGCCTGCATAAATAAGTCCCAGATTTTACCTGTTCTGTAGTTTTCGATCATGACGATAATGGGGCCCTGATCGATTGCTAGATAACGCTGAGGATACCAATTTGCCGTTTCACTGTAGGCATCATAGTAGCCATATTTACCCCAGATTTTATTTCCGAGCTGTTTGTTTAAGTATTGAGCAAACTGAATGCTTTCATGCGGTGTATAAGGCATAGACGATAAGGCCGCTGTCGGTGATATAACACCGGGATCGTTATCAGGATGATGTGCGTCGTAGCCATTGATGGAATAGCTGGCCGTCCAGCCCCAGCCTTTAGCTGAACCATAACCTTTGTAACCTTTCGGGTTCAGATCTGCGTATGCCAAATTGATCTTGGCATGGTTGCTTGTTGCTTCCCAGTAATCAGCGTACTGATCTTTTAGCCCTTTGGGGCTGAGTCCTAAATAGGAATAATGCTCCCAGAAAAGCGGACCGACTTCACCTTCTTTGGCATTGTGCTTCAGCACGAGCGGAATGTCGTATTTTTTAGCACTGCTTTTAATGGCTCCAGATCTTGCCCAGCCCTCATGATATACATTCGGTGCAATCGGATAAGTAGGAGAGGAAGCGGCTAAGATATAGGTGATCAGACATTCATCATATCCTCTGACGGGATGATTTTGCTGGAAGTTAAATTTTGGACTCCAATGCCAAAAAATAACATTTTGTCCGTTTGTATAGTGATTCCAATTGATTTCTTTCCATAGCTTATCTGCTTTTTGGGCAACCTGCTGAGCGGAATCACCTTTATCCTTTAGATACTCCCGAATGGCAATCAGACCTTGGGCTAAGAAAGCGGTTTCAACAATGTCGCCACCATTATCTTTTTCACTGAACGGTTTCGCTGTGCCCAGTTCTCCATCATACCAGTGTGCCCAAGCACCTTTGAACCTTTCGATTTTGCCCAGGTAATCCATGATGTGATCCAACTTTTGAACCCCTTGTTCTTGGGTGATAAACCCGCGTTCCATGGCGACAATCATACCCATGAGTCCAAAGCCACTGCCACCTATGGTCACGACATTACGGTCATTTTGGGGGTAGACACCATCCATATGGATGCGTTCTCTAGCAAGGCCGGAAGTAGGTTCGGCACCTTCCCAAAAATATTGAAATGTATGCTGTTGAATATTGTTTAATAGCGAATCTTCATTGATCTTGTTTCCATCTGCTGAATCTATTTTTGAGGGATTGTCTGGGCTACTAGTGTTCGCATTTTGGCACGAACTGCTGAGAATAAGCGCCAAAGCTATACCGGTAAGGGTGGGATATGCTATTCGTTTTCTCATGGATATATGCTTTAATTCTTGAAAAAATGTTCAAACGGCCTTTGGCCGTTTGAACGGAGTTATCTTTACTTATATAATTACCAACCGGTATTTTGTGGCATTTCTGGTGTTTGGATACGTTGATTTTCCGGAATTGGGAAAAGCATCATTTTATCCTGGAAAGTTTTTCCATTTGCAGCCATAGCCGTTTTTGCCTGTTTTGTACGGATTAGATCGAACCATCGGTCGTGTTCGAATGCTAATTCAAGGCGTCTTTCCTTCCAGATCAGTTGACGGAGCTGTGCTTGGTCTGTTGTCGTTACGTTGGCTAGTTTTACCCGTGTACGGACAGTATTCAGTGCATTCAGTGCCTCGCTGCTATTGCCAACCTCATTTGCGGCTTCGGCAAGGATAAGGTAAATTTCACCTAAACGGAGGTAACGTACATTTTTATCACCATCAGCGGCACCCCCATTTGCGGACGAATACGCTTTTTCATTGTACATCGGATTTTCTACACCATTGTCAATCAGACGACCATCGTAAAGTGTTTCGCCTCTAAAAATAATCGTTGCATCGCGACGGATATTATCTTTTTCGGCATTGAAGGCATCCAATAAGTTTTGGCTTGGAATATTAAAACCCCAACCTAAATTGACCGCTCCCCCACGAGGTGCCTGTACTTGACTGTACTGTTGAATACCGTGCGCAATGGAAGTACCGCGAGCTTGCCATTCAAATAGTGATTCGGGGCCATTTTCTCCTGCTAATCGCCAAATTGTTGCGTAATCCGGTTCAAGACTGTAGCCTCCAGATGTGATGACAGTTTTCGCCATATCAGCCGCTTGTTGCCATTTACTTTGGTATAAATATACCTTCGATAGCAGCCCTTGCGCGGCACCTTTGGTGGCCCTACCCAAATCTTTTGTCGCATAAGCGGATTTGACAGGCAAGTTGTTAATAGCGAATTGTAGATCAGCTTCAATATAGGCATAAACTTCAGCTGCTGGCTCTCTTTTTATAAGATCACGTTCTTGGATAGGGACATCTCCCCAGCCGCGCACAAGATAAAAGTAATTCAAGGCACGAAGAAAACGAGCTTCAGCAATCAATCTATTTTTATAAGCTTCGTCCGTTAATCCAAATTTCTCCGTATAGTCGATTGCTTGTGATGCCCTTCCAATGGACTTATACCAGCGGGTCCACATCGATTGGAATGATCCAGCAGTAGATGTATATGTTAAATTATCTAATAACAGTTTATCGCCTCCGGCATCGGTTGCTGAACTGCCTTTATCCGCATTATCAGAAATCATTTCTGTTATTCCTAGAAAAGAGAAGGCGTAATCCCAATCGGTAAACATACCGTAGACACCGTTAACGAATTGTTCAGGTGTATTGACTGTTTCGCTGTCTTCGGCCTCTACACGTTCTTTTGACGGAACATCGAGAAAACTATTGTCTTTACAAGACTGCAACGCAATGCCCCCACTAAGAAGAATTGCTATATAAAGTTTGTTAATTTTCATTGTCTTCAAAACTAAGGTGATTAAAATTGCATGTTAAGTCCAAAAAGGAAATTACGTGTGGTTGGGTAAGCTGAAAGTTCGATTCCCGATGTTAGATTTGGGCTGCCATCTCCAGCTAATTCAGGAGAGAAACCACTGTAATTTGTAAACATAAAAGGATTTTGAGCCGTTACATACAACCGTAGTTTAGATCTTGAGCTATATAAGTTATTAAAAGTATAACCTACGGTTATATTGTTGATACGGAAATAGCTTCCAGACTCTAAGTAATAGTTGGACGGTAGATATGATCTATCTGCTCCAGGGTGTGCATTCGTATGATTATCTGGCGTCCAACGATTTTCAAAAGTTTCCAGATCAACATTTTGACCAGCGTTCATGCGTGCACTTCTTAGTCCATTGTATACTTTATTGCCCGAAACGCCATATCCTGATAAATTAAAATCTACCGCTTTGTAGTTGATTCCTAAATTGATTCCGTAAGTGGAGGATGGTAAGAATGAGCCGAAGAAAACACGATCACGAGTGTCAATGATACCATCCTCATTTTGATCTTTAAATTTCAGATATCCTGGTTTGGCAGGACCATTCGATGGGTAATTGTTGACATCGTTTGCATCTTGAAACACACCGTTTGTTTCATACATCCACCATCCATAAATAGGTTGACCTACACGTAGCTGTTTTGTTAATTCTCCATTATTTAAACTGCCGCCTTGATCGCCATCGTAGGCAGCTTTTACTTCCTTAACGGTATTTTTGTTGTATGCATAATTTACACCAACAGTATAGCTGAAATCTGGCGAGATCGATTTATTCCAGTTTAAAGCAAGCTCAATCCCTTGATTCAGGATTTTTGCCCCATGATCATAAAATTTATCTTCATATGCAGAAGTATAAGTCGGTGTTACCAACAAGATCGCATTGGTATTCATCTTATGATAATAGTCGATGGAACCTGAAAGCTGGTTGTTTAGAAATGCAAAATCTAGTCCGGCTCCAGTTTCCTCCGTAACCTCCCAGCTTAGATTCTTGGCAGGGGTTCCATAAGCACTGCCAAATACCATTGTTTGTTCTGGTCCAAATACATAATTGTAATTGGAACTTTCTGGGCTTTGCAGAATAGTAGAAACATTGAGCGGAATATCTTGATTACCTAATTTCCCCCAGTTTCCGCGAACTTTCAATAAATTGATCCAGGTGGCGTCTTTCATGAAGCTTTCATTGGTCACGGTCCACCCCAATCCAACGGAAGGGAAAGTACCCCAGTATTTTCCTGTATTACGAAATACGCTTGATCCGTCACGGCGCAAGGTCGCAGTCAAATAATATTTGCTATCGTAATTATATTGAACACGGCCGAAATATGAAGCTAAGGCGCGTGGGGTATAGTAAGTCTGCAAAGCGATACGGTCGTAATCTGCTCCTTGGGTATTGTTCGCTAAATTAATATTCCAATATTGCTCTTTTTCTGGAACATCATATCCCGTCATACTAGTCATGCTATTGATATCGTATTTCTCGCGAGACATACCTAGCACGGCTTCAATATGATGTTTGTCGAAACTCTTGTTAAATGTTACAAAGTTTTCCCAAGACCAGCGGAATTGCTCCAAATCAACATAATTCAAACTGTTGTTGGCAAATTGAATATCTCCAGGAGAAGCTGCTTTATTGGCCGCAAAATCGGCATCCATTTTCTGTGGATTAGCGTTTAGCCAACGATCTTTAATGTTGGTAAAAACACGTTGTTTAGAATAAAATTTATTACCGCCAATACGTGAATTCACCTTCAAATAATCGGTGATTTTGAATTCTCCTTCGAAGCTACCCTGAAGGCGAAGTGTATTTATTTTTTCATTTTGGCGAAGAACCTCATACAAAGGATTGCCTTCATCATTTAATTTGGCTATTACATCATTTGGACCACCAGTTATACCGCCAAGCCCAGTATTTTGATTATAGTAGCCCGTTGCGTATCTTCCATTATCGTAACGAACAGGCATAATTGGCGCTTGTCGATAGGCTGTATTAAATGCACTGTAAGGCTTCGGTGTGGAATTTGTTAAAGTCAAATTTAGATTTTGACTAAATTTCAGACGATTATTTAGAAATTTGTATACGTTATTGTTGCGTATGGTATTTCGCACATATTTCGAGCCATCTAAGATCCCATTTTCAGTAAAATTGTTGGCAGATACAAAATAGTCGATTTTTTCGGTGCCCCCAGAGATATTAACGGAGTTATTAAAAACCGAACCTGTTTTTAATAGTTCATCGTACCAGTCTGTATCATAGGTTTGCTGGGTAGCTAAGCGATATTTATCTCCAGTGGATGCCCAATATTCATTTGCATACTGTGAAAATTGAGAAGCATTCGCCATTTTTACTTTATTAAGGACAGTTTTTAGTCCGGCATAACTTTCATAATTGATATTTACTGTACCTGCTTTACCTTTCTTCGTGGTCACGATAATAACCCCATTTGCTGCTCGAAGACCATAAATAGAGGCCGAAGATGCGTCTTTTAAGACATCCATGGATTCGATATCGGATGGATTGATATTATTGATGTCCGTCTGTGCGATACCGTCGACAATATAGAGTGGGTTTCTTCCGCCAAGGGCAGTACCTAGACCCCTTATAATGACATTAGGCGATGACCCCGGAGCCTCGTTCGCAATAATATTTAGACCCGCAGCTTTACCTTGGATCGACTGCATAGCAGACATTGCTGGCTGTTTTGTGATATCGGATGATTTCAATGAGCTGATCGATCCGGTTAGATCTGCTTTCTTTTGCGTACCGTAACCGATGACCACGACCTCTTCCAATGCTTGATTTTGATTCTCTAGAAATACATTGAGTTGCGTTTGATTGCCAATGTATACGGTTTGTGTGCGATATCCTAGAAAGTTAAATACCAGTGAATCGGTAGGAGAGGCGTTGATTTGAAATTTCCCCGTTGCGTCGGTTTTTGTAGATACTGCTTTCCCTTTGATGCTAATGGTGACCCCAGGCATGGATATCATGCTTGAGCCATCTTTGACCACTCCTTGTATAGAAGTTTGTCCATAGGCAACCGAGACGACCATGGATGTCAAAAATAATGCGGATAGATTCCTCATATCGTAAATTTTTGGTGTTTGTTTAAAATGCTTTGGTTATTTCCCTGAAGCAAATATGTTGATGTAGTACAACTTTGCCAAAATTTAACATTTGCACATCACTACTACACAAAATTTCCGCCTGCTCAAACCTATTTCGGTTTTGTGCTATTGATTTGATATATAGTTTTTTATATAGGTGTTTTTTGTGAAATAACACGAGCTTTAGTGTGTTTTATACACTAAAGCTCGTGTGTGGTAATGATGTAGTGTTTGCAGGGAAAATTTAACGTTCCATCAGGAATTCGGACAGGTTTTTGTCTGTCGGGAGGCCTAGTTTCTTGCGTAAGCGATAGCGTCTAATCTCGACACCGCGGGTACTGATATTAAGCAACGACGCGATTTCTTTGCTTGACATATTAAGCCGTAAATAGGCACATAACTTTAGATCATTGGGGACTAGATCCGGAAATTCCTGTTTCAATTTCTTGAAGAAATTCTCATGTGATTCGTTAAAACTTCTTTCAAAGATATGCCAGTCACGATCGTCATTATGGGCGTCATCGATGAGTTTGTTGATTTTTTTCAGTTCATCTGAACTCAGTTTGTTCCCTTCCGCATCCTTGAGCTGCTTGAGCTCGTCGTGCAGGTTGTTCAACATCTCATTCTTGTAAACAATATTGAGTGCTGCATTGGCCAATTCTTTGTTCTTTAACTGAAGCTGATCTTCCAATTGCTGGTTTTTAAGTTTGATCCAGTCTTTTTCTTTTTGTTCGTTTTCACGTTCCAGGGCAATCTTCTTTTCTTCCAGCCATTTTCGACGTATCTGGAATTGCCGTTTGCGCTCCCGCTGAAGATTAAGCTGATAAGCTACATAGATGAGCGCTAGCATAGCTAGTGCATAAAATGCCTTTGCCCACCAGGAGAGGTACCATGGATAGCGAATGGTAAAGGAAAATACCTGGACTTCCGAAATCAGTCCAGTATTGTTTTTCGCTCTTATTTTAATCTGAAACTTCCCATAGGGCAGGTTCGTGAAATCTTGATAGGCAATTTCGTTCCATTCAGACCAATTGTCTGAGTAACCTTCAAGATAATATTGATATTGAAGCGGCGAGGATGAATAGTATGGGCACGAAAAACTGATTCTAAGGTTATTGTCTGAAGACGATAATTTAAAAGAAGAATCCGGAATAATGGACTGACCGGTCGTCAGGTTGACGAGTTGTGATATTTGCGGAAGTGGCAAGGTATATTTTTGTGATTTATCGGAATGGCGATAGATCGCAAATCCATCATCCAGACCAATGAGATAATATTGATTTTCAATGGGAAGGATGTTCTCATAATTATTCATCATTCGGTCCTGTAAGGGACTGAGCAGATTGGAATCAATGTGCAACTTGCCTTTGCTGTCAAAATCTACTTTCGCAATTTTGGTTTTTTGAATAAACCAGTAACTGTTTGTATTGATCGGAATGACCTTATTTGAATTTTTATAGCTGCCTAATGCGGTATTTAATTCATCCGCATAACTGAATTTTTTTACAATATTGTCGAATTGAAGAAATCCGCTATCTGTGGCGAAGACAAGATTATTTTCTAAGGTATAAATCCCCGTAAATTGCCTCTTGGAGGCGATGCTATCCTGTTTGGAGGAAAACAAAATGTTCCCTTGCTGGAAACTTGGATCGAGTCCGAGAAGCTGTATCTGCCCCCAGTCTCCGATCCAAAAAGCATGGCTATCCTTTTGTGCCAAAAATCGGATCGGCTCCTTAATTCCTGAAAACTGCTGGACAAACCGTAAGTTTATACCATCAAAAGTAAACTTCGATAAGCCCGTATAGTTCCCCTGAAGAATATTTTTCGTGCCGAATATAGGCTTGAAAACCCATCCGCCAGTGATCTGTGAAATCTTCTCAAGTCGGCCATTAACCAATTTGAAGGTTCCATCATTATGCCCGCAGATGAGCTCATCCCCAAATATAGCCAAGGTCCAAACTTGACCGTTTGAATTGGGAATCTGGGCAAAATTTAGCGAATTGTAATTGTTTAAACCTTTCCATTCACTTGAAAATAATCCCTTGTTGGTTCCAAGATAGATTTTTCCCTGATAGATAATCGATGTATAAACGGTACCAATTTTTCCGACAAAGTCAGTATAAAATGATAGGGGGGAGTTAATTTCAATGCGGTCAATGCCATTATCCAGTCCCACCCAGATATTTTTTTGATTGTCTTTGACCATACTGAGCACCGTGTTGTTCTGGAGCCCATTGTTTTTATTGATATGCTGAATGACCTGCCCATTTTTGTTGATGACAATAACACCGTTTTGAATGGTACCAAAGGCATACTGTCCATCATACAGGTATATACCGTTGTTTATCTGGGATTGACTTAAGAGCTGGTTTGCCGGAACGGACCAGGGTATGATCGTTCCGTCGGCTTTCATCAGGTAAAGACCATTTCGTGAGGTGGCAATAAGCGACGTATTTGTATCAAAAGGCAATAGGGCGAGCACATTTTTATCTTTCAAGACGTCTTTTCCTTTTACAGGAATTAATTTGCCTTGTTTGAATTCATGCAGACCACTCGGTAACTGTTCAAAAAATAACTTATCGTTGAGCTGATGTGGAAATAAAAAAGGTTCGCCCTTTGCCGTTAGTGGCCGTATCGTATTGTTTTCCCAAATATAAGATTTAGAAAATGTGTGAAAAAACACCCTTTGGCCCTCAACAATGATTTTCCAGATCTCTTCATTCGGAAAATAGGTTTTGTCCTGTACCAGCTTGGAGAGACTATGATAGGTCAAGTTGCCAAAAGACTTCGAAGTCCAATAACCAAATTCTCCTCTTCCGCCCGTATAGATCTTCCCATCTTTACCAATCGCAACACTCCGGACTGTTGAATGATTTGGAAGTGGAAATACACGCCAGTATTGTCCGTCAAATTGCAGCAGGCCTTCGGTATTTGCGCTATAAATACGCCCATCTTTATCTACTGCCAATGACCAGTTCTGATTGCCGGCTTTATACTGGCCTTTTTTGTATTGTTTTACAAAAGGTGTTCCCGTAGGTATGATTGTCTGGCAATAGCCCCTGTGCAGCAAAACAAATAAAATGGTGCAAAACCAAAAGATATAGACGCTACTATATTTTTTTGTTGTCATCGACTCCCTCACTTTTAATTTGATTTGGGGACAATATATCGATTTTATTGCAGAATTAATAATCTTCCGGGCGGTAGGGGGCTCTCGCAAGTTTCTCAGATCTCCACTTTATTTTCGCGCTGAAATGGTCGTCGACCCCAAGAAAAATCAGAAGATGCCGGGAGGTAGGCTTCTGTTTTTTTTAAAATCCATTTAATCGTGCTGAAAATCAGGAATGAAGCTATTTTTTCCACCTATTTGAACAAAAACTCCTCCTTTTGCTGTTCGCGATTTTTGATATTTGGGTTCATTTACTTCGTTAAATAACCAAATAAACCAAAATAACTATGATAACACCGATAACCAAAACGGTAGGCAAGGGGTTACTTTTATTTTCATTGATGAGTATGTCCGCACCGGTGGTGCTGGCTCAGTCACAATTAAAAATATCCGGAAAAGTAACCTCCCCGGGAGGAGAGCCTCTTGCAGGGGTCACAGTACAGATAAAAGGGGTGAAAACCGGAACGGTAACCGACGGGGCCGGCAATTATCAGATTCTTGCACGGGACGTTGATGTGCTGATCTTCTCATTGGTGGGCAGAGAGAAAGCTGAGGTTGCTGTCGACAAGAAGGATCATATTAACCTTGTATTGCAGGAGTCCAGTAGTCTGATTGACGAAGTGGTCGTCGTCGGCTACGGTACCCAGAAAAAAAGTAATTTAACAGGCGCTGTTGCTGCCGTCGATGGAAAGGTACTCAACAAGCGTATCGCCACGAATCCCACACAATTGCTTCAGGGCCGCATGCCCGGACTTCGTGTTACCCAAGGATCGGGTGAAGCGGGTAATGAAAATGTAAATCTACAGGTCCGCGGATTGGGATCGTATGGGGCTTCTTCTGCACCATTGGTTATTGTGGACGGTATTCCGGGAAGCCTGGAAAATTTAAATCCGCAGGCGATCGAGAATATAACGGTATTGAAAGATGCGGCCTCAGCCGCTATTTATGGCGCAAGGGCAGCAAATGGTGTGATCCTGGTGACGACAAAGCAGGGCAAGGCAGGAAAGACACAGCTTAGTTATGATTACAATGTGGGAATTACCAAAGCCTCTGCGCTGCCAGATCTAGTCTATAATTCCGTGGATTATATGAACCTGTATAATCAGGCAAATAAAAACTCGGGTGTTACCAATCCAAATGCTTCTTTTAGCCAGGAGATGATTGATGCCTACAAAAATGCAACAGATAAAACATTATACCCCGATTTTAACTGGTTAGACGCTGTATTTAGAACTGTTCCTGTACAGACACACAATTTAAGTTTAAGCGGCGGGGCAGGAGGAACAAATTACAACGTCATATTGGGCTATGTAAATCAACCTGATATCATGATCGGGACTTCCTTTAAAAAGTATAATCTGCAGCTGAATCTGGGTTCTAAAATCAATGAGCGGATCAGTTTTGGGTCAAGTATTACCCTGAACTATGGCGATCGAAAATATCCTAGAAACGGGAGTGAAGATCAATTTTTGTCCACAATTAGCCAATCACCGTTATATGGGCCCATATTACCTGATGGCAGTGGCCGTTATACTTCTAGGGCATATCCTTTTCAATCCCCAAATAAAAACCCGGTTGCAGTCGCTGAAAATGCATTTACCAGACTGAACAATTATTTTATGCAGGGCAATATCTTCCTCAATGTGAAAATATTGGATGGACTGGATTGGAAGACAAGCGGCGGTTTAACCTATGGTTTTACAAAAAACTATACCAATAAGCCCGTGATTAATCAGTACATGTGGTTTGCCAAACCTGATGATCTGCCCGCCAGACAACTTGATGTCGGTGGACAGGGGCTTGAAGTAACGGACGACAACAATGTGTATCCGGTGGGGTATACCCAACTGACGTATGATAAGTCCTTTGGAAATCACAACATCAAAGTGCTGGCAGGAACCCAGGCAGAATATAATAAAACACAAAAACTGTTCGGAAGCAGGCTGCAATTTCCCAACAATGACTTGCTTGAGCTTGATGGTGGCGGAGCCGGACAACAGTCGAATAACGGTGTAACCAATGAATGGTCATTAAGGTCTTATTATGGTCGCTTAAACTATGACTATAAAGGCAAGTATCTACTGGAAGGTAATGCACGTTATGACGCATCTTCACGTTTTCCTGAAAATAGAAAATGGGCATTTTTCCCTTCCCTATCCGGAGGTTGGAAAGTCTCGGATGAAGCTTTTTATGGAGCAAAAATGAAAGAGGTCGTTAATGAGTTAAAATTAAGAGCTTCAATCGGAACTTTAGGCAATCAGAATATCGGTAATTATCCGTACCAGATTGTATACAACTCTTCTTTCGCTTACCCTTTTGATGAAACGCTGCAGCAGGGGGCTCGTCAGGTCGCTATGGCCAATGACCGGATCAAGTGGGAAAGTACCAAAGTCCTGGATTTCGGTGTGGATATCGGTTTATGGAACAACAAGTTGACAGCTTCTTTCGATTGGTACAACAAGGTAACTTCTGATATTTTATCTGCTTCTACGGCTTTCCCTTCTTATATTGGCCTGACAGCACCGACAGTAAATTATGGGGAGTTGCGCAATAGAGGTATCGAGCTAGGTCTTCAGTATCGCGATAAAATTGGAGAGGTCTCGTTGACGCTCAATGGAAATATTCAGGCCAATCGCAACAAGGTGATGAAGTATGGTGCGGAGCGTATCTCGGGTAATACCATTATTCGGGAAGGTTTGCCGTACGGAAGTTTTTATCTTTTGGAGAATACCGGCATATTCCGCTCGAAGGAAGAGGTGGCCGCTTCGCCGGTGCAGCAGATTCCAGCGCAGCCAGGCTATCTGAAATTTGCTGACGTGAATGGAGATAAAGTTGTTGACAATAACGATCGTGTTGTCGTGGCAGGCGCCTATCCAGATTTCGATTACTCCTTTAATGCGACTGCGGTATGGAAGAACTTTGACTTTACGGCCTTTTTCTTCGGATCCCAGGGACAAAAAATATTTGTGAGTGAATGGGGAATAGTACCATTCAGACAGGGAGGCACATTTACCCGCGACTGGATGGATGCCTGGACTCCGGAGAATCCGAATGCATCCCTACCGATTGTAGGTGCTGAAAATACGCCTGCAGCGAACAATGTCAGGACCGCATCCACTTTCTTCTTAAAGGACGGATCGTTTTTGCGTCTTAAAAATATTCAGGTAGGCTACTCTATCCCGCAGAGCAGTTTGTCCAAAGCTGGTATTTCGGGTCTTCGGATCTATTTTGCAGCGGACAACCTGCTGACGTTCTCCAAGTTTCCGGGTTTAGATCCTGAGCGGGGAGTGTCTTCAAGCGGCGGTGCAACATCTGGGCGCTATGTGGCTCATCCTCAGAATAAAGTATTTGCATTTGGAGCCAATATCACCTTCTAATATCGGGTAACAAAAAAATATTTACAGATGAAAAATAACGTAAAAAAAACATATCTATATCTGAGCTTGGCCGCTCTAATGGCCTTAGGGAGCTGTACAAAAGATTTTTTAAATAAAAATCCAACAGATAAAATTTCCGAATCAAACTTTTGGAAAACGCAGGCTGATGCTGATTTGGCTTTATCAGGCTGTTATGAATTCCTTTGCCGCGGATACAATTCGACATCTTCATCCAATGCACGTGGTGGATGGGGTGGAACCAGTATGTTTTGGGATGGACTTTCAGACGATGCCTTTGTGTCCAGTACATCCAATAATTTCAATATTATCTCGCGTTCAGGAATCTCCTCGACAACAGGCGGGATGCAATCGGAGGGATATGAGATTTCGTATCAGGCCATTGCGGCATGCAATAAATTGATTGCCAATATCGACCGTATTACAAGTATGAGCCAGCAGGACCGTGACCGATATAAAGCGGAAGCTCGTTTTATCCGCGCCCATTACTACTTTCTATTGACCAATCTGTACGGCGATGTGCCATTGACTTTAGAACCTCTGGGCATGGACGATGCGAGTATTCGGCTGGGTAGAACACCCAAAAACAACGTTGTGGACGCGATTCTAGCAGATCTAGACTATGCGGGTGAAAAACTGCCAAATACAAGCTATAAGGGGCATGCTGTAAGAGGATCTGCATTAGGGTATAAAACAAGGGTATTATTGACTTCGAAAAAATGGGCAGAGGCGGCTGCAACAGCTAAAATTATTATAGATGAAAACAAGTTTTCGATCTACCAGGGGGGATACCGCGATCTGTTCAGAAAGCCTGGGCAAAACAGTAATCCAGAAATCATGTTTTCAGCGCGATTCTTACCTCCCAATATGTACAGTCCGGCAGATATGATGTATTCCTATCTAAAAACGATACAGCCTTTGGGTTATCTGGTGGATTCCTATTATGCTATCGACGGTAAGGATATTAAAGAATCGAAAGTTTACGATGCTAAAAATCCTTACGAAAATAGAGATCCACGTTTGAAGTCGACAATTATGTACCGCGGTGTTTGGCGCGGCACTACGGCCTCTTCCGCTTTCGATCCTGTCGCTGAGGGCGTATTGGGCGGGTTTTTGCCTAGAAAATATATCAACGAATCAAAATGGCCGACAAGTTACGCCACGCAGAGTGATCAGGATTGGGTGTTCTTACGTTATGCCGATATTTTGTTGATGTATGCGGAAGCAAAGAATGAAAGTGTGGGACCTGACCAAACAGCTGTCGATGCATTGAATAAAGTACGTTCCAGAGCTGATGTAAAAATGCCTTTATTGCAGTTTGATAACGCATTGACAAAAAGTGAATTTCGCGATATTATCCGTCATGAGCGCAGGATTGAACTGGCGCTGGAGGGACAGCGTTATTTTGATCTGAAACGCTGGGGACTGATCAAAGAGGTGATGGATAAAATCAAGGATCCAGATGGCGCGTCAAGATTATTTATGGCAAGAGATACCTTATGGCCTGTGCCTCAGTCTGAGGTAGATATGGCCAAAAGTTTAGGTAATGACAATTTTAAGCAAACACCAGGTTTCTAAATTAAGGACTGAAAAATTTAGGTATGAAAGCTATATATAAAATGTTGCTGGCACTTGTCCTCATCATGGGTATGAGTAAGGGGGTATTGTATGCGCAAGTAAGTCGCATGCCCGATAGTGCACGCATGAAGTGGTGGGAGGAAGCCCGGTTTGGTATGTTTATCCATTGGGGAGTCTATGCCCAATTTGGCGGTGTGTATAGAGGCCACGAGCAAGCGCGCGGCGGAGCAGAATGGATCATGAACCGATCTAAGATCCCGGTTGATGAATATCAGGCCATGGCCCAACAATTTAATCCCACAGCCTATAATCCAGATGAATGGGTGAGAATGGCCAAAGATGCCGGGATGAAATATTTGATTATCACAGCCAAACACCACGATGGTTTTGCGCTGTTCGAAACAAAAGCGAGCAAATGGAACATGGTTGATGCTACTCCCTATGGAAAGGATGTGCTGAAACCTTTGGCGGAAGCCTGCCGGAAATATGGTGTTAAACTTGGCTTTTATTATTCACAGGCACAGGATTGGAATAATCCCGGGGGATCTGCTGCCCGTAAATTAATGCGGGAAGGTTGGCCTAATCCAGATTCAACGAATATTGATGCCTACACCTTAGCACATCATGGTCATTGGGATCCAAAACAAGAAACAGCCAGTTTCAACGATTATATCAAAAACGTATCGGTGCCACAGGTCAAAGAATTGCTAAGTAACTATGGCGATATTGCGGTGCTGTGGTGGGATACACCGACCAATATGACCGATGAAGCGGCAAATATGCTTCAGGAACAATTGGCCTTGCAGCCAAATATTATTACCAATGATCGATTGAAGCGGCCTAATTTTCCGGGCGATACAAAAACACCCGAGCAGAAAATTCCGGATTGGAGTGAACTTGAAGGTAAACACTGGGAAACCTGTATGACGATGAATGGTACCTGGGGTTATCGTACATCCGATCAGAAATGGAAGTCAGCGGAGACCTTAATCCGCAATCTTGTTGACATCGCTTCCAAAGGTGGGAACTATTTACTGAACGTTGGTCCAAAACCAGACGGATCATTTCCGCAGGAAAGTATAGAGCGTTTGGCTGTCATTGGTAAATGGATGAAAACAAATAGTGAAGCCATCTATGCGACCAAGAGCAGTCCTTTACAACCATTTGAATGGGGGAGATGTACCATGAAGGAAGACGGAAACCGGACCTATTTATACATATCCATATTTGACTGGCCGAAAAATGGAGTAGTTGAACTTCCGGTTACAAACAAAGTGTTAAAAGCCAGTCTTCTGGCTGATGGTCGGGTGTTAAAGGTGAAAAAGAATGCTGCGGGGATCGGGATCAGCGTACCAGAACAGGCAATTGATGCCGTTGCCACTGTAATTAAGGTCGAAATAGCCGGGAAATTTAAGGGAAATACACCGTCAGGAGCAAAGAAAATGAAAACCGGAGCTTTGGACGAGTAAGCTCGATAAGCTGGAAAGCAGATACTCAAATAGCATAATGAAGAAAAGTAGATTGAATAAAATAGTTGCGTTGTTGTTGACTCTTGGAGTTTCGCAGCTCCATGCTCAGGAAGTCAGACGGATTGATCAAGGCTGGGATTTTTTAAAGAGCGATCTTGGTGGCATCTGGGAAGCCGTAAGGCCTGTGGGAGCCGGTAATCCCGAGTCCGTTCCCTTATGGCAGCAGGTAGATCTGCCACATTGTTATAATGCCCTGGATGCCGTAGATCCTGCTGCAAATTATTATCAGGGGCCAAGCTGGTATAGAAAATCGCTGGTTATAGACAACCCCTATTTACATGGCCGTACCCTGCTTCATTTTGAAGGAGCTGGGCAAAAGACATCCGTTTATATCCATACGGTTAAAGTTGGCGAGCATGTCGGCGGCTATGACGAATGGACCGTGGACATCACGGATGCGGTTGAGAACTTTAAAAAAACAGATGTTTTTAAAAAACAATTTAAGGGTAGAATTCCGCTTTCAATTCGTGTTGATAATTCACGTGATTTAGAAATGATCCCTTCTGATCTTTCTGATTTTAATGTCTATGGGGGTATTTATAGGCACCTAAACCTGAAATATGTTCCGCAGACGGCCTTGGAACGTGTATTTGTCGATGCGAAAGTCGGAGCTGATGGCAAGCAGGGAGTGGTCAATATTCGTGGACGGCTGATGCCATCTTCAGCCCAGACAGATTTTGAAGTCGAAACACAACTCTACGACCCTATGGGAAAAATGGTGCAAACGCAGAAGCCGCAGGTGAATAGGAGCGGGTTAAACCTTGAATTTGGACAATTCCTGGTCAAGAAGCCGCAGCTTTGGAGTCCAGAGCAACCCGCTTTATACCGTCTGGTCACAACGGTCAAAAGTAATGGACAGGTCTATAAAGAAGAGAGCGTATTTGGTTTTAGACATGTAGAATTTAAAGAAAAAGGTCCTTTTCTGCTGAACGGCAAAAGGCTTTTGCTTCGTGGTACGCACCGTCATGAGGATCATGCCGGTGTGGCTGCCGCAATGACTGATGAACAAATCCTGCAAGAGATGACCCTGATGAAAGAGATGGGCGTAAACTTTATACGTTTGGGACATTACCAGCAGAGCCGTAAAGTGCTTGAAGCCTGTGATAGCCTGGGTATCTTGGTTTGGGAGGAGATTCCATGGTGCAGGGGCGGGCTGGGAGGAGAAGTCTACCAGCGTCAGGGAAAACGGATGCTGACCAATATGATTGAACAGCATTACAACCATCCATCGGTCATTATCTGGGGGCTCGGCAACGAAAATGATTGGCCAGGGGATTTTACGGAATTCGATCAGGCGAAGATCAGAGCTTTTATGAGTGAACTCAATACCTTGTCTCATCAATTGGATCCGAACAGAAAAACAGCGATACGGCGCTGTGATTTCTGTAAAGATATAGTTGATATCTATTCGCCATCCATTTGGGCCGGTTGGTACAGGGGTGTTTATACCGATTACAAAACCGCTTCAGAAGAAGAAATGAAAAAGGTAAAACATTTTCTTCATGTGGAATGGGGGGGAGATAGCCATGCGAGAAGACATGCCGAGGATCCTGATCGCGCTTTGGCGAAAATCAAAGGCGACGGTACGACAGATGAGCGGGCAGGCGATGCCTCGCTTATTGGTGGTGCAGCCCGGGTTTCCAAGGATGGGGACTGGAGTGAGAGCTATATCTGTAATCTCATCGACTGGCACTTAAAAGAACAGGAAACCATGCCTTGGCTCACGGGGACTGCCTATTGGCCATTTAAAGATTTTTCGACTCCGGTGCGGCCAGATAATCCTGTGCCCTATGTCAATCAGAAGGGTGTTGTAGAGCGGGATTTTACCAAAAAGGAATCTTACTACGTATTCCAGTCATATTGGATAGCGAAGCCAATGCTGCATATTTATGGACATAGCTGGCCGGTTCGTTGGGGTGAAAAAGAGGAGTCAAAAATGATCAAGGTGTATTCCAATGCCAAGGAGGTGGAGCTTTTTGTCAATGGAGAAAGTCAGGGAATAAAGAAAAGAAACAGTCAGGATTTTCCAGCCGCGGGCTTAAGGTGGATGGTGAAATTGAAAGAAGGAAGCAATCAGATTAAAGCTATTGCGAAAAATGGCCGGGACATACTCGTGGATGAAATTGAACAGCAGTATCAGACAAAAAAATGGGGTAAGCCAGCAAAGCTGCTTGTCGAGCAGGTTGCTGCGGAAGGTGATATGATCACTGTGCAGGCTCAGATTGTCGATGAAACGAATACCCCCTGTCTCGATGCGAAAGATTGGATCTATTTCGGTTCAACCGGCGATGGTCAGTTGATCGTCGATCAAGGGACTTCTACGGGATCGAAAAAAGTACAGGCGTATAATGGCCGTGCACTGATTAAACTTCAGCTGCCTTCGGGAAGGGCTGTGGTATCCGGTCGGATGGAAGGGGTTGCAAGTACCTTGTTAACAATAGAAAAATAAGTACAAGATGTTAAAAGTAACGAATCATTTGAACCTCTTTTTACTGCTTGGCGTACTAGGGACGATTTCGCCCTGCCGTGCACAAAGCAATTCGCAGCAGCTTAAACTTTGGTATAATCAGCCGGCTTCGCTTTGGGAAGAGGCGCTGCCGCTCGGTAATGGAACAACAGGAGCCATGGTCTTTGGTGGGGTGCGAAAAGATAGGTTCCAGATTAATGATAATACGTTGTGGTCGGGTGAACCCGATGCGGGCAATAATCCAAAGGGCCCTCAGATCCTACCTCAAGTGCGCGAAGCTATTTTTGCCGGAAAGTATGAGGATGCAGCCGTTCTCTGGAAGAAAATGCAGGGACCATATTCGGCGCGCTATCTGCCGATGGGAGATCTCTGGCTGGATTTTCATCAGGATGAAAAAAAGGTTAAAGACTATAAAAGGGAGCTGGATCTCGCGCGGGCGATTAACCTGGTCAGCTATTCCTACGAAGGGGTTCAATATCAACGGGAGAGTTTTATCAGCTTTCCCGACAAAGCCTTGGTTGTCCGATTGAAAGCAGACCGGAAAAAATCAATTACATTGGATCTTTCCCTGACTAGTAAGCTTAATTATCATGTGTCGGCAGAGGGCGATAATCAGCTGGTCCTTGTTGGAAAAGCCCCCAGTTTTGTGGCGAATAGAGATTATGAACCCCAGCAAGTGGTGTATGATAGCATTAACGGAAAAGGGATGAGCTTTGCGATGCAAGTAAGGGTAAAAACAACCGGTGGCAGGGTTCAAAAAGATCAGGATAAGCTTAAAATCGTAGGTGCTGACGAGGTGCTTTTATTTTTGACGGAAGCGACAAGTTTTAACGGTTTTGATAAATCACCGAGCCGGGAGGGGAAAGATGCCCGGTTGCTCGCAAGAAATCTTTCGAATAATGTCTCAAAAAAGAGTTTTCAGACCTTGTCTTCAAGTCATCAAAAAGACTATCAGGCGCTATTCAATCGCGTTGCTTTTGAACTGAATGGCAGTTCGCCTCACGATCAATTGCCGACAGACCAGCGTATCATGCAGTTTTCCAACGGAAAAGCAGATCTGGGACTTTTGACACTGTATTATCATTATGGCCGATATCTGCTGATTGCCAGTTCGAGGCAAGGTGGAAGGCCTGCCAATTTACAGGGTATTTGGAACGATCATGTACAGCCGCCCTGGGGTAGTAATTATACGACCAATATCAATACAGAGATGAATTATTGGCTAGCGGAGAATACCAATCTTGCGGAATGTCATCAACCTCTGTTTGATTTTATGAATGAGCTGGCCATCAATGGGGCTAAAACTGCATCGATAAATTATAATATAAATCAAGGTTGGGTTGTTCACCATAATTCCGATCTCTGGGCCAAAACTTCCCCGCCGGGGGGATATGACTGGGATCCCAAAGGAATGCCGCGCTGGTCGGCCTGGCCTATGGCGGGTGCATGGTTGAGCACACATCTCTGGGAGCACTACCGCTTTACGGGCGACCGGACTTTCTTGAAGGAGAAAGCCTATCCCTTGATGAAGGGTGCGGCCCAATTTATGCTGCAATGGCTGATCGCGGATCCCGAAAATAAATATTTGATCACGAACCCCTCTACTTCGCCTGAAAATACGGTTAAAATAGCGGGCAAAGAATACCAGTTGACCATGGCTTCTACAATGGATATGGCAATCATTCGTGAGCTCTTTACAGCTGTTATCCGCTCCTGTAATATCCTGCAGGTTGACCCCGAGTTTAGATCAGCTTTAGAACAGGCGAAGGAAAAGCTTTATCCCTATCAGGTAGGTCAATATGGGCAGTTACAAGAGTGGTTTAAAGACTGGGATGATCCGAAAGATCAGCATCGCCATATTTCTCATCTTTTTGGACTGTATCCGGGCAATCAGATCAGCTTGGCAGAAAACAAAGCTTTGGCTGCAGCCTCCAAGCGTTCATTGCTTTTAAGAGGCGATGTCAGTACCGGCTGGTCGATGGCCTGGAAGACAAATTGGTGGGCAAGGCTTCAAGATGGAAATCACGCTTATAAAATCCTTCAGGATGCCTTAAATTTTATCGATCCTAAATTGGATCGTGCGCAGATGAGCGGTGGGGGAGCGTATCCGAATCTTTTTGATGCCCATCCACCTTTTCAAATTGACGGTAACTTCGGTGCTACGGCAGGAATGACAGAGATGCTGCTGCAAAGTCATGATGGTGCCGTTCATTTATTGCCGGCTTTACCGGATGAATGGGCTGCCGGCACAATTAAAGGGATTAAGGCCAGAGGAAACTTTACTGTCGATATGACCTGGAAAAATAAGACGCTGACCGAAGCAGCTATCGTGTCCAATATCGGTGGTGTCTGCCGTTTGCGCACACCGCTGCCCGTTAAAGTTGTCGGCATCGAATCCAATCCAGACACTGTAATAGAAAATGCCCTGCTATACAAGCCGGAACAGCTGCCGTCTACTATAGCGGACCCGTCCAAATTGCCATCGTTAGGATCGACGAAAACGTTCGAAGTGCAATTTGAGACGGTAAAAGGTAAGCGGTATCGGATTGTTCCCCTATAAATCAAAATCGAGGAAAAATGAAATCAACATCAATTGTTAGCATTGTAAGCTGTCTTCTTGGGATCATAATTTCCCCAATATTACTGAAGGCTAAAGGTAAAGAAGGTGTTTTTGATCAGGAGATTATCCATGTGCTGCGTCCCGTTATTACAAAGCAGTCGAAATGGGCGATGAAGCAGAAACCATTGACGGTGACTGCTTACAGAGCCGTTCGGAGTACCGGTGGTATACATGATTTTTATTCCGAGGGCGATTATTGGTGGCCCGATCCCAAAGATCCCGCTGCCCCCTATATACAAAGGGATGGTATGAGCAATCCGGCTAATTTCGTCGAACATCGGAAAGCGATGATCCGGTTCAGCAGAATTGTGGGTGCACTGGCTTCAGCTTATCGTTTGAATCCGGATAAAAAATATGTACAGCAGGCGCTTCGCCATTTAAAGGCTTGGTTTGTGGATGCAGAGACCATGATGAATCCCAATCTTCTTTATGCGCAGGCTATACAAGGACGTTTTACAGGGCGAGGTATAGGTATCATTGATACCATTCATCTGATGGAGGTGGCGCAGGGCGTAAAGATATTTGAAAATGATCCGAACTTTCCCGCATCGGCCAAGGAAGCCATACATCGCTGGTTTGCGGCCTATTTACGCTGGTTAACATCGCATCAATATGGGATGGACGAGATGAACGCGGCCAATAACCACGGGACCTGTTGGGTGATGCAGGTTGCTGCATTTTCAAGTTTGGTACAAGATACCCTGCTGCTCAATAAGTGTGCAGATCGCTATGAACATGTATTGCTGCCGAATCAAATGGAAAGCAACGGGAGTTTCCCGAGAGAGCTGCAGCGTACAAAACCCTATGGCTATTCGCTGTTCAATCTGGATGCGATGACCATGATCTGCCAGATTCTTTCTAAGACTAATAAATCCCTTTGGCAGTATGCACTACCCGATGGACGGACTATACAAAAAGGAGTCGATTTTATGATTCCCTATATTGCAGACAAACAGAAATGGCCTTATCAGAAAGATGTCATGTATTGGGAGCAGTGGCCGATTGCGCATCCGGCACTTGTATTTTCGGCAGCAGCCTTCCGGAATAAAGATTACCTGCAGCTCTGGATCGACCTCGATCATGACCCACAAGAGGATGAGGTGATCCGCAATTTGCCCATTCGCAACCCGCTGATATGGTTGTGATTTTCCTTGTCTCCTGATCAAATAATTTAACCAGTTCACCTTAAAAACCTACAGATAACATGAATGTTAATGCTACGTCTTTGCGAAGATATACCCTCTTTTTGCGCTTTCGTAATTTTAAAAAGCCATCTATTGCCAAAACAATTGTTTTGATCGGAGTTTTGTGCACTTTTCACTATGCAGAGGCACAGCGTCCAAAGCAGCTGCAAAAAGCCTGGACCCTCGCCGATCAACAATCTCAGCTCCTTTATCAGGAATTGCAGCTATTGAAAAAAAGCGATTCATTATTGGTTTCTCCACGGACGCTTTCTGAAAATAATCAATTGGTGGCCGTAAAAAGGGGCGACTGGACCAGCGGTTTCTTTCCTGGTGTGCTATGGTATCTCTACGAAAAAACCGGAAAGGGCAAATGGAAAGAGCTGGCTTCTGAAACAACTAAGTCGATAGAAGCGGAACAATTTAATGGAAAGACCCATGATATGGGCTTTAAGATCTATTGCAGCGTTGGAAATGGTTACCGGTTAACTGCAGATCCACACTATCGGGACGTGATTGTTCAGGCTGCCAAAACGCTGGCAACACGCTTTAATCCGACTGTCGGCTGTATACGTTCTTGGGATCACAATAGCCACCGCTGGGATTTTCCGGTCATTATTGATAATATGCTTAATCTAGAATTACTGTTTGAAGCAACCAGGCTAACAGGTGACTCAACGTATTACCATATTGCCGTGAGCCATGCCAACACGACGCTCAAAAATCATTTCAGACCCGATTACAGTACCTATCACGTGATCGATTATAATCCGAAAACTGGCGCTGTGCAGCACAGAAATACACATCAGGGTCTGAGCGATGAATCTAACTGGTCCCGCGGCGAAGCCTGGGCACTGTATGGCTACACCATGTGTTACAGAGAAACGGGAGATCCCAAATATTTACAGCAAGCTGAAAAAGTTGCACATTGGCTATTCACGCATCCCCATATGCCGAAAGACCTGATCCCTTACTGGGATTTCGATGCGCCCAATATTCCAAATGAACCTCGTGATGTATCGGCAGCGGCAGTAATTGCATCGGGACTTTTGGAATTAAGTACTTTTAGCAATCAGGGTAAAGATTATCTGATGAAGGCACAGACCATATTGTCTAACCTGATAGACGGCTACATGTCGGCACCAAATAAGAATAAAGGTTTTATATTGTTGCACAGTACAGGATCAAAACCTTCCAATACTGAAGTGGATAAACCCTTGAGTTACGCAGATTATTATTTTTTGGAAGCATTGCACCGGCAAGAAGAGCTACAGTCAGGAAAAGTGCAATCGGATCTGGTCAGGAAAAATCCAGCTGGAAAGCTGGTTTACTTTCCTGATGCCCAAGGGAATATTATCCCAGATTTTAGTCATGTAGGTTATCATCAGGGGGATAAAAAGCTGCCCGATATACCTGTTGTTGTAGCGGTGAAACCTTCAGGAACTGGTCACGACCAGCAGGTCATCCAGGAAGCAATTGATGCTGTATCGGCAAAACCGCTTGATAAAAGTGGTTATAGAGGTGCTGTTTTGCTAAGAAAAGGAATTTACGAGATACCTGGAAACTTGGAAATTCATGCCAGTGGTGTGGTGCTGAGAGGCGAGGGCGATGCCGAGGGGCAAACCTTGCTCAAAGCAACGGGCACGCATCAACGGAGCTTGCTAAAGATTGCAGGGATGGGCAACTATACCGAGGACAAAGCCAGAAAACAGTATGTTAAGGAAAGCTATGCACCTGTCGGAGTTAAATATGTCGTTGTCGATCAGCATAACATGCTGAAAGCCGGTGATCAAATACTGCTTTCTTATGAAATGAATGATGCCTGGATCGAGGGACTTCAGATGAATCAAATCGAAAAAAGAGAAGGTACCAAGCAGTGGACAGCGCGAGAATACAAATTGAATTTTGAACGTACGATTTTGGCCATTAAAGGTGATTCCATCTTTTTTGATAACCCTTTAGTTATGGCGATTGATCCAAGGTATGGAAAGGTTGCGGTTATTCCTTACACCTTTGACGGACGTATACGTGAAGTCGGAATCGAAAATATACGTTTCGAATCTGATTTTGTGCGTGATGAAGACGAGAATCATGGCTGGATAGCTGTTGATATGGATAAAATAGAGAACGCCTGGGTCAGAAATATCACCGCCCGCTATTTTGGTTATGCCGCTGTGAGCCTTGGGGCTTTTGCCAAACAAGTTACCGTGACGACATCAAAATGCCTCGATGGAAAATCTCAGATTACTGGCGGTCGTAGGTATTCATTCAATAACGACGGTCAGCTTAATTTATTTAAAGATCTTTATACAACGGAAGGCCGGCATGATTACGTAACGGGAGCAAGGACCCTTGGACCGAACGTTTTTAGCCATTCCAGTGCGCAGAGAACACATGCCGATATCGGTCCGCACCATCGGTGGGCCGTTGGAACGCTCTACGATGAGATTGTAACGGATGGTGAAATTAATGTGCAGGATCGAGGTAACTGGGGGAGTGGACATGGCTGGGCCGGAGTGACACAAGTCTTATGGAATTGCAAAGTCAAAAGTGCTGCCGTACAAAAACCATGGGTTTCCGGACAAAACTTTGCGATAGGGGTAAAAGGTGAAAAAAGCGCTGGAAGGCTGAAAAATAGAAATACCGGTTATTGGGAAAATCAAAATAGAAAAATGTCGATAGGATCACTTTATGAGCAACAATTAAATGATCGATTAAAGTGATTCCTCTTCGTGTTTATTAAATGGAATGATTACTTTTATCTTCCATTTCAATTATATACCTTATGATGCCAGTACGTCTTTTTATGCGCTGTTTTTGCTGTGCGATAGCCTTGCTTTCTGTTTTGCATGCACAGGAAAAAAACTACCGTTTTTTACATTTGGACGTCAACGAAGGTCTGTCTCAGGGAAGTGTTTTCGCCATAGCCCAAGATCATTTGGGTTTTATGTGGATCGGTACCCGCGACGGCTTAAATAAATATGACGCCCGAAAGTTTACAATCTATCGAAGCAATCCGCAGGATAGTCTTTCCCTGGAGCACAACTTTATTCAGGCGATTACGGAAGATAACAAAAGGCGGCTTTGGATAGGCACCATGACTGGCCTGAATTTATATAATCGTGAGTCAGATAATTTTACCCGCATTCCGCTGCCTACAGTGGAAAGCAGCAGTGGAAAAATGGATGTCAATGTGCATCAGATTTTTCAGGACTCCAACGGAAAGATCTGGATTGCGACAAATATAGGCCTGTATAAAATTAAGGAGGGAAGGCACCTCGAAGCTGAATTGGTCTTCAATGAGATCACCGTGGAAAGAAGCCAGGGAAAAGAATACTATCGTAACTTTCGGACTATTTATGAGGATCGAAGAAAGCGGCTTTGGTTCTGTACAGATGATGCCATTGTATTGATGCAGGCCGCATCGAAAGATGGAAATAGCTTAAAGGTTTTACGGACCTATTTTAAGGAAAAATCGGCCGATAATAAAGTTAATCAACGGTTTCAATCTGTACTGGAAGTTAGTCCAGGTGTATTTTGGGTAGGAACGAAATATAATGGTATCCGTATTATCAATGAGAATACAGGCCAAATATCCTCGTTAACCGAAGATAGCAATCATACCGGTTTGGCCAGCCAGGATGTACGGTCTTTAAAGAAAACGGATGACGGAAAAATTTGGATCGGAACATTCAATGGTCTATATGTCTATCAAAATGGAAAATTGCTTTTTATTCAGGCCGACGATGGAAATCCCAATAGCTTAAGTAATAATTCCATTCGTCCAATATTTCAGGACAAGCGGGGATCTGTTTGGATTGGAACTTATTTTGGCGGTGTCAATATCTATGATAAGGATATACCTAATTTTCAAAATTTTACCCATCAGTCTAAACGGAATGGTTTAAGTTACAATGTGGTCAGTGCCTTTGTTGAAAACGCGATGGGCGAACTTGTGATTGGAACTGAGGGTGGGGGACTGAATTATTTTAATCGGCGTACGAATTCGTTTTTTAGTGAACGTCACGATAAAAATAACCTGAATGGCTTAAGCCACAATAACGTGAAGTCTATCTGTCTGGATAGGGAAGGGAATCTATGGGTAGGGACCTATGATGGTGGGTTAAATTTAAGACGGAAGGGGCAGCAGGGATACGAACATTTTCGCTTTGATCCTAATAATAGCAATGGGCTGGCGAATAATAATGTTTATGCCATCCTGGAGGATCGTCATGGTGACATGTGGATAGGCACTTTTGGTGGCGGGTTACAGGTGCTCCGTAAAAATCAAAAAACAGGATCTTTTCAGACATTTGATGTTGCAAAGAAGCAATTAAGCTCGAATATGGTGCGGGCATTATTGGAGGATTCAAAGGGTAACCTATGGATCGGTACTTCAAATGGATTGAATCTTAAATTAGCAGGGACCGATAAATTTGTTTCCTTTCTAAATGACAAGAAAGATTCGCTTTCCATTAGCGGAAATGATATCGTGAGCATCCATGAGGATCGAAAAGGACAAATTTGGATCGGTACTTATATGGGCGGGTTAAATCGCTATCTCCCCGAAAAGAAAGCGTTCAAAAGGTATAATGAGCGGAATGGATTACCGATCAACAACGTGTTTGCTATTCTGAGTGATCTGAAAAATAAATTGTGGCTGAGTACAAATACCGGTATCTCCTGTTTCGATCCCCAGTCTGGCAATGTACGTACCTATACCAAAATCGACGGGCTGCCCGGTAATGAATATATACAGAATGCAGCTGCGATGTTGCGGGACGGAAAACTTGCTTTTGGAAGTTTTTCGGGATTTACGCTTTTTAATCCGGACAGTTTAAGTGTCAATAATTACATTCCGCCCATTCGATTTACTGATTTGAAGCTGTTCAATAAAACGGTCCGTCCCGGCCTTGATGGTGTTATCCAGAAAGATATATCCCTGATGGATGAATTGGTGCTCGATCACAATCAGAATGTTTTTAGTCTCGAATTCAGTGTGCTGAATTATGTCCATCCGGAGAAAAATCAGTATGCTTATTACCTAAAGGGCTTCGACCAGGAATGGAATTATGTGAGCAATCCTGTTGCGACCTATACCAATTTAGATCCGGGCACTTACGAGCTTTGGGTGAAGGGTACCAATAACGATGGGGTTTGGAATGAAAAAGCAACAGTTTTAAAGATTAAAGTACTGCCTGCCCCCTGGAAAACCTGGTGGGCCTATAGCTGCTATTTTCTTCTTTTTGCAGGGGCTGTCTTTTTGGTTGTCCGCTTTTTCCATGGTCGGAATAAATTGAAAAGAGATCTTTTGATTCAGCAGCTGGATGCTGAAAAACAAGAGGAGCTTCATGAAGCGAAACTGAATTTCTTTACCGATATTTCCCATGAATTCCGTACGCCACTCTCACTCATCATTGGTCCCTTAAATCAATTAAAGGGCGATCACTCGCTTTCAGCCTACGCACAGGAGCATCTAGGTTATGCAACGAGAAATGCAGATCGGTTGATGAATCTGGTCAACCAGCTGCTTGATTTCAGAAAACATGAAGGTGGCAAGATGAAATTGTTTTGCCAGAAGGTTCACGTTGCTACGTATCTGGAAAACATTCGCTCGAATTTCCACTTTATTGCTGAGAAAAATAATATTCAGTTCTTTCTTGACAATAAGGTAAGCGATGATTATGTGGCGGGTTTAGATCCCGAACAATTTGAAAAAGTTCTTGTCAATTTGATCTATAACGCTTTTAAATTCACAGACAATGGTGGCAAAATAATGATACAGGTTGCTGTGGAAGGGGTAGGAGAACTGGAGAGATTGCTTGTTTCCGTGTGGGACTCCGGGCGTGGGATTCCGGCAAAAGATATACCTTTTGTATTTGAACAGTTTTATCAAGCCAATGCAAAAGGACTGTCGGCAACCAGTGGTGGAATCGGTTTGGCGCTTTCCCGTTCAATTATCAATTTACACGGTGGAACACTCACTGTTGAAAGTAATATGGCACATGATCCGGCCGACTTCAATACGGTATTTCGGATCAGTCTGCCGCAACGGGATATGGTGATCGAAGATCTATTGGCCCTAGACGCTACTGCGGTGGCTGTGAATACAGACGCAGCAGACGCTCTTATTTCGAATGCTGAATGTAGAGAAACAGCAGTGGAGAGTCCTGTTGCCGATGAAGACAAACCTGTCATACTTGTTGCCGAGGACAATGTGGAGCTCCGGTGTTTTCTATGTGAAAATTTAAGAAAGAAATACATTGTTCTAGAGGCTAATGATGGGAATGAAGCCTTGGGACTGGTACAGGCACGGCAGCCCGATATTATCATTTCGGATGTCACTATGCCTAACTGTGACGGAATCACGTTACTGCAGCGGATTAAAAATGATAGCAGTTCAAATCATATTCCTGTGATTCTTTTGACGGCCCGGACAGCTGATCCTTATATTACAGAGGCATTTGAAATCGGTACGGATGACTATATTACGAAACCCTTTAGTATGCCGCACCTGATTCAAAAAATTTCAAACATCATCCAGACACGGAAACGATTGGAAGAGAAATTTGTGCAGGATTATCTGCTCGGTGCCCAGGGGGCCGACTTGCCCGAAAGAACCCGTTTCCTGGATCAGGTACTGAAGATTGTGGAGGAAAATCTAGGCTGCGAAGATTTTGGTGTGCAGGATCTCACAAAAGCGATCGGTGTAAGCCGCTCGGTGTTGTATCGCAAGATTAAGCAGCAGACTGGACTGAACCTGATTGAATTTATTAATATGGTGCGTCTGAAGAAGGCTGCCTATATTTTGGTGAACGACACTGGTTTGAGCATCAGCGAGGTCGCCTACCAGGTCGGATTTAACGATCCAAAGTATTTTAGCAAAACATTCAAGAAATTCTATAAAGAGAGTCCACGTACCTATGTAGAAAAATTTGGTATCAAAGAAAGCAGCAATTAAGAACAATAAGCAAGAGGCTTGGTGATTTGGTAAGCTTCAGTAGCCATGAAAGCAGAACGTAGTTTTTTCTGGTCAAAAAAAAAGGTTTTCAAACGGGGAGAATGAAAACCTTCAATAACCAATTATAAACCTAAATTATGATGCTACAAATATAGTTGTTTTAAATACTATTTTAAAATAATTTACTTTTTATCATCGATTTTGTAGCTCGATAGCTACAGCTGATTGCTGCTTTCCTGTTTGAAAGATTTGGTCATAGGTTATATGCTTCTGACCAGTTTTTGAATAACATATAACGTGATGAGTCCTAACAGGGCAAATATCCCATATCCTAATCCAATTTGAAACTGGGAAGAAGGGTTTACCAGGCTTACAGTGATATAGCTTAGTGAAGATGTCAGCAGGTAGGTAATTCCGCCGACCAATCCGCCTGCGATACCAGCCGATAGGGGAAATCTACCCAGGCAGTAGCTGAAATAATTGTTAAAGACAAATCCCGCAGTACAGTGGACAGCGAAAGCAAAGAAAGTTAACGTATATAAATTCGCCTGATAGAGCGATACAATAAGCATACATATGATCAGCAGAATTTGAATAAAGTTGGCAATTCTCAATTTGGGTATCAATGCTTTCTTGATCAGCGCTTTGCCAATAAAACCACCGCACATCCACGCTAAACCCATAATAAGCGAAGTGTAGCCTGTTGTGATCGCACTGTATCCGAGTTGATGCTCAATAAAAAAGGGACCACTGAGGTTGTAGAACATCACAAGACCATAAGAGATGCCGCACATGAAAATGCCAAACGTAAAATCATTGCTTTTTAGCATCATTTTAAATTCTCCGATCAGGTAGTTCATATGAAGCGGTTTTTTCTGTTTGATCGTTTCGCTGGAAAAGATAAGTTCAAGCACGAAAAGTACAGCACTGTAAACCGCCAAAACCATAAAGTTAGAACGCCAACCAAATTGAGTCTGGAGATAACCGCCAATAAAAGGAGCAACAATTGGCCCGATGGACCAGACGATTGTCATAATACTGAGGTAGTGCTTACGCTGTTCACCTTCATAGACATCCACGAAATAGGCTCTCTTGGAGATGACCACAAATGCCGATAAGATTCCCTGAAGTATCCGCATGAGGTAAATAACCCAAATATCCTGCGTGCTTGCTGTGATCCAGAAGCTGACAACGAAAAGGAAAAGCGAGATCAGGTTGATGCGATATCGTCCCCAGGCATCCACCAGTGCTCCTGTAAAGAACTGGGCAACACCATAGCTGATTAGAAAAAGCGAAAGTGTTAACTGGATCTTACTTTCATTTAAGCCAAGTTCCTGCGCCATTTGTGGCATCGACGGAAGGTAGATATCAGTGGCAAGCCCCGTAATCGGAACAAGTGCAAATGCAAGTATCGTCGGGATAAAAGATTGCTGCGGTTTAGTGTTTTTTTCCATCCTTTATATTTTTTTAATTACGCGTCTCCATGGACGTTCAGGCTGTCAACGACCGCCCATTGTGACGGGAGATTTTTTATTCGCCTAAACGGCTTTTTTCTCTTTCGTCATGTAAATATGATGTCGACAAAAGTAGCTCCATTGCCTGTTTCGAAAGATATACAATTCAAACAAATTATTGTGAAAATCAAACAGGCTTGTTGCGGAAAGCTAAGGGCGGTATACCCGCATGCTTTTTGAAATAATTACTGAAGTTTGCGGGTTCCTCAAAACCCAGGGCATAAGCGATTTCATTGATATTCCAACTGCTATGCTGCAACAGGGCCTTCGCCTCCTGTGTGATGCGCAGTGCGATCAGCTCTTGCGTTGTTTTTCCTGTATTTTGCTTCAGAGCCCTGTTTAAAGAATTGACATGGATATTGAGCTGTTGCGCATAATCCGTCGCATTCTTGAAGCGGAGTAAATTTTCGGTATCAATCGGGAACTGGCGCTCCAACAATTCTAAAAAGAGATGAGAAATGCGCTGGTTTGCATTTTGGTAGGGTGATATGCCCTCATTTGGCACTAATTTTAATGTTTCTAAAACCAGTAACTGTAATTGATTTCGGATAATTTCATACTTGTAGACAAAATCGGAGTGGAGCTCGGTCTCCATACGCCGAAAAATGCGGTCGAAAAGATGGACCTGTTCTTTCGTTAAGAAATACACCGGGCTGCCGCTCGGGTTGAAAAAATGACTTTCGAGGATATTATGATTATAATGTTTGTCTTCCTGAATGAACTTTTGCGTAAAAAGGCAGAACCATCCCTTCTGATCCGGATTGTCTGTTTCCCAGGAATACGGAACGAGCGGACTGGAAAATACAAGTGCGGGACGGTCGATGGGAATCCATCGATCGCCATAGTGCAGCTGGCCCTGACCGATCATCAGTGATATCTTGAAATAATCTTTTCGGTTATACGGCGATTTTAGGGGACAGTGCTCACGGGAAAATACATTAAAATGAGAAATCTGCTCGGGGGAGGAGCCAATGGGGTAATTGGAGTCTCGAAATACCCTTTGATAGAAATCGATAATATTTTCAGAAGTTGTCATGACGCAAAGTTATAAAAATCAAACCTTTTGTTTTGCGCAAGATTCCTCCCGGTCAGTCATTGATTCGTAAAATATGAACTGAGCAAAAAGGAAGGTCCCATTGCCGCGTTGCCAAAATCAGGCGGGGCGATGGGACCCGATGAACGGGAGAGACGGATCAGGATCTCGATTTTAGGAAATCTTTGACAAATTCATCATCGTTTAAGTCGGGGTAATCGCTATATACGCGATCAATTTCTTCCTTTTGTCCAATGGATAAGTTTTCTTCCGGATTGAGACACCAGGTACCTTTCATCAGCCCTTGTCTGCAGAGTACTTCATGCAATCCGGGTATGCATCCGTGGAATGTATTCGCGGAATCAAAAAAGGCCGCATTACTGTCTGTTACAGCAATTGCCTTGCTCAAAAGACGGCTGGCAGCAAGGTTGTCGGGCTGTTTTTTATATGTTTTTATTTCATGAAGCAGTTCTACGGCCTTCGTTGTCCATACAGCCCAGTGGCCCAATAGCCCGCCTTTGAAATCTATGGAAACGTTTTCCTTGTCTACCTGAAAATTATAGGTGGTCATCAGATCATTGACAATGTTATCATCGTTGCCGGTATACATAGCGATCTGATCTCTCCGGCTGGAACTGGCTACAGCACGCATCACATCCAGTGTCTGGTAGCGGTTGAAGGATGCACACTTGATCGCTACGACGTTTTCTATTTCAGCAAACTGGCGCCAGAAAGAATAGGAGAAAATACGCCCCCCGACAGCGGGCTGAAGATAGAAACCAAACACAGGAATAATAGCTGCAACTGCGCGGACACGATCTAATATCGCCTGTTCTGTCCAGCTCTGCAGGCCGCCCATACTCAAAAGTCCGATATCATAACCGTATTTAAGAGCAGTTTCTGCTTCCTGGATAGCTTGGGCTGTGGCGCCGCAGATGCCCGCAATTTTAATAAATGGCCGCTGAAGTGCAGCTTTTTCAACTTCTTCACTTGCCCATTTCAATACCGTTTCAAAAAGGTTGATCCCCGGATCCCGAATTTCAAACTGGGTTGAATGTACCGCGACAGCGATTCCACCGGCTCCGCTGGCCATATAGTATTGGGTCAGGAGACGCTGATGTGTCTCATCAATGCTGCGATCTTCATTTAATGCGAGGGGATGTGCAGGAATTACCGTCCCTTCCCAAAGCAATTGTTGTAATTTGTGGTCTAAAGTTTTCATTAGAATTTTCCTTTTCTTTCTTGAAAATGCGTGTCCTTGTTCCATAACTCGCCCCCCTGGGTCAGCCATTTGGCTGTAATGTCTATGGCTTCCCGTATTGTTGTCTTTGGATAACCAAACAATCGATGACATTCAGAAGCGTTGTTTAGCAAAGCTGTGCCTGCCGGTTCATTGATAAATATTGGCCTTGTGTTGAAATGTTCGGCAAAACGCTCGGCTATCCATCGGATGGAGAGAATTTCTGGGCCTGTGACATTCAATATTTTGGCCGGAGATTGGCAGTGCAGCAGCGATCTTAAGGCGATTTCGTTGGCGTCTCCCTGCCAGATGACGTTGACATTTTCAGTGGTTAGGTCTATCGGCAGCTGGCCTTTGACGGATTTGGCAATTTCTACGAGCACGCCGTATCGAAAATCCACCGCATAATTCAATCGGTAGATCAGGGTAGGTGTACCGTTTTTCTTCGAAAAATACTCGAATATGCGCTCCCGTCCCAAACAGGACTGTGCATATTCACCGATAGGCTCTGGGCTTCTTTCTTCAGAAACGCCAGCATTGCTTATCGGAACAAAGGGTAGCACGTTGCCCGAAGAAAAAGCGACAATATTGGAGCCTTGAAAGTGAGAAGCGACCATTCCGGGAAGATAGGTGTTCATCGCCCAGGTAAAATCTTCATTGCCTGTGGTGCCAAATTTATGGCCTGCGAGGTAAATGACATTTGGAACCTGGGGTATCTTTTTGAGTTCTTCTTCATTCAGCAGGTCACAGGCGATTGTCGTGATGCCTAGATCCTCTAGTTCCTGTTGAAGTTCTTTGGTGGAAAAACGCGAAACACCGATGACCTTTTTGTCAATCCCCGCTGCCTGAATGGCTCTGATGGCCAATTTAGCCATGCTCGGTCCCATTTTTCCGCCAATACCTAAGAAAAGTATATCCCCTTCTATCTTTTTTATATCTTCAATGAGATCTAATGATGGCGCAAGTAGCTGCTGTTCCAGTTCCGCTAAATTGTTATGGTCCATGTCTGGTTATTTGATTAAATTATAGAAATTACTAAAGGCAAGAAAAATGAGCAATATGAGCCCAAGGATAGCCCATAGTCTTGTTAAAGGTGTGTTTCTTAGCGCGCCCATAATCTCCTTGTCGTTTGCGATCAGAAAGAGGATAATGCCAATAAAGGGCACTAAAAAAATGGTGATACTCTGGGCAAAAACAATAAGTTCCAAAGGCAGATTTCCAAAGATAAGTGCGATTGCAGACCCGAAAATCATGACCAGCGAAATAAAGAGCTTCACTTTGGGGTGATTGAGGTCGTTGCCATAGCCAAAAGTGTCTCCTAATAGGGATCCACCAAGTACGGCATTGCCGATCAAGGAAGAAAAGGAAGCGCCAAAAAGACCGATAAAAAAGAGGTGTGAGGCGTAAGTTCCCAAAAGCGGTTCGAGCGCCCTTCCCATTTCAGCGGCAGAATTTAATTTGATGCCTTGCGGATGAAGGGTATTTGCTGCGCAGACCATAACGGCTGCACTCATGATCCCAAGAATAATGATCCCTATTCGGCTTCCGATAATCTGCCGATCTGATAGTTGTCCATTGGCGGATAGTTTTCTTCTTGACTGAACAAGATAACTTTGATAAAAAGCGCCCACAATTGAAAAGCAAGAAGCTGTGAAAGCGATGATTAAGCCCACTGAAGAGGGGGGGATGCTGGGGATAAATCCCAGGAAAAAATCCTGTGCCGGTGTCTTTATCATAATCGCCGTGGAAAGAAAAGCGAATAACATCAGGATAATGAGTGCTAGCATGAGCTTTTCCAGTAATGCGTAGAAAGACTTAAAGAAGAGCAGTAAAATGCCGATGACATTAAAGACAATGATCCATATTTTGGGGTTTGTTCCTGTAGCTTCCGATACTGAAATCGACACACCCGTGGCATTTCCCGACTGGAAACAGGTTGCAACAAGGAAGATTCCGAGGCCAATGATGATTGAAGTGGTTTTGCCAAATTTATGGCGAATTAAGGTCAGCAAAGATTCGTCCCGGGCTATGCCGATGCGTGCTGCCATATTGGTAAAAACCATCATAAAGAAAATAGCGACGACGACAACCCACAAAAGTGAAAAACCGTAATCCGCGCCCATTTTTGATGTGATGGTCATTTTGCTGGGACCGAAAACCAGGGCTGCGGTAATAATGCCCGGTCCCAAGATAGAGAGCCAATTTTTAAGTAAAGAGGACTTTGGCTGCTGTTGCTGTTCCATAGGATTTATCGTAATGAGGTTAAATGCTGTTGGTTGATTTTGCTGGCTGAATTTCCAAAATGGCTACGAATGTAATTGCTGATTTCAATAATTTCTTCGTCTTTCAAAAATGAAAAAGACGGCATAGCACTCTCGTATTTGATCGTACCGATCTTTTTGCCTTTCAGCCCCTGGAGGATAACTTTCAATAAATCCTTAGGATTACCCTGCACAAGAGACGAATTGGTCAATGGAGGGAATGTATTTGTAAGTCCCTTTCCGTCTGTTTTGTGACAGGATGCACAATAGGCTTCGTATAATGCTTGTCCGCTTTTGGCCTGCTTGCCGGCAGTAGGGGCTGCGAGCGGACGGATAACGGGAGCTGTAGCTTTGTCGGCAATACGGAGACGATAGATCACATCGTCATCGGGCTTTGGAAATCCCTTTTGCGGATTCCAGTCCCGGTTGCTTGAACAAAAATAGATGTCTCCATTGGGTAAAGTCAATACCGACCGGAGGCGGCCAAGCTGATCTTTGAATAAAACCTTCTCATCGACGATCTGCTGGCCATCGGCGGATAATTTTAGGATGCGTAGAGATTGATTTTTTAAGGTCGCAAGCAGTAAACTGTGCTGCCATTCGGGAATAACACCAGATCCATAATAGGCCATGCCAGACGGAGCAACTACCGGAGTCCACGATTTAATGGGCTCCTGCCTTGGCGATTTTTTTGCAATCGCTTTTTCTTTTTCGGTGTCAATCATACCTTCGATCTGTGGCCAGCCATAATTTTTTAGCGGTTGGATGAGGTTGATTTCATCTTCAATGGCGTCGCCATGTTCGGATGTGTAGATCAGGCCCTTTTCATCGTGGGTAAGCCCTTGCATGTTTCGAAATCCCCATGCATATACGTAACTGTTTGCAATCGGATTATCTTTTGGGATGCTGCCATCGAGATTGAGGCGCAGGATCTTACCGTTTAAAGAGCTGCTGTCCTGCGCGAATGTATCACTTGCGGCATCTCCTGTGGCCCAATACACCTTTTTGTCGGTCGAAACAATGACTCTGGAACCGTTGTGTCCCGTGTTTCCAGGTATTTGCAAAAGCAATTTGGGATGCGCGAGCTTGCCTTCGGGGCTATATTCATATCGATATAGGTTGGAGAAAATAAGGCTATCTTTTTTGCTGGTGTAAGAAAGGTAAAGATAAGCTTGCTGCTTTTCTGGCTGATAGAGCGCCATTCCCAGAAGTCCTAGCGTACGTTGGTGGTACACGTCTGTCAGGCTGTCGACTAAAGTTACCTTTTGCGTTTTCGTATCCAGCCTTCGGATGCTTCCACCGATTTCGGAAAATAAAATAGCATCGTTGATCCGGTCGTACTGCAGGTCCCATGGTACATGGAGTTTTGTAGCTTCTTTGGTTAGCGATAGTATGCTGTGCTCCAGCTGGATGCTGTTTATTGGCTTACTTTCTCTTTCTGTCTCGGAAGAACAGGAAGATAGCAGCGGGATCAGCGACACAAGCCAAATATAGGTTTGTTTTTTCATATAGGATCTACGGTTATTCCTTTGATTTATTTGGTTAGTCAAATGTAGTTGAATAAAAATAAATATACAAAAAATAAGTTAAATTGTATACAAAAATATATTAACAGATTATGCTAAATACGATTTAGTGGGTAAATCTTTGAGCAAACGATTGGTTTTTCAGTTTTAGTGCGAGGTTTAGTGCGTATGTATTTTTGTAAAAAAGTAAAAAAAATATTGAATTGTATACAAAAAATATATATTATTGTATTCACTATGATGAAGTAAAGAAGAGAAATTGAGATCGCATAGGGGTCGAAAATTACTTTTCTTAAAAAATACCAATAAACTAAAGAGCTTATAAATCATTTATTTAACCACTTTAACCTGAGTATTCATGATACTAAAGCAGATTAAAATCCGGGATGTAATAAACAGGAGTTGCCTTTTGGTAGGGCTGCCTTTTATTTCGATGGGTGCATTGGCAAATGTGCCTTCTTCCCTCAGTAATGGAAAGATTCCGATATCGAATGTGTTAAACCCTTCGCGGGATTTAACCAAATTTCAGCAGCAGCTTGTAGGCCAGGTGCTGGATGCCAAAGGACAGCCGCTATCCGGTGTGGAAGTTCGTAACCTTAAAAATGCGACTGTTACTGTGACGGATCAAGAGGGCCGTTTTAAATTAACTGGCTCCGTTTCGGATCAGATTCAATTTCGGTTAATCGGTTTTAATACAAAGGTGGTATCAGGAAGAGATGTGCAGGTTCTAGTGCTTGATGCAAGTGAAAGTGCATTGGATGAAGTGGTTGTGGTCGGGTATGGGAAGCAAAAAAAAGGCAGTTTGACCGGAGCAGTGGCCAGTGTCAACTTTGATCAGTCGACTTCAAGCCGGGGTCTTTCCAATGCCTCCCAGGCATTGCAGGGTGTTATCCCCGGCCTGGCGGTGAGCCAGAACTCAGGGATGGCTGGAAATAATGCGGCGGATCTTTTGATCAGAGGTTTGGGGACGGTCAATAGTGCCGGACCGCTGATCGTGGTCGATGGGATGCCAGATGTGAATATGAACCGTGTCAATGTAAACGACATTGAAAGTGTAACCGTGCTAAAAGATGCTTCTTCGGCTGCGGTATACGGTTCCAGGGCGGCCAATGGGGTGGTGCTGATCACAACAAAGTCCGGTAAAAGAAACAGCAGGACAGCTATTTCCTTCAGTCCTAATAAGTCGCTGGTGAAACCGACCCGCTCTTTTGATTTTGTGAACAATTATGCAAAAGCAATGACGGCCACACAAAGGGCGCAAGCCTATAACACCGCGGCAACCGCATTCAACTTTAAGAACGGAACCATTGATGAGTGGCTGGCATTGAGCATGATTGACCCAAGATTGTATCCAAGTACCGATTGGTGGGATGTCATTCTCCGCAACGGTCAAAGTGGCAACTATAATGTCTCCATCAATGGGGGAACTGAAAATAATAATTATTATTTGTCTGTCGGTATGCTCGATGAGAAGGGGATACAGATCAATAATGATTTTAAACGTTATAATGCTGCATTTAACTTCGAAACGAAGGTAACGAATACGATTGGTGCTGGAGTCAGGTTTTCAGGCAACTGGTCTGATTACCGGTATAATTATGAGGACGGTATGACCGCCAACTCCACGAGCGGGATGGATTTGTTTACCTCGCCCGCAGGTATATTGCCTTATGATCCCGTGACCGGTTTTTATGGCGGTGCGATGTCATACAACGAGAGTCCGCAGGCCAATAACATTTATGCGGATTACATGACGCGTAACCAGAACCACATGAATCAAAAGCAGGCTTTGGTGAATGGGTATTTAAATTGGAAACCGTTTAAAGGATTTGAGGCCAAAGTAGATTATGCCTTAAATTATGATACACGTTTTCAATGGAAAGCGGATATGCCCACAAAATTATATAATATCCGCACAGGGCTGTCTGTCCGGGATCTTGTTCCGACAAATGATGGGATATACAATACGGACAGAAACAATTACAAAACACAGCTGAACTTCAAGCTGAGTTACGACCATAAGTTTGGTGCCAACCATGATTTCTCCGCCTTGGCGGTGTATTCAGAAGAGTACTGGAACAGTCGTATTTTGGCGGGTAGCCGACTGGATCGTCTGCACCCGAGCCTGCATGAAATTGATGGCGCTTCTGAGGATGTGCAAAATGTGTCCGGATCGTCCTCAGCAGAAGGTTTGCGGTCATATATCGGACGACTGAATTATACGGCTTTTGGAAGGTATATGTTTGAAGGAAACTTCAGGGTGGATGGATCATCACGATTCTTGCCAGGCGATCAATATGGATTCTTTCCTTCTGCCGCGGTAGGCTGGCGGATCTCGGACGAGGCATTTATGACAGCCTTTAAGGATAAGATCAGTATGAGTTCAGCCAAATTTAGAGCTTCTTATGGTTCTTTGGGTAATAATAGCGGTGTGGGCCTGTATGAGCAAAAGCAATCGTTGGTCTCCAGTCCTTATTATTTGATCGATAACAGTACAGGGACAGGTTCTGTGGTAAAAGGCCTGATCAATAAAAAACTGATCAACTATGATCTTACTTGGGAAAAAACCCGTGTGTTTAACCTGGGACTGGATCTTGGGTTCTTTAAAAATAAACTGACTGCCGAACTTGATTACTACGAAAGAAAGACAATCGGCATGAACAGGCCTTCGGATGTATCGATGCATCTGACAGGTTTATTTACCGCTCCCCGTCGTAATATCGGCGATATGATGAACAAAGGGCTTGAAGCAAATGTGACCTGGAACGATAGAAAGGGTGATGTAGGCTATATGCTGAACTTCAATGTCGGATATAACAAGAATAAGCTGCTGTCCTGGAACGAGCAGTTGCAAAGAGGTTCGGTATTTATTGATATGCCTTATAATTTTATTTATGCCTTTGAGTCGCTGGGCATCGCGCAGTCGTGGCAAGATGTCTATAATGCTGTTCCACAAGGTGCTTCTCCGGGAGATATCTTGTTGAAGGATGTCAATGGAGATGGCAAATTGGATGCGAATGACAGGGTTGCCTATCCGGCTTATCAATTGGGAAGACCAAAGGTAAATTATGGATTGAGAGGTTCAGTGGATTACAAAGGCTTTGATTTCTCTTTCTTGCTGCAGGCCGCTACCGGACGAAAAGAATTTTGGATGAACAAAGCGAATTCAAATTTTTTAGGGACGGCAAATCAGGCGATTACGGAAGATCAGTGGAATAATATGTGGAGCCTGGACAATCGTGATGCTGACTATCCGAAATTGCTTCCAAGTACATTGGGATCAACGAGTCCAAATGCATACCTGAGTACATTTTGGCTGCAAAATATGTCTTATTTAAGAGTGAAAAATCTGCAGCTGGGATATACCTTTAAGAAAGAACTGCTGATGAAGCTGGGTATTCAGAAATTACGTGTGTTTGGTTCGGTAGATAATTTGGCTGTATTGACAAGTTTCAAAGGTTTGGATCCGGAGAAAAGTACCTATACCAATGATGCATATCCAATGACGAAGAGTTTTGTAGTTGGACTGAATGTAGACTTATAATATTTGAACTTATGAAATCGATATATAACAAATTATTTATTTCTTCTTTGCTGCTGCTTGGTTTGTCGGCTTGCCGCAAAGATTTGTTAAATCAAAATCCAACAACAACGCCGAGCTCCGAAACCTTCTGGGTGGATGAAAATGATGCACTCGCTGCATTAATGGCAAATTACTCCATCTTTAGACCTTGTTTTGATCGTGATTATCATTTTGATGGACATGGTGATTACCTGAAGATGTACAATACCGGAGCGGCATCTATTTCAATGACCGTCAATAGTCCCATGAATTATGGTTCAGGTGCTTCGGCGATGTATAGAGCCTTATATGGATCTGTATTCAGCTCCAACTTTGTGATCGAAAACACTAATGCGCGTCTGTTGCCTGTGGCAAAAACTGACGCGGTAAAACAAACCTTGGAGACCATCGTAGCGGAAGCCAGATTGCTGCGCGCCATTGCCTACTTCCGGTTGATTTCCCTCTGGGGAGATGTGCCTTATTTTTATAAGTCGGCACCTGCTCCAGCAGAGGCTGATACGGTACGGAGAATGCCTATTGCGCAGCTGAAAGATTCCATTATGGCTGATCTGAACTATGCGGTGGACAAATTACCGAATAAGGGGGCTGCAATTGGACGTGCTGGTAAGCCTGCAGCATTGGCCTTTCGTGGTAAGTTTCAGCTGTACTGGGGTTCATGGAAGAAAAATGGATGGCCCGAACTGGATGGATTTGTGCAGTCTGCCGCAGATGCTAAAACGGCATACGCCGCTGCTGCTGCTGATTTTAAGCGTGTGATCAGTGATTTCGGTATCAAGATGTTTAGAAATGGTGATCCGGGTCAGTGGGGGGAATTGGGAAAGGCAGATGTGCTTCCTAATTATTACTATATGTTTATACCTTCCACCGGCAACCTGAGTCAGGATGAAGAGATGGTCATGGTGCTGACGCATGGTGGTGTGGGAACAAAACAGAGCGAGGAATACCAGCGCGTATGGACCGGACCATTGGTTTCTTTGGGACAGAATCAGGCTATTCCCCGTTATGAACTGGCCGACCGTTATCAATCTACCGTTACGGGAGATTTCTTGCCTAAGATGGTTCAGCTAGATCCAGTGAAAAACCCAGCGGCGCGTACGACGGCAAATTCCGCTGTGAATCCCGAGTCGTACCGAAATCGCGATTATCGGATGAAGGCAACTTTGTTGTGGGACTATGAATTGATTATGGGGATGAGCCCTACGGAAACAACAGGCTATATTCCTTTTATCTACAAAACCTGGGGCGCTGCGGTGACCGTTAACGGTGTCTCTTACAAAACCTCTTTCACCGATAATACGACCAATCTTTCTGGATTGCAGTCGCGTAAGTTTGTGCGCAATTATGGTGGTGTGGCACGTAGTGATGGAAATTATAATTGGCCTTTGATGCGGATCGCCGATGTATATCTGATGTATGCCGAGGCAACCAATGAGGTAAGTGGTCCGCAGGCAGATGCAATCGAGTTGGTGAATAAAGTAAGACGTCGTGGTAATTTGCCTGCGCTTGCCGGTGCTAAAACCGCTTCACGCGATGCCTTTTTTGATGCTATTGAACAAGAAAGAATTGTCGAGCTATTTGGTGAGGGGCAGCGTGTATTTGACCTGAGGAGATGGCGTAAACTGGAAACAGTATTTGGTAAACCTTACGGGGACGGTAAATGGTTTCAGGATAGCTTTGGAAATAATTGGGAGCGCTTTTTCTTTAATGAGTCTGAACTGACCTATCAAAGGTGTTATATCTATCAGATTCCTGAAACGGAACGTTCGAGGAATCCGAATTTAACACAAAATATACCTTGGAAATAATATGGTAACACTTGATTGTACGAAAATGAAATATACGTTATTTTTAATCGGAACGCTGCTTGTAAGCTTGTCCGCCTGTAAGGATAATTATCCAATAGATGAAGATGGTTTGCTGATCACGACGAGGTCTGAATGTTATGTCAGTAGTTTTGAACTGTTAGGTGCCGATTTTCAGACGGTGCGCACCAAAGCTGCTGTGGTAGATACCGTTGCACAAACCATAAATGTAGAAGTACTTTTTGGTACAGACCTGAAAAGTTTATACCCGCAGTTTTCATTGGTCACTGATGCGGTACTGGATCCCAAGATTTTAGGAAAAGAAGATTTTTCCAATTTGGGTACACCCCGTGAATGGACTGTCGTATCTGGAAACAGAAAGGTTCGGAAGACTTATAAGGTTTATTTGACAGTACAAAAATAAGGAAGCTGATGAAAACAAATTATTTAAAAATAGGACTGCTGTCCATCGGGTTTGGATTCTTATTGTTGGGGTCTTGTAAAGAAGATGCTTATGAAATTCCAAAAGCTAAGGATGGTCTGCAAAACGATATTATTAAACGTTCTTTAGGGCCCAATGTGGTTGGTTCTACACTAGATTTTGCTTACGCTGCGGCGATATTGCCAGATCAGGGGAAACTGACATCTATTTCTGTCGAAGCAAGTATTGCGGGGGATCAGGGGACCGTGCTTGAAAACAAATCATACTATACCAGTAGCACAGGGGCGGATGTCGGTGTTGTCATCGGCGATCCGGCAACCGTAAATGATAATCGTATGGAGGTGACCTTTACAAAAGATACCGCTGCATCAACTTTGCGCTATAGCTACAAAATACCGGCAGCGGCAAAGGGTAAATCTGTCACCTTTACATTCAGGGCTAAGTCCAGTAACGGACAGGAGATCGCATTGAAAACGGAAGCTTATGCGATTAGTAATATGGATATGGCTTTAGATTTGACGGGAAAGGATGGAGCAGCTTGCTTTTTTTCTATCGCTGACTTAAAATGGTATACCGCCGCTGAAGCTGCAGCAAACCCCGATAAAATTGATTTGATCTATCTGTACCGGACACTGCCGACAGTGACCTATGCACATTCATTGGTCGCGCCCACAACAGACGCTGGCTATTTGCCGAGCTTCACTTTACCGGCAGGATTGACAAATAAAACGAAGATCGTCAAGGCTTGGACCGTACGCGATCAGCAGCTGGCTAGACTGCAATATAGCGTATTTGTGGATGATGTGGATCTGAAAGATAAATCTTTTGCAGATGCCCCGGATTTTGCCATTAATCTAAAAGCCGAAGCGGGGATATGGGTGCAGACAGCCGATGGTAAATACATCGCTTATGTATTTGTGAATAGCGTAAATAATACAACGAAAGAAATGAAAATAAGTGTAAAAAGATTGCAAGTAAAATAAGGATATGAGTGTGAGGATATGGCTAATCGTTAAAGGTACTTTTCTAGGACTCGCTTTTATGGCGATCCTGGGAAAGGCCTATGGACAACAGGCAAAGGTCACTTCCGTAAAGGGTAACGGGCAGAAGTTGCAGGTACAGGTGGATATTCCGGCTGCAGGTGTCTATAGCTTAACTTCAGAAGGTGAAGTGACGGATTTGAATAAAATAAAAGCCGCTGATAAAACGGGTATGATGACATTATACGCTACGATTGATATTCGTGCTTCGCGGCCGACCAAGCGTATTGTATTTGATAGTTTTAGGGGTGCGAAGCAGGATCTCGGTAAATTTTATTTTGAGAAAGGGAAGCAAACGGTCAGTATGCTCCTGCCTGCCGATTTTAAGGTTAAAGCTGTTTCGATCAATGCCTTTGTGCCTCCGGTTGCGCCAGTTGCGGCAGAAAATTATAAGCCCGGTATTGTTCCGCCTGCAGGCCATCCCAGGTTATGGGTGAACAAAGAATCTTTGGAGGTTGTTAAAGGGCGGCTGGAGGAAGCTGAGCATCAGGAAGCCTGGGGAAAAGTGAAGACGCTTGCGTTGCAGCCCGTTCAGTTTAGCTACGATCCGAAGAAAGAAATGTTTTACGATGAAAAGATCGAACGTGCCATCGAAGCCAAAGCCTTTTATTACCTGATGTCCGGTGACGAAAAAATCGGTAAAGAGGCGGTCAACTTGGCCGGTCAATACCTCGAGATGCTGGAGTTTGGGAATATTTCCTATGGTGACATCACGCGTGAGCTCGGACGTGCCATTTATACTGGGGCATTGGTTTATGATTGGTGTTATAGTTTATTGGATGCACGGAGCAAAACCGGATTGCATAAAAATATGATGCGGCTGGCGCAGGACATGGAGATTGGCTGGCCGCCGTTTTTTGGTATTGAAAGCATTATCAACGGGCATGGAAATGAAGCGCAGGTCTCGCGCGATCTTTTGGCGATGAGCATTGCTGTATACGATGAAGATCCGGTGCCTTATAAGTATACTTCTTATTCAATTTTGGAACAATTGGTGCCGATGCGCAAGTTTGAATATCAGTCTCCACGTCACAATCAAGGTGTAGATTACGGCGGTTATCGTTTCGGATGGGAGATGCATGGTGCCTGGCTGTATTACCGGATGCTCGGTTATCCGGTTTTTGATGACAATATCAAAAATATGCCCTACTATTGGCTCTACATGCGTACGCCCGATGGTAAAATGCTGCGCGACGGCGATATGTTTAACGTAAAGTATAATAGCAGCGCTGATTTTTATTGGAAAAATCCACAAACCATGCTACTGTGCTATGCCTATTCCGGTAATCCTGCGATTAAGGCCGAGTTTGTGAAGCAGGGCGGTCTGCCTGAAAATCCAATCTTGTTTCTGCTGTTGGATGATCCGAAATTGAAACCAGACTTTGATCGTGAAAAAATGCCGTTGACCAAAGATTTTGGACCCGTTCTGGGATCTATGGTCGCCCGGACAGGCTGGAGTGAGGAGAAAGGTAGTTCGGATGTGGTTGCCGAGATCAAGGGAGGGGGCTATCATTTTGGTAATCATCAGCATGCTGATGCGGGAGCGTTGCAGATTTATCATCATGGGATCCAGGTCGGCGATCTTGGTTTGTATCTTTCGTATGGTTCACCTTATGATTTTAATTTCAATAAACGCTCGGTAGCGCATAGTATGCTGTTGGTGCGTGATCCTGCAGAGCTGCTTTTGTTCCGGACAAAAACAAATGATGGCGGAACGCGCTTCAGTCAGCGTTTTCCGAGAACGGTCGACGAAGTTATACATGATTCGTGGTATCATACCGGGGAGATCAGGGCATCAGCATTCGGCCCGGATCCTGTACAGCCTAACTATAGCTATTTTAATGCGGATCTAACGGCAGCATACACGGCTAAAGTCAAATCGTATGCAAAAAGTTTCCTCTTCCTGAATCTGAAGCGGAAGGATGTGCCAGCTATCATTGTGCTGCTGGATGAGCTTGAGACAAATGATAAAAAATTTGAGCCCTACTGGCAGATCAATACCTTGGAAAAGCCGGTAAAGGATGAGCAAGGTTTTGTGTTGAACAGCTCCTTTAAAAACGCGGCCGGTTCGACCTATGTTGATCTGCTGAAACCGCAGCTTAAGGACTGTGAGGTAAAAATGTATTCGGGCGATTCGACCGCTTTTGTTTTTGGTGATCTCTATCAGGTTAAGTCTCCCTGGCCAGAAGCTAGCGGGACAAGGATCATGGTTTCCCCTAAAAATGAAGGCAATGAGGTTAGTTATGCGGCCGTTTTTCAGATGACAGAACAGGGGAGCTCAAAATTACCTGTGCATTACGAAGAAAAGGGAAATTACTATCTTTTCAAAGTGGCTGACCGTTTGCTGGTTGTTGCAAAACCAAACCGGTATCTTGATGAACCCATTGAAGTTGTGGTGCCTGGGGATCAGCAATATGAAGTTGTTGTGGTTGGTTTGAAAGATGGTTTCTGGAATATGAAAAGTTCATTAAAAAATAGTAGCTTTAATATAAATGTCCTCAAAGGGAATCATACAACCAGTTGGAAATCTAAAGCAGAAACTATTTATTTGTCGCCGGGTAGGGCGTATGGAGCTCAAGAGGGAAGGATTAATTAAAGAATACATTGTTTAAATTTTTTTAATGATTTTGTATTCTTATTTTTGCATAAAATTGTATACAATATGAAAGAAGATTCGCTTGCCTATAAGGTTTATTTAGAAGTGCGTAAGAAAATTTTGTCCAGTCAGCTGGTTGGTGGGGCAAGGTTGGTAGAGAGTGCTTGGGCGGATAAGATGGCGGTGAGTAGGGTTGCTGTGCGTGAAGCTTTTATGCGTCTCGCGGGAGAAAGTCTGGTTGAATTTGGTGAAAAAGGCGGCTGCTTTGTAAAGAAAATGACTGTCGAAGATGTGAAAGATATTCGTGAGTTGCGTGAGCTGCTGGAGATAGGGGCCCTGAAAATTCTTTTTTCAAAGAAAAGCAAAGAGCTTATACAGGATCTGGAATTGATCTGTAACGACTTTTCTGATATGGTTAGCAAAGGTTATTATGGTGGAGCATGTGAAGCTGATGTACGTTTTCATGAGCGTATTATTGAGGGGACCTGTAATTCGCGGTTAATTGCTATTTATAAAAACAGCAATATCCCTTTATTTCATATGAAGCTGGGGGCTATTATGGGGCAGATGGAAGATTATCTGGATACAGAGAAAGAGCATCGGGCGATTGTGGATGCACTGAAAGCCGATGATTGGAATAAAGCCTATACGACCCTGGTTCACCATTTGGATCGCGGAGAACAGGAAGCGCTGGAGCTGGTTTAATAATTTTTATGGTTTTTATAGTGGGTCTATTGTTTACAATAGACCCTTTTTTGTGCTGTTCCACTGCAGCAATTGCCCTTTCTCGGCTTCCGTGATGATAAGTCCCTGAATACCTTGCGGGTCTAAAGCGCAATTTGTTGGGTTCTTGCCCGGGGTATTAATTTTCTCCGTCGTATTGTTTTTGGTATCAATGGATAGGATATGCTGTGATCCGTAGATGGCCGCAAATAGATGGCCGTCCTGGCTGAAAGCGATTCCGTCCGGACCAATGCTGCCTCCTGTTGCTATAAATTTTTCGATGCCGTCTACTTGATGTAATAAGCTGTCCCAGCGCATTTTCCAGATCCATTTTGTGCCTGTTTCAGCGACAAAGAGTGTGCTGTTGTCTGGGGCGAAAGCTAATCCGTTTGGGTAAAATAGATCCGTGTGAATTTTCGTCAGCTTTTTATGGGTGGTTAGGCAGCAAATGTAGCCCGTGCCATCTGTCAGGTCATCTCCGGGGCAGGTGAATAGGAGGTTTCCACAATGGTCAAAACATAGGTCGTTGGGCATTTTTAAGGGGTTTCCAGTGATTTCTGTGGCCACTGTTGTACAGGTTTTGTGCACTGGATCATAGCAGCGGATGCTGTTTTGCAGGGAGTCACAAAACCATATTATTCCCTTTTTATCTATAGCAATTCCGTTGGGGTGCCCACCTACAGCTACCCGGCTATGCTGTCTATGATTATAATAAACCAGGTTTCCAGCTTCTTTCTCCACGAGCCATATGTTGCCCTGTCCGTCAAAAGCTGGTCCCTCTGGAAAAAGTAGTCCTTCAATAAGAATAGTCATTTTTCAAAAATTTTAAAATTTATTTTAAATGTATACAAAAATATTGTAATTTGGTATACATAAAATAGCTTATATTTAAATACAATTTACAGATGACTGCAGCAAGAGCGGCAGTGATCGTCCAATTATAACAATAACAAATAGCAAAACTTTTAATAGGCATGCAAGAAAATGAAAAATCAGCCGCTATATTGCGGGAGAATGCAAGATGGATACCTGGCGGAGTGGTATCGTTAAATCGGAAGTCAGATCCTAATATCTGCTTTGTAAAAGGAAAGGGTAGTCAGGTCGAAGATATCGATGGAAATAAATACATCGATTATCAGGCTGGATTTGCTGCATCTTTTTTGGGGCATAACGACCCGGATGTCAATGCTGCCGTGTTGCAGACCTTACAGGAACAGCAAGTATTGATGGGGGCTGGACCGACGTTGCTGGAAGGTGAATTTGCGGAACTTTTTTGTCAGTCTGTACCTTCAGTGGAAAGTGTTCAGATTACGACAACGGGATCTGAAGCGACCTACCATGCGATCCGTATAGCCCGGGCAGTGACGGGACGCGATCATGTGATCGTGATGCAGGGTGGTTACAATGGCTGGCATAATGATGTGGCTTGCAATGTGATCAGCCAGCGGGCAGATGTCGGCTCGTATCAAAGTCCGGGGGAATATCCATTCGATTCATTGAGTGCTGGGGTTCCTAAAAATCACAGCGATTTGGTGCACATTGTCAACTACAACGATTTGGAAAGTGTGCAATATGTCACTCAGAAATATGATGTTGCCTGTATTTTACTGGAACCTATTTTACAGAATATCGGTATTGTGAAGCCCAAGTCGGGGTATTTGGAAGGCTTACGTCAAATGGCCGACGAAAATGGATTTCTGTTGATTTTTGACGAAGTAAAAACCGGATTTAGACATGCCTTGGGAGGATATCAGTCCATCTGCGGTATTCAGCCAGATCTGTCCACTTTTGGAAAAGCAGTTGCGAATGGTTATCCATTAGGCGTTATTGCAGGAAAGAAGAAGTATATGGATTATTTTGTTGATCCCGACAAGTCCAAGCGGGTGATGATTGCCGGTACTTTTAATGCTTTTCCATTAACGACTGCGGCCGCGATTGCAACATTGAAAAAATTAGGCAGTTCCGAGCATCGGGTTTATGAACACGTAGAGGCGCTTGGTGCGCGTTTGGAACAGGGATATCAGGAAATATTTCCTAAATTAGGCGTACCGTTTTATGTCGCACGCCAAGGATCTGCCTTCTGTACATATTTTATGGACCATGCGCCAGTCAATTTTCATGATATTTTGGATAACCACAACTTTGAGCTGGATACCCAATATCGAAAAAAGCTCATAAAAGAGGGGATTTTCAATTTTCCGGCAGCCATTAAACAAGGAAGTATCTCCTTTGCGCACACGGAAGAAGATATTGACAGGACTTTGGAGGCAACAGAACGCGTAATAAAAAGTTTGTAACCCTAACTATGAAAATAACCGCTATTGAAACCTTTGTGTGCCATGCACGCATGCGAAACTGGATTTTTATTAAAATTATTACGGACCAACCTGGACTTTGGGGCTGGGGTGAAGCTACTTTGGAATGGCATACGCAAAGTGTGGTTGGTGCAATCAAGGATATTTCTCAACTGTTGATCGGTGAAGACCCACGCCGTATCGAATATCTATGGCAGATGATGTATAGACAGCATTTCTGGCACGGGAACGGTATTGTGCGCGGCACGGCCATAAGTGGTATTGATATCGCCTTATGGGATATTTTAGGCAAAATTCACAATGTACCTTGCCATGAGCTGTGGGGCGGCCGTGTGCGTGACTATATTCGTTTGTATTGCCATTTAGGCGGTGGCCGCATGGAAGACTTTTATGAAACTGCTCCAGATGATGCCAAACGATTTGGTGATCTTGCGCTGAAAGCTGTAGATGAAGGTTTTACGGCTTTTAAGTCGATGGCAGTTCCCGAAACAATGTCGTTAGAAGGTCTACGTCCAATTAAATATGCTGAAGCTTGTGTTAAAGCAATGCGTGATGCTGTAGGCGACGATATAGATATTATGGTGGATTGCCATGCGCGGCCAAGTCCACGGATGGGAATGCAATTTGCGAAAGCCCTGGAGCCCTATGGCTTATATTTCTTTGAAGAGCCCTGCTGGCCTGAAACCATGGAAGATATTGCCTTGATTCAGCGTGCTGTCACAACGCCCATTGCTTCCGGTGAACGCTTGATTGGTGTGCATGCATTTCGGGATATGCTCGAGAAACGTGCTGTAAGTGTTATACAACCTGATATCACACATTGTGGCGGTCTGACTGAAGCGCGCAAAATCGGGGCCTTGGCAGATGCTTACCGTGTATCTATGGCGCCCCATAATCCACAGGGGCCCGTGAGTACAGCGGCATCCATTGAGCTGGGCTTTGCAACACCTTCCTATATCATTTGTGAAAGTGTGCATAAGGACGTCGAATGGCGTCAGGATGTAGTCACCGAGGGATTTACCGTTCAGGAGAAAGGACGGATTGTACTTCCCAATACGCGGGCAGGTTTAGGCATTGAAATCAATGAAGAAGAGGTGAAAAAACATCCTTTTCAGCAAGAAATATTACAGCGAACATTTTATAAGGATGGTAGCGTAGGCGATTGGTAGTCTTAAAATAGCGATGATGGAGGAATATAAGAATAAGGTCGTATTGATCAGCGGTGGGCTCGGCGATATTGGAAGGGCGATGGCCGAAGCATTTTTGGCGGAGCAGGCTATAGTCTGTATTTCAGATCGCTTTGAGCAGCATGTTGCCAAAGAGCGGTGGCCTTTGTTGGATGGAGCGGGAGCCTGTCTTTTCTATGATCAGGTCGATGTTGCTGATGGGCGGCAGGTGGATGACTGGGTTGCGCGGATACGGGCGGAGTTTGGCGCAATAGCAGTCTGTATTGCCAACGCTGCATGCGTCACCATCAAAAACTTTAGCACATTGAGCAACGAAGAATGGAAAAATGAAATGGCCGTTAATCTTGACGGCGCATTCTTTCTGGCCAATGCTTGCGCAAAGTCATTTGTCGATATGGGTATCCGCGGATCCATTGTTTTTCTGGGGAGCTGGGCAGCACATGCCGTACATCAGAATTTACCTGCTTATAGTGTTTCCAAGGCTGGCCTGCGGATGCTTTGTCAGGCGATGGCGCTTGAATATGCAGCTTACGGAATTCGCGTCAATGAGATTGCACCGGGCTATGTCAATGCAGGGTTAAGTAAAGTGGTCTGGTCATCGAATGCTGAACTTCAGGAGCAGGCAAAGGCTGTGGTGCCGCTCGGACAGATTATTGAAGCTGAAGAAATTGCCAAGCAGGTCCTTTGGATCTGTTCGGACAACTGTAAACATATGACTGGCACGGCTGTGGTAATGGATGGCGGCCTGTCCTTGATTAGACCTTAAGCATGAAACAGAAGGAGCTCTTAAAAGAAACAACAGGTAGTCTGATCGCTCGGTTCGGGCTTAGTCAATGTGATATTACGCCGCCGATCGGCATTTATTCACGTAATTGGGGTGCGGCTGCTTTTGATCAGGCAACCGCTATTCACCAGCCTTTGCTTATGCATTGTTTATACATGCAACCGGACAATGGCTTGCCTGCAGTCCTATTGACAGCCGACTTAGGCTGGTGGAAAAATGCAGCTGATGAACAGAATTTGCGCTTAGCGCTGCTCAGTCATTTTAACCTGGAAGAATCCCAGCTTATTTTTGCCCTGTCACATACGCACGCCGGGCCAAGTATCTGTTCGACAGATGTAGGACAGCCTGGTGGCGAGTTGATTTTACCCTATTTGGAATTCCTCAAACAACAAGCGATATATTGTATTGAAACGGCAGAGCAAACATTGTTTAATGGAAGTCTTACCTGGAATTACGGTGTTTGTGATTTAGCAAGCAACCGAGATCTGGAAATAGATTCGCAGTACCTGATTGGTTATAACCCCTTGAAAGAAGCGGATACAACCTTGTTGGTCGGAAGGTTATATGATAAAACTGAAAGCTTAAAGGCAGTCATCTGTAATTATGCCTGTCACCCGACGAGCTTTGCCCATGAGAATGACTTGATCTCTCCGGATTTCGTCGGAGAAATGCGAAATACGGTGGAGCGTGTGCTGGCAGTGCCTTGCCTTTTTTTACAGGGGGCCTCGGGTGATCTGGCTCCGCGCAGACAATATGTAAAGGATCCTGCACTTGTAGAAGCCAATGGACGGCAGCTGGGCTATGCTGTTCTCGCTACTATGGCCCAAGAAGTGCACGGTAACAAAAATTGGGTTTTTAAAGAGCCGTTGATTTCTGGGGCTCCATTGGCCTGCTGGGGATTTCAGGAACAGATTGTTTCGGCCGATTTTAAACAGAAGATATTATCAGTTAGCGTACCTTACAAAAAGTTGCCTCGTCCGGAAGCAATTTTAGCGGAGTATGAAAACTGTACGGACCGTGTGATGAAAGACCGTCTCTGGCGAAAATATAATACCTGTAAATCTATCGGTGACCAGCGGGAAGCAATTATTCCGGTATGGATATGGAAAATGGGGGATGCGGTTTTGGTGGCACAGGCTAATGAAGCCTATTCCTGTTACCAAACGGAGGTAAGAGCTGAATTTCCGGATCATACAATTGTTTTTATCAACATCGCAAATGGATATGTTGGTTATCTCGCACCAAAGGAGCTCTATGATCAGGATATTTATGCGGTTTGGCAAAGTCCCTATGCCAGTGGAGGCCTTGAAATACTTATTGAACAAACGAAATTAGGAATTCAAACACTATTAACCGATGAAACTCGATTGGATTGATGTCATTATTTTTGCCGTATATATTATTGGTATAGTTGTATTGGGGCTGTACGCATCGAGAAAAAACGCCAGCTCGAAGCGTGATTATTTTTTAGCGGGTGATAAGTTGCCTTGGTGGATGATCGGAGGAAGTATCATCGCCGCAAATATCAGCAGCCATCATCTTGTCGGGGCCATGGGGGCGGCCTATAGCCGCGGCTTTGTGGCCATTACGTTGGAATGGGGAGCGATTTTAATCGGTTTTAATGCATTGCTGTGGATTTTTCTGCCTTTTTACATTCGCAATGGTTTCTATACAATTCCTGAATACCTCGAAAAAAGATATGGGAATGCAACCCGTGTGCTTTATGCTATCTTGATCCTGTTTACTTATGTATTCGTAGAGATTGGTGCTGTCCTTTATCTGGGTGGGCTGTCGCTGCATGCTTTGTTCGGTATTCCTATTTTATACAGTATTTTTGGAATGGCACTTTTAACAGGCTTGTATACGGTATTAGGTGGACTAAAGGCGGTGATATGGACAGAGATGGTACAGCTTGTCATCTTGGTGCTAGGGGGCATCGTTTTAACGTTTGCAACCATTGATGCGGCGGGCGGCTTTCAGTCTGTCATAGCATCTTCCAAAGATTGGAAAATGTTCTATCCGGCATCTGATCCTGATTTTCCATGGACAATGTATTTAGGTGGTTTGCTCTGTATCAGTGTGTTTTATTGTGCTACGAATCAGTTTATTGTGCAGCGTGTACTGGCAGCAAAAAATGAATGGCATGGACGTATGGGGGTAATTTTCGGTGACTATCTTAAATTTTTGGTTCCTTTGATCATTACTATTCCAGCATTGGTTGCGCCCAAATTTCTGCCACATCTCGATCAGCCTGATTTACTGTTTGCAACATTGGTGGAGACCCTATTGCCCAAAGGCCTGGTTGGATTGGTGATGGCAGGATTGATCTCGGCCATCATGTCCCATATTTCAGGGGCGATCAATTCCTGTACAACGATTCTGACGGTTGATATCTATAGTCAGTATATTAATAAAAATGCCAGTGACCACGAAGCGGTTCGCTTTGGTAAGCGGTCGGGAGTGGCCATTATCGTCCTTGGAATCATGAGTGCGGTTGTGCTGATCAGTTATTCGGATAAACCTGTTTTTCTTTACCTCATGAACCTATATGGTCTTTTTACACCGGGCATAGCAACGATGTTTTTAATGGGTGTTTTTTGGAAAAGAACGACCTCACAGGGGGCTTTGACCGCAGGTTTACTGACAATTCCGCTTTCGTTGTTTTTGGAATATGCATTGCCGGAAATGCCGTTTTTTAATAGAACCGGTATTGTGTTCTGGATCTGTATGATTGCTTGTGTGGTAGTCAGTTTATTGACACCGGCGGTTGCAGAAGCGCGTTTGAAAAACCTGGTGCTCACACGCGATTCTTTTCAGGTGCCGGATCAAGATAAAGCCGCTTATCGCGGTTTTCGAAACCCTACCTTATGGTGGTTAATTATAACAGTGTTGGTGCTGTACTTTTATGTACGTTATTTTTAGCTTAACTTGTTGCAGGATTTATTTTTTAACGCATCAAATGAAGGAACACATGCTGAACGAATTGCACGAAAAAATTGAACATATTTTTCCAGGAGTTGTTGAAATACGCCGGAACATTCATCGGAATCCCGAATTATCTTTTCAGGAGTTCGAGACGAGTGCCTATATTCAGCAACAACTAGCGGCATTGGATATACCCTTTGAGCTGGTGGCTGGTACAGGCGTCGTTGCTGTATTGACCGGAGAAAAATCTCTTAGTGATGATATTGTGGTCTTACGGGCTGATATAGATGCTTTACCGATAGATGAACAAAATACGGTTAGTTATAAGTCCGAAAATAAGGGCGTCATGCACGCCTGCGGCCATGATTTTCATACGGCTAATCTGCTGGGTGCGGCATCCATCTTAAAGGATTATAAAAAGGAGTTTTCCGGTAAAATTGTGCTGTTATTTCAGCCTGCAGAAGAAAAAATACCGGGGGGTGCGATCCAGATTTTGGAATCAGGCATTCTCGAGTCTTTTGGCGGTACAATTAAAGCTGTTTTGGGTTTACATGTAAGTCCGCGTGTTGCTGTCGGAAAAGTAGGCTTACGTGCAGGGCGCTTTATGGCGTCAAGTGATGAGTTCTATTTTACAATCAAAGGCCGGGGTGGACACGCTGCGGAACCTCATCGCGCTGTTGATCCGATTATGATTGCGGCGCAGCTGCTGACTACATTGCAGCAGGTTGTCAGCCGAAAAGCCAATCCCGATGTCCCTTCTGTATTGACATTTGGACGTTTTATTGGGGATGGGGCTGCTAACGTTATTCCTGAGGAAGTAAAGCTAGCCGGAACATTCCGTACAATGGATGAAGCATGGCGCAAGGAGGCGCTGGAAACGGTCGCTGAAATAGCAGGTACACTTCCTGTACCGCTAGGTGCAAAGGCAGAAATTGAAGTACGGCATGGTTACCCTGCGCTTTATAATGATCCTGCATTGACACAAAAAGTCAAAACAATTATTGCGGAGACGATGGGGAGTGATGTGCCGCAGGAACTGGAGATCTGGATGGCAGCCGAAGATTTTGCCTATTATTCTTATCGTTACCCTTCGCTGTTTATGTTGATAGGAACAAATAATGAGGATTCTTCAACCCAATATGGACTCCACAATCCGCAATTCAATTTAGACGAAAAGGCTTTTGAAACATCGATGGCTGTTATGGTCAATGCCGCGATTTCCCTTTTGAATGAATCCGATGAATAGAAAAAAATTCCTGATGTCTTCATTTGCGTGTGGATTGTCATTTGCCGTACAAGCCCATGAAGTATTTTCAGCAGGTCCGAAGGTAAAAAAAATAGGCATCATCGGACTGGACATTACACACGCCATTGCTTTTACAAAGGCGATCAATACAGCGGCTAGCGATCATCCCTATGCTAAATTTAGTGTTGTTGCAGCTTATCCGTATGGCAGTAAAACCATCGCTTTAAGTGTGGAGCGTATTCCAAAAATTACCCGTGAGGTGCAGGAGCTTGGTGTTTCTATCGTATCGAGTATTGCTGATCTATTGAAAAAAGTAGACTATGTGTTTTTGGAAACAAATGATGGCAATCTTCATTTGCAGCAGGCGCTTGAAGTGATCAAAGCTAAAAAGCCGTTATTTATCGATAAACCTATTGCCAATTCTTATTCGGACGCCCTGAACATTTTCGAGGCAGCAAAAAAATACGCTTGTCCTGTTTTTTCCTCAAGCTCACTGCGTTATATTACTGGGCTTCAGGAATTGGATCGAACCAACATTATTGGGGCTGATGTTTATTGTCCGGCGGTAACCGAACCTTCACATAAAGATCTGTATTGGTATGGCATCCATGGGGTAGAAATGTTATTTGCTTTGATGGGGCCTGACTGCCATGCTGTACGGACTATTCAGGAAAAGGGTACTTCGCTTTATGTCGGTGAGTGGGGGGACGGAAGGATTGCTTCGCTGCGGGGGATACGTGAGGGAAAAGATGATTTTGGCGGGACCGTATTTTTAAAAGATCGGATTGTGCACCTGGGACAATTTATGGGCTACGGTCCGTTGCTGGATAAAATCCTTCCATTTTTCGAAACGGGCCTAAGCCCGGTTGACGAAAAGGAAACCTTGGCAATATGTGCATTTATCGATGCTGCTCAAGAAAGTAAGTTAAACGGGGGAAATACTGTTCAGCTTCAAAAATAGAGGCTGCAGCTTCAAAAATTGGAGCGTATCGAGTCTGCTTAATAATTACTTGCCACCGCAATCAACAATGGACTATTAAAGATTGAAGCGGGGGATATGACGGTTTCGTTCAGGGGAACAGCATTGCCATAACGCTCTTTGAGCTTAGTTTTCACTTCGGGGCTACTTAAATCAAAATCCTGTAGTTTTTCAAGTTTCCCAACTTCAATGCCAGCTCCGCGCTGGTATATTTTCCAGATCAATTCGGAGCAATAGATCTTATCGTCTGACCATTCAAATGTGGCATCGTAATTTTTGCCGATAAAATTTTTACCGATCGCTTTCATTTTAGCCAGTGTCGAATTGGAGAGTACTTTGTCCGCATTTTTGAGACGTTTAACTGCGTAATGCTGCTGTTCGCCACGCGCAATCCAATGTTCCAGCTTCGTTACAGTTACAGGCTGTACGGCTTCCAGTACGTAAGGTTTGCCTTGCTCGTAAAAAATAATCCCACAATGGGAATACGGAGAACGCGTTGCTAATTGGATCGCCTTGCATTGCGGTGAAATAGAAGACTGAAAGATCATATCCCCATCATTGAACAGCGGTAATTTTGAATTGGCTTTCGATTGCTTGGAAACCATTGGCTTTTTTTGCGCATGGACGGGTAGCGTCAGCACTGCTGTGAGCACAAGACAACTAACAAGGGATATGACGTAAATAAGTGTTTTTTTCATCGGTCAGTTTACGTAATTAATGGAATAGTTTGATGATTTTCTCAGACTTGGTTCTTTGGGCGAGTTGACTCGCAGATAGCACCTCGGATTCATATTGGTACACGTTGTCCGTCGTGGCCCCTTTCTGTAAAAGATAATCTATAGCTATTTTGTTTTTCATTAGAATGGCTTTTCCAAGTAATGTGCATTGTGTGAAGCTATAATCCGCTTTAACTTTATCAATACCCAGCCGGTTCAGACTATTTAAAGAAGCATGACGGATAAAATCCATGTCGTTTTTTTCTATCGCGGTCTTCAGTACTTCGAAGTCATTGAATTGTCTATTTCTAGTCAGAAATAAGCGGTAAAATTGTTTGGCAATCGCGTATTGTCCCTTTTCTAAGATCCGATGAATGGCATTGTAGCTAAATTCCTCTACCGTGGAAAACCCATGCAGCTGACTAAAAAATAACAGTATATTTTCCAAAGGGAGCTTGGTCGCTTCCAGCTGCAGCAGGCCATTGAGGTCATTTGTATCAAACAGGGCCTCCAGGTATTTCAGGCTATCCAGCGCCATCGGGCGAACTGCCGGCTGCATGCCAGTTGGCCAATCTGAGGATTTGGATACAACAAATTTGTTATCGATAATTTTATATCTGGCTGAAATGGGGGGAGCATTATAGTTGATGATCGTTATCGCTGTATCGGATAGCTCATAGTGCTTTGATCGAAGATGCTCTACCGTGGAATTTCTAAATACCTCGTTTAAATCAATCTGGATTGTGCTGATTTGATTCTCCCCAGCCGACAAATTGTAACACAGTATTCCTTGATCGCTGATGTAGAAGGGCAGTCTGCCGCCAGTCTGTTGCTGTGTATCAAACTCCTTCTCGCTTTGAGAAGAAAAAAGCACCGTTGGCAGGAATGTTAGCCAACAAAGTAGGCAAAGACATGTGTTTAGCCATCGGCGATTAATAGGATAAAATGTCCGCATAATTAATCGTGGTACTGTTCTAAAAACTGATTGATCTGATTGGTTATACCGAAAGATTCTGTTTCCAATAAATTGATCTCAGCCTGTATCTCGCTTGTCGTCGGTGATAGGGTTAGCTTTTGGTAAACCTGAATATCCAGTTCCAAAACAGCCAATTGTAGTGCTAAAAGATGCTTGCCCTCGGTTGTATTGAGCTGCAGTTCGTTGAAGGCATGTTTTAAACGTTCCAGCTCAGCAATTGATTTTTGGAAATCATTTTCATCGGCCTTGCCAAAGTTTGGATAGGCTTCTCCCAAGGTACGAAAAGCATCGAGGTATTCTTCCTCGGACATTTCATAAATATTCGAATAGAGCATATTGTACGCATCGATGGCGTCAAAGGTCTCCGCATCCATTAAGTCTTCGCGATAGTCCTCGACCAATTGTTTGATGTCTTGAGATTCAATTTGTAAGATTGACTCAATATCCTGTTTGATAAGATTGGCTAATTCCATGCTTTATGCTTAAGTAAATCAAAATTCTTTGTCAGCACATTTGTGGGCTGACAAAGAATTTTGTGACTATGGTATAGACAAAGATCACGTTTTATCGTAAAATTTCCATCCCTATAATCAGCTAATTTTTATTGAAACTGTCTCTCCGTGTTTTTTTTATCACCTAAGCATCTCTTATAAGCGTGTGCAGTTAGTATTTCCATCGCATTTTGCTGTCTTGCAGTCAGGATTTTTCTTTCTGCCGTCCATCAAAAGAAGAGCGGGAAGCTGTAGCAGCAAACGGGGAGCAGATAGGGGGCAAATTCTACCTTTTGACAGTGCTTGTTCAGTGATCGTTCAGTGATCGTTCAGTGATAACTCAGTGCTGACTGTATAATTACTGACTGATAACTGTCTAAATATTGATTAAAAATTGTTATTAGGTACTACATGGTATGTGTATGTTCCGGTTTTAAGATTTATATTGATTATCTATACGCTAATCAGGAAATCAGATTCATGATTAATATTTAGGAATGGTAGGGGAATGTTTGCGTTACACGATCTTCTTTAAATTATTTAACTGATTGTCAGTGTTATATGTGTTATTTTTGATTTTATGAGTAAAAAGTACTCAATATATTTTGCAGGCTTAAATTTAATCTCCATATTTGTTGAGTAAAAAGTACTCAATAATAAAAAGTATAATTAAAAGCTATGATTGTATTAAATAAGCATCAGATAGTCACAGAGCAATTTCCCAATGGGGAGACAAAAGTGAAAGATTTTGATAAGTTGATCTTAAAGAACAATCTCATTGAATTTACTTATCAGGAGGATGGGGATTTAATCCGCTTGCTTTTTGTCAAAAAGCGACTGGATGAAGTGCCCTCCGAATCTTGCCGCTTACTGATCCGTTATATGCCCTATAGCCGTATGGATCGTAAAATTGAAGGCGATTTGTTTACCTTACAGTATGTGGCTGATTTTATTAATAGCCTAAATTTTGATACCGTATTTGTTGTGGAACCGCACTCCAAAGTGACCCTGGAACTACTGGCGAACAGTGTAGGGATTTATCCGGCATTGGACTGGTTGCCACAGTTAATGGAAAAACTTGATTTTTCGGAACAAGATCGGATTGTTTTTCCAGATAAAGGTGCTGCGGCGCGTTATATCAATAGCGGATACGAAAATAGCTGTGTTTTTGAGAAGAAACGAAACCCACAAACAGGTAGGATCGAAAGTATGCAACTTAAGACTTGGGATATCCCATTTGGTGCAAAATGCATTATTGTCGATGACCTGTGTTCTGCAGGCGGAACCTTTCTTTGGGCAGGAAAAATTTTGAAAGAAATGGGAGCCAGTGTGGTCTATCTTTTGGTCACACATTGTGAGCCTCGCATTTTTAAAGGCGCATTGCTGGATGATGATTCACCGATATCCTGTGTTTTTACCACCAATTCAATGATGGATACCGTCCATCCTAAAATAAATTATATCAACTTAACGAATGAGCACTATGTTTAAATCGATGAACAAAAATCCAATGCTTTGGACGGATGGTTATAAATTGTGTCATAAGGATCAATATCCAGATCATACACAATGGGTATACGAAACCTGGACACCACGTATGTCCCGTATAGAAGGTATTAGTCACGTTGTTTTCTTTGGACTGCAGGGGGCGTTGTCTGAAATCACCAATTCCTTCGACGAGAACTTTTTTGCACAGCCGGAAGAAGTAGTCGTCGCTGCCTATGAGGAAGCAATCGCATCTGTTTTTGAGCATACAAATGCTAATTTTGCCTCGACTCATGAGTCGAAACATATCCGCGATCTGCACCGGTTGGGCTATCTTCCGATCAAAGTCAATGCGTTGCTGGAAGGTAGTTTGGTACCCGTTGGTGTGCCGATGTTTACGATCGAAAATACACATCCAGATTTTTTCTGGTTGCCTGGATATCTCGAGACACAGCTGTCTGCTTATATCTGGTCACCGATGACTGCGGCGACAATAGCGGATCGGTATAAAAGATTATTGACGGGCTTTGCGGAGAAAACGGGTGACGTCAATAAAGTGTTCACACAAGCCGGAGATTTTTCCATGCGCGGCATGGGTTCTCCCGAAACAGCTTATCGTACAGCAGGGGGACATCTATTAAGCTTCGGTGTCTCGGCTACGCTTTCTGTTAGGGAGTATCTGAAATCTTACTATCATGCAAAAAGTGATGTGATGATGTATACCCCATCTACGGAGCACAGCGTGATGTGTTCCTATGGAGAGGATGAAGTGGAAGCATTTCGGCATCTGATCACCAAAGTATACCCAAGTGGAAATATCTCCATTGTATCGGATACCTATGACCTCTGGCATGTGGTCGATCATGTATTGCCACAGTTGAAGGATCTTATTATGGCAAGAGAAGGTAAGGTCGTCATCCGACCCGATAGTGGCGATCCGGTAAAAATTATCTGCGGTGATGCGGCATCTGATCGCAGTACTGTCCGGAAAGGTATCGTCGAACGTCTATTCGAACTTTTTGGCGGCACGACCAACAGCAAGGGATTTAAGGAGCTGGATCCACATATCGGCGTGGTTTATGGAGATTCCATAACGGTAGATAGGGCTGATAAAATCTGTCAAGGTCTGCTCGATAAGGGATTTGCTTCCACCAATACTATATTGGGAATAGGCTCTTATACCTATCAATATGTCACACGCGATACTTTCGGTTTTGCACTAAAAGGAACTGCCGAAATTGTCAATGGAGAATTTAAAGCAATTCAGAAACGTCCGGCTACAGATACCGGAAACTTCAAGAAGTCACAAAAGGGTATGGTGGCTGTTGTATTCGAAAATGATGAACTTCGTTTAATAGATAACCTGAACCCACAAACTGTAGCTGAACTGGAAAATAGAAACTTGCTGCAAGAATGTTATTTGAATGGTGAGTTTATTCACACGTCTAGCTTTGAGGAAATAAGAAATAGATTAAAAACCGAAACAATTCGAGTATATGGAAAATAGCGTAAACAAACCGTTTTTCATCCAGGATGAAAACGTAGCACAGTATGCACAATTAATGGCATCCTGGATTGCTCAGCAAGTGAAATCGGCCGGCCGTAAAGGACTTGTATTAGGAATGAGCGGTGGTATCGACTGTAGTGTTGTGGCTTGTTTATGCCGGCTTGCACAAGTAGATGTGCACTTGGTCATGATGCCCTATGGCAGCGATATGAATAATAGTAAAAGCCACCAGCATGCGATGGAGCTTATTCAGAAGTTTGATTTTCCTTATCATGTATTTGATATTCAACCCGCAGTCGATGCCCTGATGATCCAGCGCGAGGAGTTTATAACGGAAGCCACAGCAGCAAACAGGGCATTGAGTCTGGCCAATATCCGTCCACGTGTGCGGATGACCTATTTGTATCAATTTGCCCAACTGGGAAGCAGATTTGTTATCGGCACAGGTAATATGGCCGAAGCTACCGTAGGTTATTTTACGAAATGGGGTGATGGCGCCTACGATCTGAATCCGCTGGCAATGGTCACTAAACAGGAAGTGTATACATTGGCAAAATACTTGGGCGTACCCGAATCTATTCAGTATAAAAGTCCGTCTGCAGGTCTTTGGGAAGGGCAGACAGATGAAGATGAACTGGGGATGACTTATGCGCAAATCGATGGGTTTATTCTGAGCGGTACCTCGGGTGACCTTGCGATAGACGAACTTATTCGTAAGCGTATTGAGCAATCTGCACATAAGTTTGCTGCGATACCTACTTTTAAGGGGTAGTTTTAAATGCTTAAGAAAACTAGTCCAAGCGCGCTCAGTTGGAGCGGACCGCAAAGACGACCAGCGTTTTAATGCAATAAATACTGATTTAAAGAAAATAACAGGATGAAAACACAATATGAACAGATTGTTGATGTCCAGTATATTGCCCGCGGCAAAAGTGATAATATACCGGCAATGCTGGCCTTGGCACAAGAGGAGCAGGTCCGGCCTGCCGCATTGGACGTGAAACGGACGCTCCTTTTGGCGATAGATGTTCAGAACGATTTTATGGAATCTATTGGGAGCCTTGCGGTCAATGGTTCCAAAGCTGACGTACAGCGCCTAACGCAGTGGATGTACCGCAATTTGGAATCACTGACACAAGTGATGTGCAGTCTTGATTGTCATTCGATGATGCAGGTTTTCCATGCTGACTGGTGGCTGGACAAGGAAGGAAATCATCCCAAGCCATTTACCATCATTCGCTATGCGGATGTCCGCGACGGTATCTGGCGTGCTGCCAATGGCCATATAGCCTTATCGCTGGATTATCTTCAGCATTTGGAATCTGAGGGCAAAAAACAATTGTGCATCTGGCCATACCATTGTCTGGAGGGAACCTCGGGTGCACAGCTCGAGAGTCAATTTACCAATATGCTCTATTTTCATAGTGCTGCACGTCAGGTGAAACCAATCTTGGTCTATAAGGGACAGGATCCGAATACGGAGATGTATGGTATTATTAAAGCCGAGTATGATGATAATAAATTTGTAAACCATGCCGTACTTGAAGCGATACGGGCATACGATGCCATTTATATTGCGGGGGAGGCATCAAGCCATTGCGTCTTGGCCTCGGCGGTGCAGATTTTGGAATATTTTGAACATGATCGGTCAATTACCTCCCGTATTACTTTATTGATAGACTGCATGTCACCTATTGCCGGATTTGAAGAACAAACCTTACAGCAGTTTGAGGCGTTAAAAGAAAAATATGGTATTCAGATCAAATTGTCAACCGAAGTAAATTTGTAGTACATGACAGTCTCTGTGAAAAAATATGCATACGAGTATCCGAGGCCAGCAGTTACCGTTGACTGTGTGATTTTCGGTTTTGATAAAAACCAGCTCAAGGTATTATTGACCAAAAGGGCAATAGAACCTTTCTTGGGAAAATGGGCGTTTCCCGGCGGTTTTATCCAGGAAGAAGAAACAGCCGAAGATTGTGCGCTTCGTAAGCTGCAGGAGGAAGCCGGTCTCCAGGATATTTTCCTTGAACAGCTTTATACCTTCTCAGACTTAGCACGTGATCCACGCGGAAGAGTAATTAGTATTGCTTATTACGCTCTTGTTAAGCCTCAAGCATATGTATTGGAAGCAGGAGTGGACATTGAAGCTGTAAGGTGGTTCGGCGTTGATGAAAACCTGGATCTCGCTTTTGACCATCAACAGATTTTGAGCGTCGCCATCGAAAGACTCAAGGGGAAAATACGTTATCAACCGATCGGTTTTGAACTTCTGCCTGAGCAGTTCACCTTGCCCGATTTGCACAATTTATATGAAACTATTTTGCAACGGTCAATTGACCGGGGTAACTTTCGGAAAAAAATCCTCAGCATGGGTTTATTAATCGATCACAGCGATAAGCAAAAAGATAGGCCTGCCAGGGCAGCGAAGATTTACAGTTTTGACAAGGTGAAATATAAGGCCCTTACTGACTCGGGGTTTTATTTTGAAGTATAGGTTTTAACGAGCGGAGCAGGCGGTAATGAAATTAGCTACTGCCTGCTTTTATTTCTGTCTGGTTTTCGTTATTCAATCTCGATCCATTTTTTTTCAAAATAGATATTGCACACCGGTATATCGGTCGCGTCTATGAATTTAGCTTCTACAAAATCGCCTTTTGTGCCAACATATTTTAGCTTTAAGCCTTTACTGTCTAAACCAGAGGTATCGTAATAGGCACCCAGTTTAAGCTGAAATGGATTGTCTTTCACGTCGTTTGTAAAAATGGAAAACAACAGTAATTTCGTCGAATGTGTATCTGCTTCCTCATAGCCAAAAAAGCGGTGATCTAAACGTATATTGGAATGCAGCCGTATGATGCTATCTTTAGAACTCAAGTTTACATAAGCTTTGGTGACTTCGTCAGATTCCTGTACACTTTTTGCATTGGCTTGCTCAATGCTATCCAGTTTGGAAGGTTTTGGCGATATACTTTCTTTTGGGGCAGTATCCTCGGCAGGCTTTTCCATAGCTTTGCTTGAGCTTACAGGTGTTTCCCCTTGTTTTGGTTTTTCCTGACAAGCAATTTGCAAGGAAAGGAGTATCAATGCGCCGATATAGTAACTGTATTTGAAATGATTCATTGCTTTTTTTGTGTACAAAATCCAAACCAAAGTTGTTGAAAATAAGAAGAGAAAAAAATCCCTGTTTTCCGCTAAACAAAGGAAATGATAAATACGGTATTTTTACAACATTCGTATGACCCTATAGAATGAATTAGGGCAAGGCGACAGATGGACAAAAAGAAAAACTAAGGCATGGCACATCGCATTTATATTTACAATGTAAATCTCAGGACCAAAGAAACATATCCTTCTTATCTGGCCGAATGGAATTATGAAATTCCTATTCTCATGCGGCCTTTATTTTCCGCTAATATCCGATCTAAAGGTAGCCAGCTTTATGCAGATAAGGAAGATGGGATCGCCAGGCTTCGCTATTTTTATGCATTGTTGGCTGATAGGTATCAATTGCATTATAAAAAAAAATATTTTGAGCCTGTAAACAGGATGTTTGAATTTTTGGAAGCCCTGCCTTTCGATACATTTCAGATCGATGGACGGGATGTGTTTAGTATGAATGCGGAGGAAGATACCCAACAGGCTAAAGACTGGACGGAAGAAATTAAAATGAAGGCCTTCTTGTATGAGCAAGCTGTCGATGAACAGTCCTTAGATCCGCTGAATCAGTTGGTGGAAGAGTCTGGTTATGCTTCTTTTTTAGATGCTCTTCAAACCGATTGGATTGATTATGGATTGGGATTATGGGCTGAAGAGCTTTTGCGGGAGAAAGGAGCTGAAGTTTTTGAAGAGGGAGGAAAGCAAGGGTTAAAAAATGCCAAAGGTGATCTCCTAATCCCAGCAGTTTATGATGAAATATTCGAATTCAATGAGCAGGGACTTGCGGTCGTTGAAAGAAATGGTCAATACGGCTATATCAATGCAAGCGGCTTCGAGCTGGTGCCCTGTCAATATAGAGAGGCTTTTGATGCCCGACATATCAACGGGAATAATTACGCGGAAGTGGAAGTTTCAGGAAAACGTGGGGTACTGCATATTGATACCAAACAGTTGAGTATACCGGCAATCTATGATGAACTCGACTGGATCGCCTATGGCTTTTTAAACGGAAGACAGGGGGATGGCCATCTACTCCTTTCGGTCGAAGGACGATTAATTATTCCAGATCCAGCACCTGAGTCGTTTGTGTATGACTATAACAAACTGTTTTATAGCCGGCAAAAAGGAACGATAAAAAGACGATATTACCGAATGGACGGGCAGTATTTGGGAACTTTTCTGGAAGGTAGCCTGGAGCCGCTAGCCAATCAATATTTTTGGATTAAACCAAATAAGCTACAGCCAAAAATTGCTATTATTAAACCGGATGGGAACATCTTGGATGAGGGAATTGACCGGATTATTGTGTTGGACGACTATCGAAGTATCGCGTATCTCAAAAATAAAAGATGGCAGATTTATTCGCTTGAACAGGGGGTATTTCGACTGATGGATAGTCTGGTAGACAAAGTAGGAGTAGATAGTATACAGCAGCACCGTAAAGATATTTTTGTTGTAGGCTGCTCTCAAGGACAGGGGATTTATGATGCGCATCGAGGGGAGTGGTTACTTGAACCTGCTACTGACCATCAGAAAATCGAACATTGTTTTTTGGATTTTATGCGCATACACTGTCCACAGGGAATGTACTATTTCGATACGAAGCTTAACTTTTGCAGTGAGCTTTACGATTATATCTGTTCGCCCTTTCATTATCCAGCGCCCGAAGCAACCTCAGGCGAACTCTTGTTGCTTTTTAAAGGAGACAAGCTGTTTCGTCTCGACATGCAACGGAATATCGTTAAGATTCCAGAAACGGAATTTGGATATTTATATACGGAACGCTATCAGCTACGGGGGCGCGATCAAAGCTACTTTGTACAATTCTATCAAGCCTGGACCAAGCGCAAAGGTGATGGATATGAACAGTATTTCGATAATGACACACTGCTCGAAAAAGGAAGGAAGCTGGATGCTGAAGGGAAGGTCGCTGATGCTATTCGGCTGCTCACGATCGGGGCTGATCGCGGTAGTGCAGACTGTCAATACTTCCTTGGAAATATATATACAGATGTAGGCTACGAAGGGATGGATATCGCAAAGGGAAAGTCTTTCTACGAACAGGCAATGGCGCAGAATCATGCGCAGGCATGGAATAACTGGGCGTTCCTATATGCGACAGCGCATGGTGTTGAACTCGATATTCCGAAAGCCTTAAAAGGGTATCAGCAAGCTGCTGCGCTTGGAGAGGCGCAAGCCATGAGCAACTTAGGGAATTGGTATTACGAAGGTGTCTATGTAGAACAAGACTATGCCTTAGCCTTAGATTACTTTAAGCAAGCTGAAAAAGCGGGCATTTCCAATGATGCTCAAATGGCAGAAATCTATTACCAAAGACAAGATTACGCGAACTTATTGCGTTATTTGAAAAGGGATACGGCAAATCAATTTGCAGCTATCTATTATGGGATTTTGTATGAGGAAGGACTGGGTGTTAAACAGAGTTTGTCAAAAGCCATCCGTTACTATGAACAAGCCAATGAAGAAAACGTGTACGCCTATGCTGTCAGTCGTTTGCTGCAGCTGTATGCTGCACTCGGAGCTGCAGCAAACGCAGATAAATACGAGTTTTGGTTAAATTTTGCTAAAGAAAATGCTGTTGAAATTGATCAATAGCAAAAGAATTATTATCGCATAGAAAATGGCTCATCGCATATATATTTACAATACGGATAAAAAGGATCAAGATTATTTCCCTCATTATTTGGGAGAATGGAACTATGTGATTCCCCCGCTCTTTTTTCCCTTATTTGCCGCTAATCCAAAGGCAAAAGGTACCTTAGTCTATTCAGAAAAGGAGGCGGGAATCCGCAAGCTTCGCACTTTTTATGATTTGCTCATTCATGAATACGGGTTAAATTCCGATGCCCTGGCCATGGCAGCTATCGGGAAACTGTTCGATTTTTTGAACGGTTTGCCCTTCGATTACTTCCAGCTGAATGCAAGTGATGTATTTAACATGAGTGATGTTAAACATAGTCAACAGGCAAAAGATTTTGCATTTGAAATCTATGAGAAGAATTTGGCTTATGAAAAAGCAATCGAAAAACAGTCCATAGCTGAACTCGAATCTATTTTGACACCCGCTGGTTATACTTCTTTTTTAGCGATGCTTGAACTGGAATGGAGCAACTATGGCTTGGGCTGGTGGAATAGAGATGCGATTGATAGTCTGGATAATCAATTTTTTGAAGATCAGGGCCTTTGGGGAATACGCAATGCAAAAGGAGAGGTGAAAGTCGAAGCAAGCTATCAGGAAATTGGTGATTTTGATTATGAAGGGATCGCTGTCATACAGAAAAATCAGCTGTTCGGTTATCTGACTAGGGGCGGAGAAGAAACTATTCCTTGTATTTATTCATCGGCAGCGCCAGTCCAATATGGAGCTGGGGCGATCGTTGGTAAGGTGAGCTTAGACGAAAAATACGGATTGGTCAACGTCGAGAATGGAGAAATAATCATACCGCTTGAATATGATGAACTCGAAGATCTTGCTTCCGGTTATTATCAGGGGAAGAAAGATCAGCAATATTATATCATTGATGCCCAAGGCCTGCTCTTCAATGTTGTTGGTGCTGATAGACCGTTTGACATCGATTACGAAGGATTTATCTACCAAGAGATTTCCGGAAGTAAACTGCGCCAGTATTATTCAAACAAAGGTATTTTATTGGGCGTTTTTGCCAGTGGTGTATTAAGCGAACTGCTGTTTGATTTTTATGCAGTCAATTTGAATAATAAAAAGAAAAAATCAGTTTTGTCTCCCGAAGGAACGTTCTTGGTCAAAGATGTTGATATACTCAATGCCGGAAATGGCCGAGCTGCGTTATCCTTTGTTGATTCCGGCAGAATCCATCTGTATGATCTGGAAGCTCGGGCCTATGTATTGCAAGATATGGTCATTCAATTCCTAAAGGGAGGGACTGATTTTGATAATGGCGCCTGGGATTGCTATATCATCGAAACAGCTACCGGAAGAGGAATCTATCAGGCTGCTGAAAAGGCCTGGCTGGTCCCGCTCTCAACGCACTATATTAGAATTGCTTATGGTGTGATGGATTATTTTATTCTGAAAGACAATGCGGGAAGGTATTACTACTATGACGTAGTGCAGAAGGCGCTCAGCTCCGCCTACGATTATGTCTGTGCAAGTGTTGATCATTATCAGGATCTGATGTTGCTGCAAGGTGACTTGCTATATAAAAAAGGTTATGATGGCGTGGAAGTAATTCCGGAAGATCAATATGGTCAGTTTCTGAAAAAACTGGATCAATTGTCGGGGGAAGATTTTGATGTATGTAATCGTTTTTTTGAGCGGTGGAAGGCTGCGAAGGGCGATAATTTTGAATCCAATTATGATAGTTATACCTTATATCATATGGCCTTGGACTGCTGTCGGCAAGGCGATGTCGAGACGGCTATACGCTATTTTACCTTTTCTGCAGACCAGGGTAATGAAAGCAGCATGCATGAACTGGGGAATATCTATACGGATACCGATAGCGAAGACAATCCTTTTTTAGATTTGGACAAAGGAATTCAATATTATGAACAAGCGGCCCAAAAAGATTATGCCGCTGCATGGAATGCGATTGGTTACCTCTTTCAATATGGTATCGGCTATAAAAAGGACCTGAAAAAGTCATTTGATGCATACTTGAAAGGAGCTGAATTGGGGAATGGCTATGCTTTATCCAATTTAGGCTACTTTTATTCAAGTGGAACCTATGTGGAAGAAGATCTGGAAAAAGCCCTCACGTATTACCAGAAAGCTGAATTAAAATTAGTGGAAAACAATAGCAATATAGCCTCTATCTATTACAGTTTGGAAGATTACGATCGTCTATTGGTTTACTTGAAAAGGGATAAAGAAAACAGCTATTCCAATATTTATTATGGACTGCTCTATGATCAGGGACTGAAATTTAAAAAGGACAGCAAAAAGGCGATCGACTATTTTGAACGCGCCAATGATTATGGCGTTTACGAAAGTGCCACAGCTCGCTTATTGGATTATTACAAGAATGATCCTACATTTAGAAATCAGGAAAAATTTGTCCATTGGTCAGATTTTGCAAAAAGCAATGAACTGGATATCGAACCTGATTTATTGCAATGGGATAACCAGCCTGAAGATTCAGGTGCAAGTCCTTCCTTTTTTAGCAAATTATTTAAAAAGAAAAAGTAAATCATGTTATCATCAGCAAATATAGATTTTAGTGGCATTCTGATCGACTTGGTCCTGATTGTTTTTTTTGGATTTGGAGGGGTGTATACCTTAACGGTAGGTATTGTTCATCTCATAAAGAAAAAAACACGCACTGTAGGGTATTATTTTCTATCGTTTTTGATGTCGGGCCTTATCGGGCTCCTGATTGCGGGGCTGCTGGCGTTTCTGTGGGCGATGTCGCTTTAGCAAAGTTACAGCAGTGAAGTAAATTTATCGCAATGATCATTTCACTGCCAGTCAAAAGATCATTGCGATAGATGAGAATGCTATTAATGGTTTTTGGCGTTGACAATATGCATGAGGTGGTGGTTGCAATGCCATGCATATAGACCTATATTGACCTTTAAAGAAATTAGTCGTTTGGTAACTGGATGAATAAAACCCCTTTCAAGTTGCTCGGCTGAAAGGCTTTTCAACAGCATGACCCAACGTTCATGTAAGCCTTCGAGCAATTTTACCGAACTTTCGATCGGTATTATTTTGGCGTCGGGAAGTTCTGCCCACAGCTTTTCTTCATATAATTTGATGGTTGGATCTTCTTCTGTCAGGGCCAATTTGAAGCGCACAAAGCTATTCATATGGCTATCGGCACAGTGGTGAACGACCTGGCGTATCGTCCAACCGTCGGGACGGTAGCGCTTTTCTAGTGCACTGTCCGTAAGGTCGCCGACTTCGGATTTTAACCGAGCCGGAAAATCTGCAATTGTCTTGATCCAGTCATTCAACAGGATGCTGTCAATTACATCGGGTATCGCGAAACGACCTATAGGGTATCTGAGTTTTTCTAATTCATGTTGCATAACCTAAAATTACTTAAAATAGATGCAAGGTTCCTAATCTTTATGTTCATGTTTTCGATGAATATTTTTTTTTTCAATCTGTTCTTGTACAAGCTGTAATTTGGATGCGATAAAGAATTGTGGTAATTTCGGCAAAATTGATAAGGACAGGAAGCCTCCCGTTTGGTTGGAGGATATGGATCTTAGCATATAAAAGTACAAGAAATGAAAAGTCTAAAAGAACTGATTGATATAAGTAATTCGGGATGGAAGCTGGTAGAGGGCTGGTTGAAGGAAGCGACAAATTCATATGAAGTGCTTCCTCCAAATCCTAAACGGGCTGATGAGGAACTTTTAAGGGCACAAATTACGACAAAATCTCCCATGGGAGCCATTATTCATCAGACCGGCGGTATGCTGATCGATGGTGGCTGGTTGCGGATTTTAGGTTCTGGATCGCCGCAGTTGAACCGCGGAATTATGGAGTGGAATAAGGGTAAGAGCTTTGACAAGGAGGGCGAAAAAGGAGGATTTCTACTCATAGCTGACGATGTTTTGGGTGGTTATTTTGCCATCAATGCCGGTGCTCTGGGAGATGCTATTGGGCAGGTCTATTATTTTGCGCAAGATACCTTACAATGGGAAAGTTTGGAATGTGGTTATTCGGACTTTGTTTTTTGGACATTGAAAGGGGATATCAGACAGTTTTATGAAACATTCAAATGGAAAGAATGGCGTGAAGATGTCAAATCCTTGAATGGTAATCAGGTTTTTTCGTTTTACCCTTTCCTATGGACTGAAGAAGCACGCGATTTTCGTAAAGTGGACCGTAAGCCAATGGCCATTGATGAGAACTACCACTTTACGATGGAATTTGCGGGTGGACGCTAATCGTTATCTCAATACGGCAAACCTTCAGCTTAATGCTTTGATAGCGTGATAGGACAATAACACATTGTCCTATCACGCTATCATACAGGGAAAAATAGCCCTCAATAAAATTTAAACTGATTTATTTTGAAGGCTAAAGCTAACTTCGTTCAGTTTGACTAGTTGTATTTGTATTCCTTCTGCAAGACCAAGTTGCGAAGCGGCCTCTTTTCCCAGTTTAAGGACATGAAATCCTCTGCCACGGTAGGTGAAATTACATTCATATTCTCCGGCATTGATCATAATCCTTAATTTTTGGGATTTAGTGGGAAATAAAGGTTTGAATTCTTTTGTAATCCTTATTTGCGATTTTTTAACATCATCTGCAGTAATCTTGTTGCCTTCTGAAGGAAACAACATGTTTGTAGGTAGCGTCTGTACTACGGAAGGTAAGGGTTCGTCTTTTTGCTCCTGAATTTCCTGAACTTTTGGCGTTTCTTTTTGTATCGGTTCAGAACTTGTTGTATCCTGGCGTTTCTTCTCTTGTCGGCCCTTCTTTCTATTATTTTGATTTGCAGTTTTTCCCGTGGTTTCTGTAGGAGTTACGGAAGGGGTAGGAGAAGAAGTCTTGTGCTCGGCTTCCCCAGTTTGAGCGGGGCTGGCCATTGCTAAAGGCCGCTTAATAATATTACGGATGTAGTAATGTTTTATACGCGATTTGTCGGTGTTGCGTTCCTCAATTTCGAAATCTTCCTTGTAGGCTTTGAAAAGGTGGGACATCTTGTCGTATCCGTAATTTCGCGCATCAAAATCAGGTTTTCTCTTATTGAAAAGACTTCCAATTTCGCCAAGGAAAGCCCAGCCATTTTCATCGGCCGTATCATCAACCGTGTCTTTTAAAAGCTCGAGAGTTTCCTCATCCAGTACCGCTATACTTGCCGGATTGTCAACGGGGGCAGGTTTGGGTGGAGTTTGCTGTTTTTTCTTTGCGACGGTTTCTTTCTTTTGATTTTTTTTAAAAATTTCTACATAGATAAACTTGTCGCAGGAGGCGATAAAAGGCTTAGGTGTCTTTTTCTCACCGATACCAATAACGAGCTTGCCTGATTCCCGCAGGCGCGTAGCCAAGCGGGTGAAGTCGCTGTCGCTCGATACGATACAAAATCCGTCCACTCTGTCCGAATGCAGAATATCCATGGCGTCAATAATTAATGCGGAATCGGTCGAATTTTTGCCTTGGGTATAACTGTATTGTTGTATGGGGGTAATCGCATGGGTAAGAAGTTTGTCCTTCCATTTTTCAACATAAGGGTTGGTCCAGTCTCCGTAGATGCGTTTGATGGTTGGAATCCCGTATCTTTTGACTTCATTCAAAATCTCTTCGATCTTCCGATAAGATACATTATCCGCATCGATTAGTATTGCGATTTGCAAATCCCCATGTTCTGCCATAGATATTTAGTTTACTTTTTCAATATTTAAATTCCTTTCTATTCTTATGGACTGTCTCATCCGAATATATGTGCTAAAAATACAGTATTGTTAAATAACTTCTTGAATTTTTTGAGAATTAATTTAAGTTATATTTATCGAGAACAGGAAATCAGCTTCTTTTGTTTGAGACTGGGAATATTTATTACGTTTGCGGGGCGATGAAACGATTTGAGAGAGGTGGAAAGAAATAAAAAAAGGTTTTCAAACGGGGAGAATGAAAACCTTAAATAACCAATTATAAACCTAAATTATGATGATACAAAGATAGTGTAAATATTACACCTGCGCAAATTTTTTCTTCTATTTTTTTAATATGTAAATATTTTTGTAGCTTTTTAGCTACAAACAAGATGTGTTGGGCCGAAACTAATCCAGCATAAAAGCAGAAGGCCTGTATTTCATTACAGCATAAAAGCTATTGGTGAAAGCTTGTACGCTTTGATAACCAACTTTATAGGCGATTTGAGAGATCGTGAATTGTTTTGTGCTTAAAAGTTCCAGGCTCTTGATAATGCGGAGCAATTGTTGATATTTTGCAAGTGTCATGCCTGTTTCTTTTTTAAAAAGACGCTCAATTGTTCGGAGAGAAAGATTAGACAAGGTCGCGATCTCATCCATTCTGATCGCTTCTGTATAATGATCATGCAAGTGATTGAGTACAGTCTGTAGTCTATTTTCATGGGGGAGCGTAATCTCCAATTGGAGCAATTGTGTGCAAAAATAGGGGAGTTCATTCATCAAGGCCGTTAAGAATATTTTTTCATGTTCATTTTCTTCGATCAGTTTTGACCATTTTTCGGTATATAAAATCATTTCCCGTAGCACTTTGGGCGCGGGGAAGATCTGTACGCGCTGGAAAAATTGATCTTCTTCGGAAACATCAAAAAAAATGACCATAAGTTTAATGCTTTCCGAATGCGAGTTGGTCTTATGTAAAGCACCGGAGGGAATCCAAGCAACGTGATTTTGGGGTAGCAGATACATCTTTCCCTCGACAGTAAGGTATTGAAACCCCTGTTCAACGTAAATCAGCTGCCCCTTCTGATGACGGTGCAATTCGTTGTCGTGAATCCAGTTTTCCTCAAACCATACAAAGGTAGATTTTTGGATGCGCTCAATTGTCAATGTATGATTGGTAAGATTCATGTCGTTTTAAATTAAATCAATGGCAAATTTAATTAAATTTCTAGGGATATCTTTGCAACCGGTCATCAAGTGTTTAGATAAATTTTTAGGATGAAAGAAAATGAAAAAATATCCACAGCTGTCTCCTGGAGCTGGTTATCCGTCTTGGTTGTTATATTAGTTTCAACCAATCTACGATCGCCAATTACAGCGGTGGGGCCTGTACTGGGGCAGATCAGTGAAGATTTACAATTGAATAGTTTTCAGAGCAGTTTATTGACGGCAATTCCGCTTTTTATGTTTGCGAGCTGTTCTGTTGCTGTGAGTCGCTATTCCCATACACAGGGCATGCATCGTTTTTTACTATTTGGTTTAGTCGTGTTGAGTGCTGGAATAATACTTCGGGTATGGGGCAATATTCCGATGCTGTTTACGGGATCTTTTTTAATCGGTCTAGGGATCTGTGTTGGCAATGTCGTGACACCGGGCTATATTAAAACCAATTTTCCGAAGCAGATCGGACTGATGACTGGAATTTTTGCAGTTGCTATGAATCTGACGGCTGCTTTTGCTTCGGGCTTTAGTCTGCGATTGGGCGAGTGGACGGGACTTGAATGGCGGGGCTCTCTGGGTGTTTGGGTGGCCTTGGCATTGTTATCTATTCTGGCTGTCTTCTTTGATGGCCTGAGTAGCCAGAAAGTCCGTACTATAACAAAAAACAAACGAGGAGCAAATGGAATTGGGCATATCTTTAGATCGCGATTAGCCTGGTATATCAGCCTATTTATGGGCATTCAGTCATTAGTATACTATAGCTTGATTTCTTGGTTGCCCAAGGTGCTGGTTGACTATGGTATGCCTTCGAAAGATACCGGCTGGTTGCTGTTTTTGATTCAGATTGCGATGATTCCCATTATGTTCATTGGACCTATTTTGGCAAATCGAATGAAGGATCAGCGCCTTATGGCAAGTCTTGTTGCTATAGGCATGCTGGGAAGTATCTTTATATTTTGGCATTACAAGCTTCAAGGAATTTATGTTGCAGCTATATTGCTGGGACTTTCCAATGGACTGTCGTTTAGTCTGTCCATTCTTTTCTTTACCTTGCGCGCCAGATCAACGGCTAATGCGATCAAAATATCAGGCATGGCACAATCGGTCGGTTATCTGATTGCTGCATTTGGTCCACCGGTATTCGGTAAACTACACGAAATAGATGCTACCTGGAATTCTTCGTTCTATTTTCTCGCTGCAAGCATTTTACTCTTATTGTTTGCTGGATGGAAGGCCGGAGAAGACAGGTATGTAGCGGAAGATTAAATGAAGGCCACAGCAGCGATCGGCATATAGCTATTGCTGATGTCTGCTGTGGCCTTTTGTCATGAGCTCCTTCGAGGCTCGCTTTTAAAGCTTGTAATTAATCCTGGAGGACTGCAAATTCGATGTATGTGGCATTATTCACGTCATGAAAGATCCGTTGGGTAGCTTTTCGGAAATCCGCTTTTGTAGCGGTGTAAGGCGCTAAAAATACCTGCGGATTGCGTTCTGCCAAAGGAAACCAGGAGTTTTGTACCTGAACCATGATGCGGTGTCCTTTTTTAAAGGTATGTGCAACATCTGGCATTTCAAAATTCACCTTTTCAACCATTCCCGGCGTCAGCGGCTCAGCTTTTTCAAAACCATTGCGGTATTTCCCCGCCATGATTTCTCCACGTACCATCATTTGGTATCCGGCCATTGTTTTTCCCTGATAGCTTGGCGCATCGTTGGGATAAACATCGATCAATTTGACGACATAGTCTGCGTCTGTTCCTGTTGAAGAGACTTTGAGAAAGTTTTTGATTGGGCCTACAATCGTCAGATCTTCTGTCAAAGGTTCCGTTTGATAAACCATGACATCGGGACGACTGGCTGCGAAACGTTGATCATCAACCATATATTCCCGCGTGCGGTTTTGAATCAGCCCACCCTGATGCGGAACAGGTTTATTCGGGTCTGTGACATATTCATCCCAGGAATCTGTACGTTGAACTTTGTCAAATCCAAGTTTTCCCTGCGGTTGGAAGTAGAGTTTTTTTGTTTCTGTATTTTTAGGCGGCCATTGTTCGAAATGTTTCCACTCGTTGGTTCCTGAGACAAAAATATTGGCTTCAGAAGGAGCGAAGTTTCCTTCACCTTTCAGATGATATTTAAAAAATGGCTGTTCAAATTGTTCCTGGTAGGTAATACTGGTTTTTTTCTCAAATTGGATATCACCCAAATAGTTTCCTTCTGCCCGAACCCAGCCGCCATGATACCAAGGGCCCGCCACCAAAATTGAGTTGTTTTTTTTGCTTTTATCTTCAATCGATTGATAGGTCTTAAATGTTCCATAGGCATCTTCTGCATCAAAGAAACCGCCGACGACCATCACTGCTGGTTTAACCTCCTGTAAAGAGTTGGTGATCACACGAGATTTCCAAAAATCGTCGTAATCGGGATGTTTAAACAAGTCATTCCAGAATTGAACAGAATCGCCAAAATACTTCTCTTTGAGTTCCCGTGCTGTCCCTGCTTCTAAAAAGAAGTTGTATTTGTCGGCTTCTTTGATCTGAATTTTGCTTTTAAATTGATCTGGTGTAATGGGTTTAGGGCGTGGGACACCAAAGGTTGACATAAAAGTGAATGCATCCTGAAGAAACAATACGCCATTATGATGGAAGTCATCGCCGATATACCAATCTGTTACCGGAGCCTGCGGAGAGACTGCTTTCAAGCTTGGATGTGTTTTGACGAGCCCCACAGTAGAATAGAAGCCTGGGTAGGAAATCCCATAGAGTCCAGCCTTACCGTTATAGTTTTTAAGATTCTTCTGTAACCAGTCAAGTGCATCGTAGGTATCCGTGCTTTCATCGATTGCTTTTTTATCTTTGCTGTGTGTAGTCGGGCGTATATCCTCAAAATCACCTTCACTCATCCACTTGCCACGCACATCCTGATAGACGAAAATATAGCCCTCACGCATCATTGCCGGAAAGTTTCCCAGGCTTTTTTTATAGTCGTTTTGACCGTAGGGAGAAACCGTATAGGGCGTTCTATTGAGCAGAACCGGATACTTTTTGGATTTGTCTTTTGGGCTGTAGATAGCAGTAAACAACTTTTTGCCATCTCTCATGGGAATTGCTACTTCGGTCTTTTCATAATGATCTCTAACATAAGCAGAGTCGGCAGCTGTTTGAGCATGTAACTGGCTTGCGCATAAAAGCGACAAAGTTAGGTACGAAATTGTATTTTTCATTCAGATAATTATTTGTTCGGTACTTTCTTTGATGTAAAACTATGATACACCCGGTTTCGTTTTTAGCAATGCTATGGAGACTTTATATGTTAGGCTGTATGCGATACAGTTAAAATTTGTCGTAGCACTAGCGTTGGGCAGGCCATTTTTCCGTCGACAGGTGAATGGTCAATAGCTGTTGGTTTATAAATGAACGATAGATTCATTGCTTGTATTTAAATTTTAAGCTAAAGGTAGTGCTCGTAAAACCATTTTCCAATTTTATTGTCATATTTATAGGAAATAGAAAAAGAAAAATTGACCAATTTTTAAGAAAGAAAAACTTTTTTTGGATTGAATTTGGATTAGTTTTCGAATGTTGATATATTGAGTGAAATTATTGGGATTTGTTTTTTTGGTTAAGAAGTTTAGCTAAAATCGTTAAATTTCAGTCAGATGGAATAGTAGAATACTAAATAATAATTCATTTTCGGATTATTTTTTGGGCTTCGAATGGGCTTTATATTGGCAATTGTCACGATTTTATAAATAAAGTGCGGGGTGGTATGAAATATGTTTTTTTAAGCTAATTTTAAGAATTATTTTATCATAATACATCAATTAAATAACAATTTAAGTATATAGAATTAATATGGGACAACAAGTGAAAGATGCCAATGGAAAATTGGGTATTCTTATTCCGGGATTAGGTGCTGTGGCTACAACATTGATCGCTGGTGTGGCATCTATAAACAAAGGTTTTTCAAAACCAATTGGATCTGTTTCTCAATTGAGCAGAATCCGTCTGGGCAAACGCACTGAGAATAGAAATCCATTAATCAAAGATTTCGTCCCTTTAGCAAAATTGGAGGATGTTGTTTTTGGTGGATGGGACGTATACGAAGATAACGTTTACGAGGCTGCATCAAAAGCACAGGTATTGGAGCAAGGTCAATTGGATGCTGTTAAGGCTGAATTGGAGGCTATCCAACCAATGAAGGCTGTGTTTGACCGTAATTTTGTAAAAAATTTGGACGGAACACACATCAAATCTGAAAAAACTCGCCGTGAATTAGCAGACGCTGTACAACGTGATATTCGTGAATTTAAAGAAAAAAATGGATTAGACCGCGTAGTATTGGTGTGGTGTGGATCGACAGAACGTTATATTGAGACAAACGAAGCTTTTTCAACATTAGCTAAATTAGAAGAAGCTTTGGATAATGACGATCAACGTATTCCACCAAGCATGATCTACTGTTATGCTGCGTTGAAAGAGGGAGCTCCTTATGTAAATGGTGCACCAAACTTAACCTGTGACGTTCCGGCTATTGTTGAGTTGGCTCATGAAAACGGTGTAGCAATCGCAGGTAAAGACTTTAAAACAGGTCAAACATTGATGAAAACAATTGTAGCACCTGGTCTTCAAGCAAGAGCTTTAGGTGTTGAAGGTTGGTTTTCGACGAATATTTTGGGTAACCGTGATGGATTAGTATTGGATGATCCTGAAAATTTCAAAACAAAAGAAGTATCTAAATTATCGGTATTGGAAGAAATTTTAGATGCGAAAAAGAACCCTGAGTTATATGGTGATCTTTACCATAAAGTACGTATCAACTATTATCCGCCACATGGTGATAATAAAGAATCTTGGGACAACATCGATATCTTCGGTTGGTTGGGCTACAAAATGCAGATCAAAATCAATTTCTTGTGTCGCGATTCAATTTTAGCTGCTCCAGTTGCTTTGGATTTAGCTTTATTTATTGATTTGGCGCAACGTGCAGGTATGTCAGGTATTCAAGAGTGGTTGTCATTTTATTTGAAATCTCCTCAAACTGCTCCGGGATTACCTCCAGAACACGATATCTTTAAACAATTGATGAAATTGCAAAACACATTGCGTCACATTATGGGTGAAGATTTAATCACGCATTTGGGATTGGATTATTATCAGGAGCTCGTAGATAGCATTCAATAAGCTACCTTAATAAGATAGGGGAAACAATTGTTATACAAACAGTTTTTCCCCTTTTTCTTCAATATCATTTAAGAGGTTGAAGATGGATATAACCCTCTGTAGACTTTTGCGCTTACGAACGCTGAGATAGTGACGGGGGTTTTGCTTTTTTTTAAAATGATTTTATTTTGCAATTAGAAGAAATGGAATTTGCAATTATAGCAGCGGGAGAAGGTTCTCGATTGCGAAAAGAGGGATTCAATTTACCGAAACCCTTGCTACCATTACATGGGGTTCCATTAATTGAACGATTGATTCGTGTGTTTGTTAAAGAAGGGGCACAGAAAGTTCATGTTATCATCAATAAACAATCTCCCGAACTGAAATTGTTTTTGGAAAAAACGACTTTTGAATTACCCATTGTGTTGATCGAAGAAGATACTGCAAGTTCCTTGCATAGTTTTGCCTTGCTTGTTAAAAACAACCCCGATTGGTCGTCTTGCTGTCTGACGACAACAGATACGGTTTTTAGGCCACATGAATTTCATGCCTATTTAGATGCTTTTCATCAACACAAAAACGCCGATGCTTTTATGGCAGTTACGCCTTTTGTCGATGATGAGAGCCCACTCTACGTGAACACAGATTCACAGCTTCGTGTGGAAGCATTTTTGGATACGGCAACTGCCGAAACGAAATATGTTTCTGGCGGAATTTATTGCTTCCGCCAAGCGGCAATGGATTGTGCGTTAAGCTCCGTTGAAGCAGGAAATTCGAGAATGCGTAACTTTCAGCGTGCTTTATTGGAAAACGATTTACAAGTAGAAGCATTTGTTTTTGAAAAAGTCGTCGATATTGATCATTTAAAAGATCGTGTGGTTGCAGAACAATTTTTGAGTGAGGAAGTTAGTTAGTAAAATGAGCGAAATGATTTCTATTTTAGGCGTAACTCGAAAAAATCGCTTTTCACCCAATCATGTGGGGAATGATGCCGCTATATTTAATGAAGTAGTTTTAAAACTGACCGAAAAAGGTGCGTCGGTCGAAGTGTGTAATGAAGATGAATTCTTGTCTTCTGCATCTATAAAGCAGAAAAATATTCTGACAATGGGGAGAACAAAGACTTTGGTTAAAAAGTTGCAATCTCTTCAAAATAACGGGACCAATGTTTTGAATTCCGGTTTTGGAATCGAAAATTGCTTTCGGAAAAATATGACACTTAAGCTTTTGGAAGGAGGTGTTCCTTACCCCAAAAGTATTGTGATCTCTACTGTTGCCGACATCCAATCTATTTTTGAGAAACTGAAAGGAAAGGGTGTATGGATCAAACGTGGTGATTTCCATGCCATTCATAAGGAAGATGTGACGTTTGCTGCCAGTCTGAAAGAAGCTCAGCATATCTTGAATGAATACGCGCTTCGCGGGATTAAAGAAGCTGTGATTTCTGAACATCTTGCCGGGGACCTGCTGAAGTTTTATGCGGTACGGGGAACAGACTTCTTTTTTTATTTCTACCCTTATGAACATAATCATCATAAATATGATTTGTATGAGCAAATTAATGATGAGGTCGTGCATTTTCCTTTTGACTTGGACAATTTAAAAAAGGTCGCTAATCGCGCTGCTGAAGTCCTGGATGTACATATCTACGGCGGTGATGTCATTATTGATGCAAATGGAGATTTCCATATTATTGACTTAAACGACTGGCCAAGTTTTGCGCCATGTCGAGCAGAGGCCGCAGAGGCTATCGCTCAAATGGTTTACCATAAATTTACTGAAAAGAACCACAATGCAGAAAGAACAAGTTAATGTAATCGAAGAAGAGAATTTGAGTGCATTCGAACAATCTTTAAAATCCAATGATACAGAAGAGCGAATAGATATCTGGTTTTACCGGCCTATAGGCTATCGTATAGCGCAAGTCTGCGCTAAAATCGGTATTACGCCCAATGCTGTGACGATTATTAGTATTTTCTTTGGCGTTGCGGCGGGTATTTTATTTTATTACCCTGCGTTGTGGATTAACGTAATCGGCATGCTTTTATTGGTGTTTGCCAACTCTTTGGATAGTGCCGATGGGCAACTAGCAAGGATGACAGACAATAAGAGTCGTTTTGGCCGTATCTTGGATGGTTTTGCGGGGGATTTTTGGTTCGCATCTATTCATATTGCGATCTGCTTGCGCAGTATCAATGAAGGATGGCCACAATGGCTATGGGTATTTTGTGTGCTTGCGGGTGTATCGCATATGATTCAGTCGGCAATGGCTGATTATTACCGTAATGTCCACTTATATTTTATAAAAGGGAAAGCCGGTAGCGAATTGGATAATACGCGTGATTTGAAAGTGGACTATGATGCCTTGTCCTGGCGTAAGAATTTTTTTAGCAAATTTGTGTTGAATGGCTATATGGGCTATACACGCAACCAGGAAAAGCTTTCTCCAAAACTGCAAAAACTACTGCATATTGTTAAAAGTCGTTATAAAGATGAATTGCCAAAACAATTGATGGTAGACTTTAGGGCTCAGAATAAACCATTGATGAAGTACACAAATATTGTACAGTTCAACACACGGGTAATCTTTCTATTTGTTTGGTTGTTTATCGGTCAGCCCTGGATTTATTTTTTCTTTGACATGTTTGTCCTCAATCCGATTTTGATTTATATGTGCAACCGACAAGAAAAAGTAAGTGGTTATTTTGTTGACAAATTAACAAACGATCCAACCTATGGGTAGTAAGATCTATAAAGTACTCTTTATGCTGATTGGTATAGGCACACTTGCCTATATGATTCATGCTATGGGCATTGATGAGATTTGGAACAACCTCGAAAAGATTGGCTGGTGGTTTTTGCCTGTACTAGGCAGCTGGGCAGTACTCTACTGGATGAACGCAATGGCGTTTAAGGCAATTATTCAGGAACCGCAATTGCCACAGACAAACGTGCCATTTTGGAAAGTATTGCAATTGACAGTGTCTGGTTATGCCATTAATTATATTACGCCATTTGTTGCATTAGGGGGGGAGCCTTACCGTATCATGGAGCTTAAGAATTATGTCGGCGGTTCGAAGGCCGGTTCTTCCGTACTGTTATATGGTGTGATGCACATTTTGTCGCATATTTTATTTTGGGTCGCTTCTGTTTTTCTCATTCTCTGGTTTGTGCCTGCAAGCACCATGGTAAATGCGGCCTGTGCTGTGATTTTTGTGATGGCCATTATTTGTACTTGGCTGTTCACAAAGTTTTATAAGAAAGGAATTACAGTTTCGCTATTGAAAGCTTTGTCTAAACTACCTTTTGTAGGCAAGAAAGTCGGTAATTTACTGGAGTCGAAATATGAAACGTTGAATGACGTGGATCAACAGGTGAAAAATCTCTTTCAAAATCGCAGGGATCGTTTCTACACGGCCCTTTTTTGGGAATTTGTAGCACGTGTTGTCGGCTGTTTCGAGATTTATTTTATCGGTTTGGCTTTGGACATCAATATTGACTTTGTCGATGCCATGATTATTAGCTCAGGATCTTCCTTATTTGCCAATCTTGTTTTTTTCTTTCCAATGCAATTGGGAACACGGGAAGGTGGATTGGCTATGGCGGTGATGAGTATAGGATTGCCGGCGAAAGTCGGTATTTTTATGGGAGTTGTTACGCGAATTCGGGAAATCGTCTGGATTATGATCGGTTTGGGTTGGATGAGCTTAGTAAAAAAGAAATAACATGGATAAGTTTAACGTTAAAGGGATTATTTTTGATTATGGTGGTACCTTGGATACCAACGGAGGCCATTGGGGAGCTGTTATCTGGTCTGGTTATGAAAAATATCAGGTACCTGTAAATTTGAATGCTTTTCAGGAAGCTTATGCTTATGCTGAACGTCAGATGGCTCTACAGCCTATTATTAAGCCCAACTTTAATTTTTTAGAGGTACTTGAAGCAAAGCTTAACGTACAATTTGAATATCTAATTGCTGCGGGTTATGAATTGGATAAAACATTAGCCGATAAAATAGCTTTTGATGGCTATTCACTGGCGAAGGATACAGTTGAGCAGGTAAAACCGCTGTTAACTTCGCTGAGCGAAAACTATCCGATTGTGATGGTCTCCAATTTTTACGGTAATCTGAAATCTGTACTTGCTGATTTTGGGATCTTGTCTTATTTTCAGTTCGTTGTGGAGTCAGCGGTGGTTGGCGTGCGCAAACCTGATCCTGCAATCTATGCTTTAGGTGTCACCAAAATGGGACTTCCTGCACAGGAAATCCTTGTTGTAGGTGATTCTTACAGTAAGGATATGGTACCTGCTAAAGCCGTTGGATGTCAAACCTTATGGTTGAAAGGACAGACCTGGGGTGAAGATAAATTGCAGGATACCTCGGCTGCAGACCAGCAGTTTACGAGTATCTTTGATTTAATCGACTTTGTTTAAATAGAGATTCTGACGAAATTCTTTAGGCGAGATCCCAACATTTCGCTTAAAGAATTTACCGAAAAAAGACTGATCCGAAAAGTGTAATTTCATCGCAATTTCCCGTATCGGGAGTCCCTGGCATAGCAAGGATTTTGCTTCTTCTACTAAAACATTCTGAATAAGTTCTATTGCCGACTTTCCTGTAAGCTCCTTGGTAATTACCGAAAGGTGTTTCGCCGAGATCCCAAGTTCCATCGCATAAAATTGCACCATGTGTTCTTTGTGAAATGACTTTTTTAGCAGCAAATGAAAATTGGCAAGTATCTCTCGTTTCCGGGAGGGGACAGCTCCTGTATTTCGTAGATTCTGACTTCCTAAGCGGGCAATTTCACAAAATAATATTTCCGTTAAAGATTTTATAATCTGATTTTTGAAAAGATAGCTAGACTCTTGCCGGTCGTAGTGAATAAACTGCTTGAATAAGTTGGAAAGGTTGGTCGAATCCTGGTTGGATAGCGACCAGATATAGCTATCATTTAAGGCCAAGGATTTTTTTGTCACTTCGAAAAAATCTTCCTGAAAGTCCAATTTGAAGCTGAAATCAAGTGTAAAGAAAATGAGATACACTTCGCAATCCCAAGATTTAGAGACCGAAGAGCCATTGACCCTCGAAGACGGATTGGTGAGCAGTAGGTGATTTTGAGCGACCTGTATCCGTTCGTTATTAATAACAAAGGAAGTCTCGCCCTTTTTTATTAAACAAAGTGAATAGAGCTCGCCTTTTGTTAAAATATGTTGCTGCTCAGAACTAAAAACGGGTTTTGATTTGTTGCCCTTAAAATGAAAGACATAAAAGCCCTTATTTTCGAACGGTATTTCCTGTACAGACATGTTTATTTTACGATAAAATCAAAATAGGTTTTACGATAGGGCTCATCTTGCAGGGTGTAGTGCCACCATTCCTTATCGTAAGCTTTGAAGCCATACTTAGCCATAGCTTCTTTTAAAATCTTTCGGTTGTCTTTTTGCTGGGCTGACAGGTTCGCATACTGATGATGGGATACTGCCCCAAAAAAATCAAATGGGCCGCCCATATCAATTTCTTTGTGATCCTTGAGGCTGATAAGCGTAAGATCTACAGTACTGCCGCGGCTATGACCTGATTTGGATGCAATAAAACCTAAATTAAACAAATTCTTCTTATCTAGAAGTGGATAAAATTCTCTTTTTGCAATGGTATCGTCGGTTTTTAATGACCATGACTTGAAGTTGTCAACAGCGCGTTGCGGACGGTAGGCATCGAATATTTTCAGTCCCAGGCCTTTTTTATTTAAATGACTCTCCACTTGCTGGAGTGCTAATGCAGCCCGCATAGTTAAAATGGCGACAGGTTTTTCATAACCCCGGATCGGCCTTCCAGTAAAGTTGTGGCTGCCGAAATAACGCATTTCCAAGCTTATGGTAGGTATAATGTCCTTGACGTATACAAAATCTGAAGGCATGGTCTTTTCCTGCGCACTGAGGCAAAGTGTGAAAAGACTTAAACCGAGTGTAAGACACAAGTTGAATTTCATGGAATGAAGATACAACTTGTGTCTTAATTAATATAATAAAAACGGTGATTCCCGTCCGTATTAATAGGAATAAACCTAAATTCGGTTTAATGATTAACTTGCTGCCATTTGGTAGACATGCCCTTAATGATCAGCCAATTTTTTTCGTAGATAATTGTATATTTCAATCTGCGAACGACAAGGTGCCTTTTTATTCTCCACGTAATGATTGCTAAGCGAATTGTTAAGTATGCGCGCTTTGACATTATCATTGAGCTGTATTTGAAGCATTTCTTTTAAATCTTCCTTGATTTTTTTGCTCGTTATTTTGACCGCTGCTTCAATACGATGATCCAAATTTCTTGTCATCCAGTCGGCAGAGGAAATGAATAGCTGTTCTCGGCCAGCATTGTAGAAATACATCACACGGGCATGTTCCAAATATTCATCGACTATTGAAATGGCATTCATTTGCAATTTGAACGTCTTTTGATTTGTAGCACAGTAGATTCCCCGGATAATAAGATCTATTTTGACACCAGCGGTAGCTGCGTCATAAAGCTTTTTAATCATTTCTTTATCACTCAGTGAATTTACCTTGACAATGATATACGCCTTTCGACCCGCCTTGGCTTCGGTAATTTCCTGATCGATATAGTGCAGGAGTTCTCTGCGCATATCCGTTGGACATATCAAAAGGCTTTTGCAATTTTTGATCATCTCTGCAGGATTTGATTTAGGACGTCTTAGGTAATTGAAAACCTTATTGATATCAGCAATAACATCCCTGTTGCTCGTTAAGAGACAATAGTCACCATATAATTTGGCCGTTTTTTCGTTAATATTTCCTGTGCTAACAAAACCATATTGAATCGTTTTCATTCCAATACGTTTTTTTATGACACATAGTTTTGCGTGTACCTTTTTATTCGGGATACCTGTCAATACTTTAATGCCTTCTAATTCTAATTTCTCTTTCCAGTCCAGGTTATTTTCCTCATCAAATCTTGCACGAAGTTCGAGCATCACGGTGACTTCCTTTCCATTGCGGGCTGCATTAATCAAGGCATTCGCAACCTTTGAATTTGAAGCTAAGCGATATGCCGTAATCTGGATCGTTTTTACATCCGGATCCATCGCTGCTTCCCGAAGCAGATCAATGATCGGTCTAAATTCATGGTATGGAAAGGAGAGCAGCACATCTTTTTTCAATACGGTATCCGTTACACGTTCGTAATTCTGAAAATAAGGATGCGGAAAAGAGGTTCGCTCCAAAGGTTGGTTGTAGGATTTAAACACATTCGGGAAATCCATGAAGTGCTTAAAGTTATGTATTTTTTGTCCAGGAATAATACTGTCTTTTTTTGAAAGGTTAAGTTTCTTGATCAGGAATTCAACCAATTTAGCGTCCATTTCTTGATCGAATATAAATCGTGTAGGCTTACCTTTTCTTCTATTTTTTACCCCTTTGCTGATTTTCTCAACAAGTGTCGTGTTGATGTCGTTGTCAATATCGAATTCGGCATCTTTTGTTACCTTAAAAACATGTGCATTGAATACATCAAAACCAAAATAGGAGAATATTAGTGGTAGATTAAACTTAATGACATCTTCAAGCAGGATAATATGTTTTTCATCTTTTGGCGAAGGTAACTGCACAAAGCGTCCATTTTGACTGGTCGGAATCTCGATGAGTGCAAATTTTGTTTCATATTGCCATTCCTTCTTTCCCATTGCGATACCCAGATAGAGGCTCTTGTCACGAATATAGGGCATAGGACGTATGTCGTCCAATATCAACGGAATAACGTTCGATTCGACCTCATCCTGATAATAGTCACTGACAAACTTTTGCTGTTCGGAATTGAGTTCTTCACTGGTCTTGATATAGACATTTTGTTTGGCCATATCTTTTTGGATACGGTTCCAGGTACTGTCAAATTTCTTTTGCTGCTTGATTACCCGGATATTGAGTTCTTCCAGGATGAGCTGTGGATCTTCATAAAAGGATTGGTTGGCGCTTTTGTCTTTTAGGTCAATAGCCCGTTTTAGACCTGCAACACGCACACGGAAAAATTCATCGAGATTATTGGAAAATATACCTAAGAATTTGATTCTTAAGGGTAAAGGGACTGTCTCGTCCGCTGCCTCCTGTAATACTCTACCATTAAAGCTCAACCAGCTAACGTCTCTAGGAATAAATTTTTTCGCCATAACTAAATATACGTAAATTTAAAAAGCAAAACTATAGCTCTAGGGGTGATAAACGAACTTTTTCGTGTTAAAGAATTATTAAGTTATTTTTTGTTTATGTATCTCAGCACGCGTGTTAATAAGAATTCTGCATAGCAAAAAAAATCCCCCAAAGATTCATTCAAGCTTTGGGGGAACGGCATGATGTTTTGTTTCTTTCTATTTCTTCTTTCCGTATTTTTTGGAAATTTGAATAGCTTTGTATTTTGTTGTGTCAAAATGCGGTGTATCGATCGACAGGCTTGTCGGATAAGGGGCGCTGCGATCGAAGAAGTATACGGTTGTGGTACTTCCATAATCATTGACAGGCATCAGGTCAAGGCAACCCGAATAGTCTGCGTTCAGCAGGTCACCTACCGTTACGGCATAAATGCGTATGATACCACCTTTGTTTTGTTCGTTTCGTACAAAAGCAACCTCCTTAAAACCTCCGGGTAAATCTTCTATACTTTTCTGATTGAAGCTATCTTTTAAAATAAAACCCAACAGCACTAAAATCGGTATGACCAAAAGCCATAACCTTTTATTCTTCTTCATTAAAATAGACTTAAATTGTAATTGTTATTCCTAATAATTTGTAAAACTCTTTTAAAATTGCCTGATGTCCTGGCCATGCTGGCGAGGTCACTAAATTGCCGTCTACTACTGCCTGATCTGCTGGAATATTTTTCCATGTGCCACCCGCTAATTCGATATCGGGACCTACTGCAACATAGGCGGTCAGGGTACGTCCTGCAAGGACCTTTGCCGCCGTTAACACTTGGATACCATGGCATATCGCTGCGACCGGTTTGTTTTGCTCAAAGAAGTGTTTCGTAATCTCCAACACACGTTTGTTGAGTCGGATATATTCTGCCGATCGGCCACCCGCAATATATAAACCATCATAATCTTCGACATTTACCTGATCGAAATCCTTATTGATAGCGAAATTATGTCCACGCAGTTCTTTATAGGTTTGGTCACCCGTGAAATCATGGACTGCTGTGGGAACAACATCTCCGCTTTTACGATCTGGAGCAATTGCATCTACAGTGATTCCTATTGATCCCATTGCCTGAAATGGAACCATTGCTTCGTAATCTTCTACAAAGTCTCCAACAAGTAATAATATTTTTTTTGCCATATCAAAAAACCTCTTTTAATAGGTTTTCAATTTACATATTAAAAGAGGTTTTCACAATGATTATTTGTTAATCTTTTGTTAACCCTGTACAGACAATTTTTCGGCAAGCGCACGTTTTGTTTTGCGTACTTTCGCTTCTAATTGACTTCTTAAGGTCGGATCGATAATTCCTTTACCTTCTTCAAAGTTTTTGTGGAATTCAGGAAGAGAGAAGGAGTCTAATATGTCGGCACCATCCCAAGTGATTCGGTTGACGGCTGTATTCAGTACAGTGGCACCGCCCATTGGACCGGGAGCCGTAGCCAACAAGAAGACTGGTTTACCGTTGAATAATTTACGGTTAGGAATACGTGAAACCCAGTCAACGATATTTTTGTAAGCTGTAGTATATGACCCATTGTGTTCAGCCAAAGAAATCAAAAGGAAATCTGCCGCATCCATTTTAGCAGCAAAGTCATGCGCCAATTGCGGAATACCTAACTCGACTTCTTTGTCGTAAGAATAAATAGGCATTTCAAAGTGATTTAGATCTAGCAATTCGATGATATCGTCTGCTTCTTTATAATATTTTGAAGTACTTGTAACGAACGTTTTGTTGATTGAATTTTTGTTGCTTGTGCCTGCAAATGCTAATATTTTCATCTTTATATCATTAGTTATGAGGAATTGAATCTGGTCGAAATGATTGAATTCTTACCTCGTTATTACCTGTGGAAAATCATTCACTTTTCCTGTTTTCAATATGTTTTAATTATAAAACCGAGTCAAACTTACAATATAATTGCTGGATAAATGTCAGTTAAATGTCTCTGAAGGGCATTTTAGTGTATTTATTGATGTAGGTCAATAAAATTAAAACGCTCGTACATACCAAGTATCCCTGTAAGCCCCCCGGTATGGATAACGAGGACCTGATCTGCGGGGGTAAAGTAGTCCTTTTTGATCAGATCATCTACGGCATAAAGCAATTTTCCTGTGTAAGTGGGTTCAATCATGATTCCTGTCGTTGCTATAAAATAATGGACAAATTCCAGTAAGGCTGCATTGGATTTAGCGTAGCCTCCAAAATGATAGTCAAGATGTAAAATAGGGGCGCTGATATCGGGATAAAGCTGGTTTACTTCGTCTTGAATAAAGCCGCCGTTTTTTAAAACAGGTACGCCATGCACACGGGTAAAAAGATCCCGTTTTTCTATTGTGCTGGCTATTCCTGCTAGTGTAGTTCCTGTACCACAGGCTGTAAAAATATGCTGGTATTCATGCTGGAGCTCATCAACGAGTTCAGCGCAACCCTTTGCTCCTAAAATACCGTAACCACCTTCATGGATATAAAAAGCCTGTGGATCCTGACCAAAATAGGTATTGTACAGGTTTTCTTTATTTCGGTAAGATTCGCGGTCAACATAAATCAGCTGCATTCCAAAAAGACGGCACATGGTTAAGACAGGATTGTTAGCTCCTTCTTCGCCACGCACAAAAGCTGTTGTTTTAAATTTAAATGTCGCTCCAGCACAAGCTGTCGCCAGAAGATGGTTGCTCCATGCACCACCAAATGTAACAAGATGATCCTTCTGGAGTTGACGTGCCTCTTCCAGATTGTATTTTAATTTTCGCCATTTATTGCCTGATATAAAGGGATGTATGAGATCATCCCGCTTAAGCGTTACTTTAATATGCTTCTTTTCCCAAGCGGGAAGGCACAATTCAGTTTCGGGGCTATGGATTTTGAACGGCAACATAACATTAAATGAAAACAAATTTAACGAAAATTGTTTCATTTGGTTTATTTTTGTAACATGACAGAACAAATTGGATCGCAAGATCAGGAAGAACAAGAATTATTTGAACATCTACGTATTGAGGTGGATAAGGGGCAAGCGTTACTCCGCATTGATAAATATCTGATGAACAGGGTGGAAAATGCAACGCGGAGCAAAATTCAGCATGCTATTGAAGCAGGTTCTGTCATGGTTAACGGTAAGGAGATCAAGGCGAGCTATAAGGTTAGACCTGATGACCTGATTACATTGGTGCTGCCTGATCCGCCTAGGGACAACGAAGTTTATCCGGAAAACATTCCATTGGATATCAAATACGAGGATGACGATGTGCTGATTGTGAATAAAGAGGCCGGAATGGTCGTGCATCCGGGATATAATAATTATACAGGGACGCTGGTCAATGCGCTTACTTACCATATCCAGCAGTTGCCACAGCTGCCCGGAAATTCAGATCGCCCAGGCCTAGTACACCGAATAGACAAGGACACTTCGGGGCTATTGGTCATTGCCAAAAACGAAAAATCAATGGCCTTTTTGGCAAAGCAGTTTTTTGATCACAGTATTACAAGGAAGTATATCGCATTGGTTTGGGGTGATTTAAAAGAAGACGGAACAATTACAGGATATATTGGCCGTCACTTGAAAGACAGACGTATTATGGCGATGTATGATAGTGAAGATAAGGGACGTTGGTCAGTGACGCATTATAAGGTCTTGGAGCGATTGGGTTATGTGACTTTAATCGAGTGCCAATTAGAGACAGGACGCACACACCAGATTCGCACCCACATGCAATCAATCGGGCATCCACTATTTAATGATGCTATGTATGGCGGAGATAAGATTTTAAAAGGCACCGTATTTTCAAAATACAAGCAGTTTGTGGATAACTGTTTTTCATTACTGCCACGACAGGCACTGCATGCACAAGTTTTGGGATTTATTCATCCTACTACAAAAGAAAATATGTATTTTGAGGTACCATATCCTGAAGATTTTCGTTTAGCTTTAGAAAAGTGGCGTGCTTACGCTGCAAATTCAATGGCTATAGAGAATGATTAAAATTTAGAACAAAATTAAGATGCCAATAAACTATATCAATTTCAATGGCAATGTAGTGCCGGAAGATCAGGAAATATTTAGCATTGAGAATAGAGGTTTTCGTTATGGAGATGGGTTATTCGAAACGATGCTGTATAAGGATGGTGATATCCGTTTTCTAAATTTTCATGTCGAGCGTTTACAGAAAGGCATGGAGTTGATTCATTTGGACGACGCCAATCTTTTCGATGAGTTTTTTATTCGTTCAAGATCCGAAGAATTAATTCGTAAAAATAATATGTTGGGGCAACAGGTTCGCATCAGGTTAATCGTATTTAGATCTGGTGGCGGATTGTATAGTCCCACAAGCAATAAACCTGGTTTTGTTTTACAGGTGCAACGCATAGAACCGAATCTTCGGGATAAGAAGGTTGGTCTGATCGTAGGACTGTACAATGAATTCAAAAAGCCTTATAGTGACCTTTCAAAAATTAAATCCTTAAATGCGCAGATTTATGTTTTGGCTGGCATCTACAAAAAGAAAATGGCTTTTGATGATGTGTTGATTCTAAATCAGGAAGGGTATTTATGCGAATCATTGACCTCTAATATCTTTGTCTATTATGAAAAGGTCCTTTATACGCCGGCCTTGTCTGAGGGTTGTATTGAAGGCGTCATGCGAAGGGTAGTGATGGACATGGCACAGGCAGAGGGAATCGAAGTGGTGGAAGCGCAGATAAGTCCCGAAATTATGAAACGTGCAGATGAGATTTTCTGTACCAATGCCGTGCAAGGTGTTCAATGGGTCATGGGCTATAAGCAAAAACGCTATTTCAATAAGATATCACGTATCCTGCAGGAGAAATTGCTGAATTGGAACTACGATGTCAGTGATGAACAGGACTAGTCAAATTTGATATCATACAAAGGGGCAGGATTTAATCTTGCCCCTTTGTATGTATGATTCTTTCGGCCCACTGCTCAAATGCGTTTTTAAAGCTGCGCAGAAAGTCTTTGGTTTTTTGTGATTCCACTTTTCCATCGGTACCGACACAAGTTGTTATATCGCCTAGATAAGCTTCGGGTTGCTGCATCGTTAAAAGATTAACAAAGACGAGTGACTGACGCAGATGATGGTTGGCGCCAAATCCGCCATAAGCCCCCACTGATGAAGAAATTATCGCGGCAGGTTTACCGTCCCATTTATTTTTGCCATAGGGTCTCGAGCCGACATCAATGGCATTTTTTAGAACGGCCGGAACAGAGCGGTTGTATTCTGCTGTAATAAAAAGTACAGCATCCAGAGACGCGACCTCCTGGCGGAAGCGGGGGTAGCTAGCCGGCGGATTGCCCTCATCGTCAAAATCCTGATTATATAAAGGAAGTTCACTAATATCGATTATGCGATAGCTAAATTGCGATTCCTCCTGTTCAAGAATAAACTGCGCTATCTTTTTATTATAAGATTCCTTTCTCAAGCTACCGACCAATATGCCTACGTGATATATACTCATGGTGATTTCATTAAAGTCTCTATGATGTGAACAACTGATCCTTCAAAAAGGTTTGCTATTTATGGTGAATTAGAAGGGTTTTTAACTCGTTCAAAATGAGGTTTTTATTATTGTGTTAACAAAAATTAACATTTAAACATTAATCTTTTGCATACTGTTTGTTGTCGTATTGTAAAGAAGAAATTACAAACTAGAGGGAGGAGCTACTTATGAAAAAATTGTTTTATGCAGCTGCGGTTATTGTCGGGCTTTTTACGGCAGGAGCTGCACAGGCACAAGTCAGTATCAGTGTTAATATCGGCAGCCAGCCAAGCTGGGGACCAGCAGGTTATGATTACGCGCGCTATTATTATATTCCAGAATATAATATGTATTATGATGTGCCGGCAAGATGTTATGTTTATTACGATAACGGCGGCTGGATAAGAAGGGCAAGCCTGCCAAGAAGATACAGACATTACGATTTTTATCGTGCTCATAAGGTGGTCATCAATGATCGTACGCCTTGGCATCACCATGATCGGTACAGAAGCCGTTATGGCGGTTACCGTGGAAGACAAGTCGCAATTCGAGATAGTCATCATGGTGGTGGATATTCATTTGCAAGCGAACGCAGGGTAAGCCGCGAACGTTCATGGGGTGAAAGTCGTCGATATGATAGGGGATACGATAGAGGAAATGGACATGGAAACGGTCACGGACGTGGTCATGGTCATGGTGGAAGACACAGGGATTAATTAAGATTTTCCCAAAAATACGAAAGGAATCTATATTGCATGGATTCCTTTTTTTCTGAACTGCCTTTTTATTGATGAATATATTTTTTATTGAGGTATCAATGAATTCGCTGGGCTCGGTTAACGCTTAGAAAGAACTGTCAGTCCATTTACTTAGTTGCTGTTGCTTACGAAATCATGAGGTTTTTTTGGTACGTAGACAATAAATTAAATAACATTACAGCCTGATTAATAAAAATTATCTTAATTTTGCGCTACAAGTGACTAAAATCCCTTATTTGATGTGATTTTTAAGTCTTGGTGAAATAATTGTAATGTGTAAGTTAATTTTTGTAATGAGAAAAGTGTTTAATTCAGTCATCATACTGATTGGTTTAGGGATCGGCAGTTTAGGGGTATATTCTTGCAATCAGAGTGGGACAAATAAGGTGCAAAATGTGGGAACTGTTGACTCTATGCCGCCAAAAAAAGATAGTTTGCTTGCTGTGCAGGATTCGATAAGTAAAGTAGATTCCCTGTGCAAAGACACCATTACAAAAATAGAGGAAAATGTGGATTATAAGGGGGCCAAAGATACGACGGTATTATTGACCGATACAGTTTCTCCACGCTATATCTATCTTACATTTGACGATGGTCCCCTGAATGGAAGTCAACACCTTGATTCCATTGCGACAGCGAAAGGTGTTAAAATTAATGCTTTTCTGATCGGCAATCATGATAAAATGAGCAAAAAACTACACAGCTTTACGGAACGTTATAAGAATAATCCTTTAGTTGATTGCTACAACCATAGTTACTGGCATGCGCACAATAAATACAGTACTTTTTATTCGAATCCACAGACGGCTTTTGAGGATTTTGAACTTGCTGAGCAATCGCTAGGTTTAGCGCATAAAATCGTGCGCTTGCCAGGACGTAATATCTGGTATATCGGAGACCGCAAGAAGGTGGACTTGAAAAGTGGCGCCTCGACTGCCGAATTATTGCACCAGAACGGTTATAAAGTGATCGGCTGGGATTGTGAATGGAAGATTAACGGTGTTACAGGAAAACCGGATTTAACGGTGAATCAATTGTATACCCAAATGAAAAATTTACTCCGTAAAGGTACATCCTATACAAAAAATAATGTTGTGCTATTGACACATGACAATATGTATCAAACGAAAAAAGGACAGCGACTTTTATCGGATCTGATCGATAGTCTCAAACAACATCCAAACTATCGCTTTGAATTTGTGCGGAATTATCCGCAATAAAGACAGCTGTCTATCTAAATAATAAAGGCTTAAACGGGAGAATTTAATCTTGTTTAAGCCTTTATTATTTAGTGGAAAAATCTCTTTTAATTTTGTTTGCGGAGATATTTTGTCAGTATAACAATTGTCTGGCCTTCAATTTTTCCCTCAATTTGTTCAATATTGTCCGCTACTAATCGAATATTTTTAACCACGGTACCTAAAGTAGCTTTTAATGAAGAACCTTTTACATCAAGGGTTTTGGTTAAAACTACGGTATCGCCCTCCAATAATCGCTGACCGATACTATCTTCATGAAAAGAAACATAACCATCATTTTCATGATCTCCGGTTTTCTTGGCCTCCGCTAGTGTCTCATCATCGAGATAAAGAATATCCAGCGCTTCGGATGCCCAGCCCTCATTTTTTAAGCGGTTTAACATACGCCAGCATACAATTTGTACCGAGGGATTTTCAGACCACATTGCATTGGGAAGAAATTTCCAGTCGTCTGGAGTTAATTGCTCCGTTTTGTTGAGCTGATTGACCAATGTTTCTGAAATCAGTAAAGTATTGTCCAAAGTTGATGTTATTTCTGGAGGTAAGGTGTAGGCAATTAATGTGTTTTCCGCACCTGTTAGCTCACATTTCCCTCCAGCTCTCGCTTGTAATTGTTCTTCTAATTTCATATCAGTTTTTTATAAAAGCCCAAACTTAGAAAAATTTGTTTTGATGTGCAATGACCAATATCACGATATCGGATGAAGTGACCGAATCTATAAAAAGTAAGCGTAGGTATTGAGCGCTATTTTTTCTTAAAATAAAATTGCCTGAAGAAGAACATTGGTATTGAATTTGTGTTTATTCAACGTTAGAAAACATTATTAACTGTAATATAGAATACTATGAAATGGCAAGGAGGTAAGCAAAGTGGCAATTTTGAAGACCGAAGGGGAATGTCTGGTGGCGGAAAAATTGCGCTAGGCGGAATCGGGGGGATTATTGTTTTGGTGATCGGATTTTTGATGGGTGGAGATCCCATGCAACTTTTACAGCAAGCCCAGAACATGGGGGCGCAAACCGAACAATCCGGACAGCCGCGTGAATTAAATCCTGAAGAAAAAAGGCTTACTGAATTTTCACTGACCGTGCTCCAAAGTACGGAAGATGTGTGGGCCAAGCTGTTTAAAGAACAGATGCAAAAGAATTATACAGCAACGACCCTGGTTTTTTACGATGGGGGTACTCAGACAGATGGTTGTGGCATGGGACAGGCTTCTTACGGACCTTTCTATTGCCCCGGGGATCAGAAGATTTACCTGGATTTGAGTTTTAGTAAAGAACTGTCAGATAAATTTGGAGCAAAAGGGGAGTTTGCCATGGCTTATGTGATCGCGCATGAGGTCGGACACCATATTCAGCAGTTGGTGGGTTTATTACCGAAGACCAACCAGGCCCGAGGAAAGCTCAGCGAACGAGAAAATAATAAAATCTCTGTCATGACCGAGCTGCAAGCTGATTTTTATGCCGGTGTATGGGCGCATTATCTCAATGAATTCACGGATATAAAAATTGATTACAATGATATTCTCGATGGGATGAAGGCTGCCGAAGCGGTCGGTGATGACAAATTGCAGACCGAGGCTCAGGGCTATGCGGTTCCCGAATCATTTACACATGGTACTTCCGCTCAGCGTATGGCCTGGTTTAAGAAGGGCTACGAGTCAGGTGATATGCGTTCGGGAAATACCTTTGAAGATCCGAGTCTCAAATAGACATCGTATCCTACGATAAAACACCTGATAACTAATTATCAGGTGTTTTTTTTGCCCCTTTCATTCGATTTAGTGCAGTGATAGGATTCTCTAACGCTGATTTACTTTGATGGAATCAAGAAGCTGACAATCCAGCGAATAGGAAACTACTGAACCAGTAGGTTGCAGCCACGGATATCACTTTGGTCAAAACGGCCCAATATTTCAAAAGAGCCATCCTGATATACTTTGCCTAAATCTTGTGTTGCTATAAATGAACATGAATAACGATTGGCCAGATCGATTACATTAATACCACCAGTTTTATTTAAAGGAATCAGGCTTAATGGATCATTGGTATCCCGAATTAAGATTTTCATCCATTTGGGAAGATGGAATATTCCCTGGCCTGAAGAATAGCCCTGGGAGAGCAGTTCTGTCATGCCATACTCCGAATGAATGCCATGGACAGCGAACGCTTCTTCAAGAAGCTGATGAATTTCTTGTTTGACCATTTCTTTTCGCTTGCCCTTCATTCCGCCTGTTTCCATAATAATCAGTTCCGGAAATTCGAAAGCATACTGTTCTATAAAATCAAGCAGTGCGTAAGTTACACCAAAGAGGATGGTCTTAGTACCTTTATTTTTGAGCTGGACAAGCGTATCGTAGAGCTCCTGATGATTGTAGAGGAAATAATTGCTTTCGGGCTGTTCGCTTTGTTTCATGAGATCATCGATCATATAGATCAGCGACGAACCCGTTCTCTCCAGGTAGGATGGGAGCAATGCCAGGACGGCAATGTCGCAGAGCGGACCATAGAAATCTTCAAAAATCTTCCGAAAAGTTCGCTCATATATACTCCGGTCAGCAACCAGATGTTTTGATGTGACCATACCCGTTGTACCGGAACTGGAGAATACGATTTCAGCTTCCATTCCTTCAGCAATAACCTGTTGGGTCTTAAAAAACTCGATGGGCAGGAAAGGAATATCAGTATAGTGCTGAATACTGTCCTTTTCTCTTCCCAGTAATCTGACGTAGTCACGATAAACCTTACAATGCAGGCTTTGGAATCGGTAGGTATCTAAACAATGCTGATTAAAATCATCTTCGGTTTTAATCTCAAAAAAATCCTTCCAATTCGTCATAGCATTTAAAAATTTGATGAGCAAAATTAACTAAAATTTGGAATATAGTGATCACTTAGTAAATCCCATTTACGGGATAGCTACCGAAGATGGATGATATTGCTGATATGCGGGGCCTGAGATCTTCTGTGAGCTAGACGGGAAAGGAAGCCATCAAATTATCCATTATATCCGTATTGAAGAGAGTTAGACCGGAGGGGGGATATAAGATGTGGGAAATCCTGAGGCTAAATTTAGCGAATTTGACCTCAGGATTTTATTTTTTTACAGCATACCACCGTCGACAGGTAGAACCTGCCCAGTCACGTATGCAGATAAGTCAGAGGCTAAATAAAGACAAGCGTTGGCTACATCTTCTGGTTCTCCGGCGCGTTTTAAAGGAATACCTGCTTCCCATCCCGCCACAACTTTTGGATCCAGTACATCAGTCATTTCGGTACGTATAAACCCTGGAGCAACTACGTTTGCACGGATATTCCGGGAACCTAGTTCTTTGGCGATGGATTTTGTGAACCCGATAATACCAGCTTTTGATGCCGCATAATTTGCCTGACCAGCATTTCCTTGCACACCCACAACGGATGACATGTTGATAAATGAACCTTTACGGTTTTTCATCATAATTTTTGAAGCAGCCTTTGTAACGTTAAAGACAGACTTTAAGTTGACGTTTAATACATCATCCCAATTCTCCTCGGTCATGCGCATCAACAGGCCATCTTTTGTGATACCGGCATTATTTACGACGATATCCAATCCTCCAAAATCGGCAACAATAGAGTTGATCAATTGTTCCGCTTCTTCGAATTTTGAAGCATCAGAACGATAGCCAATCACTTTGGTGCCAAAAGCCTGAAGCTCCTGCTCCAAAGCCTGTCCTTTTTCGACAGAAGAAAGATAAGTGAAAGCGACGTTAGCACCATGTTGTGCAAACACTTCCGCGATTTTCCTTCCGATTCCTTTTGATGCTCCTGTTACTAAAGCAATTTTTCCTTCAAGTATTTTCATCTGTATAAGTTATTTGTTCGTCAATTGTTCACTTCTAAGGCATTCGATGTGCTTTCTGTTTTCATATGCCATCTATCGCTGGAATTCAATAAGATAAATGAATTCGATTCATCTGGTTTATCTTGTCGTGTTATGCTACGATGACGCTGTTCTTTCAGTACACCTTATTTTTAAGTACTCCGTAGCCACGACTAAATGATACGGTTTCATCGCTATGGTGTACACTATTGCCTGTCGATGTTTTGCAAAAATGTTAAAACTATATTATAACACAAAATCTTTCGCTAAATAACGGTTTAAAATACCAAAACATTGCAGGCTACTCCTGTGTTTATTTTTGAGCGGGCATTTGTTTTCGGTATATAAATTTAGGATTTAGCGGTAAGCGATCGCTCACTTAGGATTATTTTAATAAATCAATGGTATTTTTGAATAAGTGGTTCTAAAAAGTACAGTTTTTTGACAAAAGACTTGGACGTTTATCAAAAACTATATTAAATTTGCATCAATCACAAAAACATGAGCAAAAAATCAAATAAAGAAGTTGACGTTGTTCTAATCGGCGCCGGTATTATGAGTGCTACTTTGGGTACTCTAATCAATGAATTAAGCCCAGACGTTAATATTGAAATTCTTGAGCGTTTGGATGTTGTGGCTGCTGAAAGTTCTGACGCTTGGAATAATGCTGGCACGGGCCACTCTGCCTTGTGCGAGTTAAATTATACCCCGGAACAGAAAGATGGTTCAGTAAAGATTGATAAAGCAGTGAAAATTGCCGAGCAATTTGAAGTGTCTAAGCAATTTTGGTCCTACCTCGTTGATAAAGGCATTATTGCCCAACCTGAAAATTTTATCCGCAGTATTCCACACATGAGTGCGGTTTTTGGTGAAAAAGATGCTAAATTCCTAAAGACAAGATGGGAAACATTGACGACCCAAAATTTGTTCAAGGGCATGGAATATACCGAAGATCCGACATTGCTGAAATCGTGGATTCCATTGATGATGGAAGGACGCGCTGCAGATGAAAAAATTGCCGCGACTAAAATGGATCTCGGTACAGATGTTAATTTTGGTTCATTGACACGTGATTTGATCGCTAATCTTGAACATAAAGAAAATATTTCTATTTCCTTAAACCACGAAGTTGTCGATATCGAACGCGAAGACGATGGTCGTTGGGAAGTGGAAGTCAAAGATTTAAAAACCGGCGTAAAACGAGAAATCAAAGCTAAATTTGTTTTTATTGGAGCTGGTGGTCACTCTTTATTATTGTTAGAAAAGTCGGGTATTCCAGAAGCAAAAGGTTATGGTGGTTTTCCGGTGGGAGGCCAGTGGCTGAGATGTGTCAATGAAGAGATCATCAATACGCACCATGCCAAGGTATATGGTAAAGCTTCTGTAGGTGCTCCGCCGATGTCGGTTCCCCATTTAGATACCCGCTATATCGATGGTAAGCAAGCGTTATTGTTTGGGCCATATGCTGGTTTCTCAACTAAATTCTTAAAACAAGGTTCTTATTTCGATTTACCTGCTTCCATCAAATTATCCAATATTCGTCCGATGTTATCGGCCGGACTTGACAACTTACCATTGACGAAGTATCTAATTACGGAAGTCATGAAGTCTCCAAAAGATAAATTGGAGTCTTTAAAACAATTTATGCCTACGGCTAAATTGGAAGATTGGGTTATCGAGAAAGCAGGACAGCGTGTACAGGTAATCAAGAAAGATGAGAAGAAAGGTGGAATTCTTGAATTTGGTACTGAAGTCGTGTCTAGTGCGGACGGTTCTATTGCAGCTTTATTGGGGGCATCTCCGGGAGCTTCTACATCCGTAGCGATTATGATTAGCCTTTTAAAGAAATGTTTCCCTGAGCGCGCGAAGTCGGATGAATACCGTAAGAAATTACGTGAGATGATTCCTTCACATGGGAAATCATTGAACGACGATGCACAGCTTTGCAAAGAAACACGTGTACGCACACATAAAGCGTTGAAATTAATCGATATCGATTAATTCATCGAACAAAAATACTTATGGGGTGCTCAGAATGACCTTGATCATTCTCGGCTGAGATTATACCCAATAAAAGCGATTGTGCGACCTTGTACAATCGCTTTTATATACCTGATCCAGGTAATGCTGGCGTAGGGATTTAATTTCAATAAAAACATCCGTTTTTTCTCCCGTAGGTTTATTATGAATAACATTTAATAATAAACTATTCGAATGACTCCTGAAACGATTTTCGAAGCTTTTATAAAACAGATACAACAGGCTACAATGGCGGAATGGCTAGGGGTATCTTTTGGTATTTTGCAGGTCTGGTTTTCACGGCAAAATAAATCCATTAATTATATTTTTGGGATTATCGGTATTCTTATATCGGTATACGTGTTATTCCATGCAAAATTGTATGCAGAAATATTGTTGCACCTGTATTATTTAGTCATGAGCATTTATGGTTGGATTTACTGGAAATATAGCAGTGATGCCGCGGTGCCCATAACAAGCTGCGAAACGAAAGAATGGTGGATTGTAGGCGCGATCTGTATCATGGGTTTTTTCCTTTTCTATTTTGGATTGGTACATTTAACGGACTCGGATGTCCCGCTATGGGATTCTGCGGTTTCATGTACTGCCTGGGCAGGGATGTGGTTATTGGCGAAGCGGAAAATTGAAAATTGGATCTTGTTAAATATCAGTAATCTGATGGCAATTCCTTTGCTGATCCATAAAGGGCTGTTTCTGTATTCGGGCCTGACTTTGTTTTTATTTGTCATGGCATTTAGTGGATATTTTAATTGGAGGAGAATTATAAGTGAAGAAAGATATGCAACTTAGTAGCGAAGATATTGCTATTCTGAAAGATAATCAGGCAAAAGGAATCGCGCAGAAATTGTTGTCAGATGGACAATTGGAGCTGATTTATCGCAGGAAATGGTTTAAGATTTGGATTCCCCCTGAATTGGGCGGATTGGGACTCACGCTACCCGAAGGACTCCATTTATTGGCTGATCTGGCCTATTGGGATGGGGGATTGGCCTGGACAGTGACATTATGTTCTGGAGCTAATCTATTTGTCGGTTTTATTGATCCAGCGATAGGGAATCAGACTTTTGAAGCAGATCAGGTTTGTTTCGGTGGCAGCGGACAGGCATCCGGTACTGCTACACGTGAAGGTGAGCATTATCGGCTCCGCGGTTTTTGGAAATACGCTACTGGAGCACCCCATTTAACATATTTCACTTTAAATGCACAGATTCTGGAGTCGGGAAATCCAGTATTGGATGAAAAAGGCGAACCGCTTATAAAATCATTTTTTGTCGATCGTGACCATGTATTGATCCATTACGACTGGGATACATTTGGATTGGAAGCTACGGCTTCGCATTCTTTTTCGCTGGATGACATTGTCGTTGATGGCAGGCAGTCGTTTGAGATTGATGCGGCAAAAAGTACACGTGAAGAGCTGCTGTATCAATACCCTTTTATGCCGTTTGCGGAATTGACCTTATTGGTCAATTTTATGGGAATGTATAAACGATTTTTGGATTTGATGGAGAAACTATTTGTATTGAAAAGCAATCAATCGAAATGGGAAAAGTCTGAAAGCAAAGCAGCGTTTAGGTTGCTTGATAATTTTCAGCAGGATTACATAACGCGAAAGGATGCTGTAATGAATTTGGCTTATCATTCTTGGGATAACCTCCGTGATGGTATTGATAATGTGGCAATTTATGCGGAAATAGCCTCTCAAAGCCGGGATTTTGTAGCTTCCATTTTAACGAACACGATCACCCTCTATCCACATACGGGAATTGCGGGTGCTGCCATTGATCATGAAATCAATATCATCTTCCGAAATATTTTTACGGCTTCGCAGCATAAGTTATTGCAGAAGAGTTTATAACAACAAAGACTATCCTAGGATAGTCTTTGTTGTTATAAAGTGAAGTGTACTCACGAGAGTACAGTGCAAATTTTGGTGTCATTATTGCAATTTATTATAGATCTAATGTAATGAATACCCTTTCGTAATTGTCTTTTATACCTCTGCCTTCTACTTTTTGAACAGAAAAAGGTGCAATTATAATTATGAAACAAAACTTATGTTAAATACTTCAAAAATAAAAAATGTCATTTCAATAATATGCGTGCTAATTAGCAATTTAGTAAATGGGCAAAAAATAACACATTATGACGGAAGTGTATATTTAGATTCTCTAAAAATCATCAATGCATCTTTCAAGATTAAATATTTGAATACCGGAACCAATGATATTCAATTCTATATCAATAAAAATTCAGACATAAAGAAACTCACTTATAGAAACAAAAGGATAAAATATAAGATATTAGAGGTCATAGAAGACTTAAAAAAGATTTCCATTCAAAACAGTTTTCCTTTGAAATTCGATCTGAATATTTCCTACTCATATCCGCTGGACAGAATTGAGAGTAAGATATTCGCATATAATCCCAATTGGATCGAATTGAGCCTTTACACAGGTTGGTTTCCGGTCAATATCGAAGATAAAAACTATTCGTATCGATTAGAGGTTAGTGTCCCGAAGAATTATGAAATCATCGGTAACGGTGACATCAAAAAAGAGGGCCCGCATACGATAATCGTTAACAACGACAATCACTTTGACATACCTCTTGTACTATCCAAAAGATTCCAGCACTTCAAATCGTACAATAATAAAATTAAATTTTTCTCAGTACAGCTTTCATCCGAAAAAATAAGAGAAATCAAAGAGTCATCTTCTGCAATGTACAATTTCTATCAAAGTAATTACGGAAACAGTCTTACGGAAAGTTTAGTCGTTACCGTAAATCCCTTTGAGCACGATATGTCCTACGCAAGACGCGGATTCATTTCTTTGTCCTTGTTGGATGGATATGGCCTGATTGATAAAAAAGTGCTTGCTCATGAGATTGCACACTTATGGTGGCAGAATGCTAAAACAGGGGTATGGGAAGATTGGCTTAATGAATCTTTCGCCGAATATTCGACATTGAAATGGTTAGAAAAGACATTTCCACCCGAGATCTTTGCAAAACAATTGAGAAAATATCAAGAAGCCTATAAAAAGCCGACCAAAATTTCTCAAACAACGACAGGAGATAGTAACTGGCATTCGATCGCTTATTATAAAGGGCCTTATATTCTATATCAATTGGAGAAAAATATAGGAGAAGAAAAAATGTTGACATTTATGAGAATGGTGCATAAAAACAAAATCTCAACGACGGAGAAACTTGTCGATGTATTAGTAGGATTTGCCGACGAAAGGGCAGTGAATCAATTCAGAAGCGAAATCTATTAAGGAATATATCTCGAATCTTTTATATAAAAGGCTAGGTATCTCCAAAAGAGAAATCGAACGCTAAAAAAGGGTGAAAGAGACCCTTTAAACCCGATTGTTTGAATACTTGGGCACCGAAGACTAGATACTTTATCCGAAACTTGCGAGCACGCAATGAACTTACTTTAACAGCTTAGGTTATAGTTTTGTATGTGCATAAAAAAAGGAGACAACTTGAAAGAAGTATCTCCTTTTGTGTCCCCGACGAGATTCGAACTCATATCGTCAGAACCGGAATCTGAAATTCTATCCATTGAACTACGGGGACGTGTCGCAAAGATATACTATTTTCTAGATCTTACAAATAATCTTTGCGATAAAATTCAATCTTTTAGCAGACTATTTTTTAGTCCTTTTATTGTCAGCATTTTGTGTTTAACATTCGCTAATACCGTATTTTTTTAAGCAGAAGCTAATGTTTTGTATATGAATGCTTAGCATCTGGCTGAAGGTATTTGCCGATAGTTACTGTTCCCTTTTATCCACCAGATAAATGGGTTTTCGGCTCAGCGGATTGTAAATTCTGCTGATCAAAATTTCTTCACGTTCGAACTCTACATTGGGAATTACGCGCAGCTTCGCCTGAAAACTATCTTTAATTTCTTTTAATAACGTGCTGTTTTGTTGCTTGGCGGCGACTAAAATCCGGATGTCGTCTGTACCGACCGCAGTGCTGGATATCTCTATCTGATAATGTTCAATTTCTTGGTAACTCGCCAATACATCAAACATAGCTGGCGGAAACAAGGTTGTCCCTTTATATTTAATCATCTGCTGTTTTCGGCCTTCGACAGGACCGATTCGATAGGAGTTTCTGCCACAGGTACATGGAGCAGCATGACGCCTGACCATATCGCCAGTCTGATAGCGCAATAGGGGCATCGCCTCTATTCCTAATGTCGTTACTACCAATTCACCCAGCTCGCCATCTGCTACCGCCTGACCCTTGTCGTCCAATATTTCGGTAATAATTAGGGCCGGATGTTGGTGACCTCCTGCGAATGCTTCACATTCTGTAAATGCCGAACTCATTTCAGTAGAGGCATAGGTGGAGTAGAGGGCAATATTCCATTTTTCCTGAATTCGTTTTGCCAGCTGGTTATCCTGCAGTTCAGGAGTTCTGAGATTTTCACCGATACAAATGGCGACCTTTACAGAGCTGCTGTTGTAGTCGATGTTATGTGCTTCGGCATAAGCAATCATTTTGAGCAAGAAGGATGGTACGACGACAAGAAACTTGGGTTTAAACTGCAGAATTGAGTCCCATTGCATCTGTGGTATTCCGGCTCCAATACGGAGTATTCCAGCTCCAATCTTGCGGAGTCCGAGAAAATAAGCCAAGCCAGCCATAAAACGACGGTCCAAGGTCGTCATAATTTGTACCCGATCGCCTTTTCTTATACCTACCCGCTCAAAAGAAATCATCTCATTATAAGCCAAACGATCAAGATCGGCATCTGTCAATCCAAATACAACAGGGCTGCCCAAGGTGCCGGAAGTAGTTGAGAAGTCGATAATCTCCTCTTCGGGAACACATAGAAAATCCCAGTTGAACTGTTGCAGCTGTTTCTTGGAAGTCGTCGGAAGAAGATGGAGGTCCTGAATACCGCGGATGCGCTGCAAATCAATGTCTTCTTGTTGAAAAAGACGTTTGTAGTAAGTTGAATGTGTATTCAAATAGTTTAAAACATCGCTTAGCTTTTGGTCCTGAAAAAGCTTAATTTCTTCCAGACTTGCTTGTTCTAGGGTTGGGATCATCGATTATCTCCTTTCTTCTCAATTTTATGGATATATGAAGTAATATTTTTGCGGTCAGTCAGTGTGGTCACTTCGCAAGAGTTGGCCTGCCGCAATTGCTTTAGTGCTTCCCCATAGCGTTTTTGTTCAAAGTAATACTTTCCTCTCTTATAATAGACTGCCCAAAACAGCGGATTGAGCTTTTGATATGCTTGCCATTCTGATTCAGTAATCGTTTGATCTGATTTCAGCTTGTGGTCTATTACCCGATCTTGTTTACGGTAGTCCTCATAATCGCGATAGGCTTTACTCGTTAAAAACGCATCCTGTGGAATATTTAATGCCGTATTGGCCAATGAATACGCTGCCCGATGTGTATTGGTGGCAAAGATCTTATTGAGGTCATAACAGACAAATTCCCCAAGCTGATAGGGATTGGCAGAGACCCATACAAGGCGTTTTTTCGGCTGGAAAATGATTCCGTGATGAGCCAATAACTGATTTAAGGCCTTTTCATTGCCATAGCCGATTTCTTTATTTTTTAATCCGTTGCGATCTCTCAGTATAGCCGCAACTTTAGGAGCTGTAAGTTTATCCTGTTGTTGCAATTGCTCAGTCAGCAGTTCGTATCGATAGGCACTGTGACTTTCTTCAATCTGCTTTTGGTTGCGCTTATCCGACCGATAGGCGTTACTCTGAAAATGATTTGTACATAGTAGATAATTTGCATTGTCCGATTCAAATACATCAAAATTATGGGGTGACATTTCGATCAAAATGGCGCGGTCTTCCGCTGCGGAGCCGATCATCAGTGATTCTGAAATGAAAATGGGGTGTTTTTTTGCAATGGCAATGGCCTCCTTAAAATTGCGGGCATACTGAAGTATTTCTCGGGCAACAATAGATATGGGCGTTTTTGCAGACCAGGGAATAGACGATTTTCCCGCATTGAGGGTAACTGTCAGGCCAGCACTGTTCATGCCAGAGACGACACCGATCATGCCAGCCCAGCCCACGGAGAGAAATGAATAACCGGAGTCGGGTTTCACAATAGTAATTAATTTATTGTGACTAAAATCGTCGCCCGCATAAAAGTCAAAATTTCGGCCGATAATGAGCTCGCCATCTGCCGATTTCGATCCCCATGCCGCCAAGGAAGAACAGCCAACCAAAGCAAGGTCCTGAAAGGCGTGGCCTAAGTCATGGGCCCCATGAAGAAAAAGATTCCGTTGATAGGGATCCATAAGGGAGTCGTAGCGGGGTGAAGCATACCGTGACAATCCAAAAATCTCCTCTCTATATGCTAAGGGAATATATTTATGGATGTTCCGGTTATACATCTTCGTCAATCGCATCATCCATCTCTGCTTGCGCTCAGAAGGGATAAACTCTTGGATCTTAGTGAAAAAAGCCCGCTCCTGGTAGGCATATAGGGACTTGGTCAGTATACCTGTTTTTAAACCGATTTCCATTGGATTGCCACCAACATACAGTTCCCATAGACCTTGCGCATTATGGAACAGAAAACTACTATCTATTGAAAGATAATTGTCCGTTGAATCAGCCAGCTTTAACTTCGGCATCTCTAGCTGCTCAAATCTAGCTTTTTCCTTTAGGGCACCGTTCAGTGCACAGGAGCTAAACAGTGATGCTATCCAGATCGCCAGCCAATACGTTTTCATCATTCTCTTTAAATAGATCATCTTCAAATTCTTTTCCAAGCATCATTAAGCAGCAGGAGAAGGCTGTAATTGTAACACCCAATACGCCATGCATTTTGACATTCTGACCTGTCAGAAATAAATTCTTGACTTTTGTCTTCGTGGAAATTAAACTATTCAGTGGATGCTTATATTCTTTTAGATACCCATACATGTTACCATCTTCAGCACCTATAAAATCACGGTAGCTTAGTGGACTGGAGGTATGAATAGAGCGGGTAGCAGCTTTAATATTCGGAAACAACCGTTGGAGTTCTTCGATAATTTCCGTTGCTTTCGCAGCTTTAAAAGCTTCATACGCTTCACCACGGCTACTTAACCGCTGGATAATGGATCGGTTGAAAGACTCATTCCATTCCTGCACTTCGCCTGCGGTCATGTAGCACATCACCGTCATTGTGCTGCAATAGTCCTGATTTTCACCGTTGCAGCTCATGGAAATAACCAAAGGAGATTGATCCTGATCATACCAAACTGACGCTATATTTTTATAATGGTAAATATTATAATTTTGATAGGGGATATAACCTTCTTTACAAACAATATAAACAGAAAAAACTGAAGGGCTTAGCGGTAGTCCTTTTATTCGCTTGACATAGGCTTGTTTTTGAAATCTTTCAGGGAGCATAGCAAAAGTATGCTGGAGATTGATATTCGAAACAAATTCCTTTGCATAGATCAGCTGCTGGTCATCGGTACGCACTGCTTTGATCAGTTGATCATCCATTTCTACAGCAATGACCTCCTTATTTTTGACGATGTCGCCACCGTATTTTCGCAATTGGCGGATCAATAACTTGGCAATTTGGCTCCCGCCATTTACACAGCGCCAAGCGGATTGAATATAGGAGTTGATGGTCAGGGCATGGACATAGAGCGGTGTGCTTTCCTCTTTTGCGACATAAAGGAAGTTAGATCCGACCAGTACGGCTTTAAGAAGCTCATTATCCGTTAAGTCGTCTAGAAAAGATTTTAATGATATTCCCAAAACAGCTTCATTGAAACCAAAACTTTTGCGAAGATTATACATGGGAAATGAATTACAGATTTCCTGTATCTTCTCACAATATGCAGTTAATGCTTGTTTTTCCGCTGGAAAATAAGGAAGCAATTGACCGATAAAATTCTCATACCCTTGCGCATGGGGGTAATTGATGGGATTTCCTTCAAATGAAATCCGATCATATTCGTCAAGGCCCATGCGTTGGATCGATAGATCTTTCATAATCCCCAGATAGTCGAAATATTTATACAGATTTTCGCCTTCAGCTAAGCCCCCGATATAATGAACACCTGTGTCTAAGATCTCCTTGTCACGTACAAAAGTCTGTAAATTGCCCCCGTATTGATTGTTTTTTTCAATCACACAAACTTTGCGTCCAAATTTGGCAAGAAGAACTGCGGTAACCAGACCTCCGAGCCCGGAACCGATAATGACACTATCGTAGACCTTATCCATTCATTCTTCTTTTTAATACACAACTGTATTGATCGTTAAATACTTCTTCAAAACCAATATAACTGGGTTTTTCTACAAAATCATAACATACAATAGTATGTATTGAATCGGTAATTTCAAAGTTTTGATCGTTACTGCCCCAGACAACTACATCAAAACGCAATGTGTTTTCTGGCAGATGATTCAGATAGGTCAATTTACGTTTTTGTTTTAGATACGTATTGGCCGCAATCGCACGTTTTTCGGGGTCGTGGATAAATGTTTCTACCCGTCGCTGTGCCTGTTGCAACGTCAACAAAAATTCAATATGACCGTAATTGTCTCCAATATGCAAAATTTTTGCATTTGCTGCAATGAAATTATTCCATGCGGCATACGACGACTGATGAAGATCAAATTCGTTTAAGCTCAATTTTTCGATTTCCGTTTCTTTATACCGATAGTTTAAGCTTAGTTTTTGTCTAAAATAAGCTGGGCCTTCAAACTGCTTTCTGATTTCGGCAAATTGTTGTTTGAATAATCCGCTGATAGCTTTACAGCGTGCTGAGTAGCTGTCTCCAAATCGCCGGTCATTCGGTCGTATTCTTTCACCGATGACTGTATTGAGCGTTCCATCATAAATGATAAAATCCCCTTTTGGACAGACATCAGCAGCTCCGTGTATATAGATTGGGAGGATATCCAATTGCAGTTGTTCTGCAATATAAAATGCTCCTTTGTGAAACCGCTGGACATCATTTGTTGCCGACCGCGTTCCTTCAGGAAAAATCGCAATCGAATACCCTGCATCGATACGTTGCTTTAATCTATTTTTAGATTTTTCTAAATCGTCGTCGAGCATTAAAAAGCCTGCACGTCTGACGACACGGCCAAAAACAGGAGACTTGTAGACCCATTCATTCGTAACAAATATGCATTTTGGCAATAGACGCCCAATAAGAAGCGTATCTAATAACGAATTGTGATTGGCTATAATAATCGCGGGTTTTTTGAAGTCTTCACTGTGCGGCTTGAATTGCTGTTTCTTGACAAAAGGGTTGGATCTTAATACAGAGTCACCAAAACGGGACATGACTCGTGTCATCCAAGCTCTGTTAGAGATCAAACTAAAGAGAAGACCTGAAAGCATACTTCCGATGATATAGTAGCTAAAGGAAAACGCTGAAATCAAGCGCAGGCGCAAAGTCAACGGAGATAAACCTCGGGAAGGTCTGCGGCGAAATACAAATCTAAAAACGAGCGGGTAAAGAACAAAAGTATTTAAAACAGCCGCTGTAACACCGAGCAGGGAAACTGCTGAAATGGATTTTAAAGCGGGATGTTTAGCGAAGATCAAGGCGCCGATGGCTAAGATTGTCGTTAATACCGCAAGGAGGATAGAGGTACGGTACGTTGGCATTTCATCCTTGCCTGTGCTGTATTCTTTTTGTAGGGCCGCGGTCATAAAGATCGCAAAATCTACCCCGTGACTGAATACGAGTGTGCAGACAATGGTGCTGAAAATATTGAATTCAAGATTAAATAACCCCATTAAGCCGCCTGTAACTAAACCCGTCAACACAATAGGCACCATGCTTATCAATGTCAGCTCGATCCGGCGGAATGACAGCCAAAGAATAACAAATATGGCTACAAAGCTGTAATTAATCAAGGTGTTAAAGTCGTTGACGAGCTGGCCCAAAAAGGTTTCATTCATTTCTTTGCGATCAATGACCATCGTACTTTTCGCATTAAACTGTCCAATCAATTTTTCCCGGTCTTCTTCCGAAGTTTTTACAATGGTATTTGTGGTAAAAAAACCATCTTTTGAACTCAGGTATTCCGCGAGCATACCTTGGTTGAGTTTGCGATAATCATCCAGTGAGGCTGTTGAAAATTTCTGATCCAGGAGTGTGAAAAATGCTTGATAAGCATCAGGTTTAAAGCCAAAAGCAGCACTAGAACGGATAAGATTCTCCCGGATTTCCTTTTTACGTATCTCAGTCCAAAAGGAATTCCATTGGGCAATTTTAGTCTCCTGATCCTTTTTTGATAAGACGATTTCGCCGATGGAATTGACAGCGATGACGCTTGTATCCTGTTGTAACTTGCGATATAATATTGAATTATCTGAAAGAACCTGGTCAATATTACTACCGTAATTGATCAGAAATAGAGACTTATTTTGCTGTTGTGTTGAATTTTCAAGTTTGTGTTCCGCTTCCTGTAATTCTTTTGGGAAGAAATTCAGCGCAGACAGATCTTTGTTGAATCCTACTTTCCAAAAAGTAAATAAGCTCACAGCTAACAGTAAATAACTAAATAGCTGTAAAGGTTTATACCGTTCAAAACTGAAGTCGGAAATCCGATCGATCAGATGATTTTTATCATCCAGCGTCTTTATATTTGGTTTATAGATATGCGGTATAAGGATCAATGAGAAGATTCCCGAGAATAGGATGGCAATAAAAGCAAATATTCCCAAATCTTTTAAGGCTTCCGAATTGATGAAGAGCAGGCAAAGAAAAGAGACTGCTGTCGTACCTGCGCTCATCAGAATCGGCTTGGTGATTTCTTTATACAGGTGTCTGATATCTTGGGTCTGCTTGAAATGCGTCATGATATGCAGAGCATAGTCTATGGTGATACCGATTAAAACTGCAGCAATAGAGATTGAGATGGCTGATATGGTGCCACGCAGAAAATATAAAAATGCCAGTGCGAGCAAAGCTCCAAAAATTGAGGGAATAAAGATAATGACCGGAATTTGTATCTTCTTATAGAATAGGATCAAAATGAGCATCAATAAACTCATCGAAATGAATATAGTCGTTTGAATGTCCGTTTTGATCTGCTTGGCATTGGCTACGGCAACTAAGGATGCTCCAAAGTAACTGATTTTGGATTTGTTTAGGAAGCGCTTGTTTAACTCGCTTTTCATCTGTTCAAGCCTGCCCGCAAAAATCGCATTATGCTCAGTCTCCGAACCCGAATATTTGGGATTAATAAACAAGAGCAGTTTGCTTGAATCTTTTGTAATAATGTAACCATTGTAAAGTTGAAAGTCACCGGCAATACTGAGCTTTTGGAATTTTTTAAGCGCCATAAAACCGATTCCCAAGGGATCCCGCTGTATAAAAGATTTTGCAACGATACTCGTAGGTGAAATTAATGCGGCATAATTGGCTTCGACTGTTTGCGCGATACTGTCAACTGGGAGGCGATCCGCTATGGACCTGTAATCATTCTGGTCCAATAGTGTGGGTAATTGCTGGTATACAAACTGCATGGTACTTTCCATCTCCTCATCGCTGATTTGCCCTTGTATGCTCTGGTAGTAGGGGGCAAGTGATACGATGCTATCTGAAAAGGAATTGGCCATTTCAACCATATCGTCAATTGTAGCAGCCTTTTCCCGTTCGATAATGACACTTATTTTATCGGAAAATTTAAGCTGTGCCAATATTTTGGCCATCTCATTTGTTCGCTCGTTTTGAGGTATAATCCGAGTAATGTCTTCTTCAAACTTTAGTTTTAGCGCGAAATAGCCTGTTGCAGCCAAAAAGAGCAGGGCAACTAACCAGACGATATAAGGTTTCTTCTTGAAAAATAGATAAAGCTGATAGAAATAGTGCTGCATATTAACGTCGTTGATTAAACCGCAATAATGTAAAAGAGGAAAACCCAAATAGGAGGGCGGCCACTAAAGCCAATGTGAGACTACCCAGTACATATTGCAAAAAATGTTCGGATATCGCTTGAAAATCTATATGGCTATAATCCAGCAACGGTTTGGTGCTGGGGATCAATAACTTGCCTGTCTGTATCGATCCCCAAATAATCAATGGGATCATGGGCGGAATGCTGACATTGGAAAAGGCAAAACAAAGACCTTTATTAAGCCTAAAGACAGAAGCAAGAAAAATTGATAAAAAAGACTGAAATCCCCAAATAGGAGCAATCCCAATAAACACACCCAATGCGATCGAAATTGATTTAACAAAATCGGAATCGTCCGTTCCCAGAATATCTTCTCTTAGAAAATCCTTAAAGCTTTTTTTTTTGAAACTTCGAAAAGCATTTCTTGGAAATATATAGAGGAGGCTAATTAGGACCAAAACGGTGTTGAGAATGCTAATTCGCGTAAAATCTTTAAATGGCCTAAAATGAGAAACCCGTTCATTCGGATCATAAAGAATTTTAATCGGGACATTTTTGACTTCGATACCCTTCCATGCGGAACGAACAATCACTTCAATTTCAAGTTCGAATTTGTTGGTATACAGTTTTTTAGGTATACTTTCCAACGGATATAGCCGATATCCAGATTGGGTGTCGGCAAGTTTTATCCCAGTCTCAAACCAAAACCAAAAATTAGAAAACTTGTTACCGAAACTGCTTTTCTTCGGTATTCCGGCTTGATCCATTTGACGTCCACCAATCAATAGCACATTTCCGTCATTTTGTTGAAGTGCTTCTATAAATACCGGGATATCGTCGGGGAAATGCTGTCCGTCCGAATCAATCGTGATCGCGTACTGAAAACCCTGTGTTTTTGCGATCTCAAAACCTTTTCGTAAAGCCTTGCCTTTACCCGAATTTTTTTCAAGATGCTGAACTGTAATGAAGGGGTAATCCGCTAAAATTTCTGCTGTTGTATCTGTCGAACCATCGTTGACAACAATGACTTGTTCGGTATAAACCAAAACTCCGTCCAAAACCCTCCGCAGCGTTTTCGCATTGTTATACGTGGGAATAAGCACGCATACGGCGGCAGGGATCATAGACTGGCTTGGGGTTTGCAAATTGGACATGGCTACAAAACAGGATAAGAGCGATAAAAGTTAAGTTCCATTTTAAGCGCAACGGTGTCATCGAAAGAACAATTAGCCTTGACCTGTATTGTTTCGGCCTCCTGAATCGCCAATTCTAGTTTAACAATTGGCTGAACAGTGGGATCTATAATGGCATAAAAACGAATGTTTTTAGCGGACCGCATACGTAATTTTGTCTGTAATATTTCCTCAGCTGTATTTTTTATGATCTGTAACATACATACACCCGGTGTTACGGGCCTACCTGGAAAATGGCCTCCGAAAATCGGATGATCTGGATGAATACGTATTTCCAGCAAATGCTTTCCATCTTCCTTTACCTGACGATCGAGTATGTTATAAAAGTCTGCTAAAACCATGTTTCAAACTTAGATAAATTAACTTTTATATGCAATCTAATTGCGGAGCATATAAAAGTAATTAGCTGAGGCTTTATTTATTTTTCATGTCCTGGCTTATGTAGCAAGCTGTTAAAATGGAATATTCTCAAAATCCATATTCAGTTTGATGCCATGGTGTTTGATCTGAAAGCGGTCAAGTTTCCCTAAGGAATCTGGTTTGAATTGAATTTCAAACTTCGTTTTATACCTGGAGGCTATTTCGATGCTGGATAAGATGCCTTGATCATCGATCGTTAGAAAATACCGCCTGCCAGCATGGATGCTTAAGAACTGATGGTGTGTTAAATTTTGATAATCAATATGATAATCTGGCTTTGTTAAAGCGCTAAAGTCCCTGATCAAGGTGTTGAGGATAATCTTTCTGTTGAGATCCTGCATGACATAATTGACCAAATGATGGTCTTTTGAAATCGTTATGTCAAACAGGGTATTTCCCAGATCAGAAGTAAGCACAATGCGATGTTCGTCTTGACTTATTCTTTTAGCTACGAACATTCCCGTTAGCTCTTTTCCGTAAAAGTGGATCGTAGCCCGATATAATCGTTCCTCATTCAGTCCCGAAAAATAAGGGTTTTGAATAGCGGTGTCTATTGCATTATAATGCTGTTTACTAGTTGGATAGTATACTTTACAGCCGGCCAGAAGCAATAAAATTAATAGACTAAAAACTAAATGACGCATCGCTGATGGGTTGATTGATCTGCTTGTTCTTGAAAACAATTTTCGTATAATCTTTTGATGGTTCAATCAACTGGACTTCCGAAACTGTCAATTGTTGATCGTTAAAGTATAGAATGATCGTTTGGATATAGGCGGATAGATCCTTTGTTTTGGGTGAAAGCTTAGCAATCCGTTGATTCCGATTTTTGTGGAATGTGATCGTAAAGTCATTGGCTGCAAAAAGATCACCACTGATGCTTCCGATAATCATTTTGTTGATTCTCTCGAATTTCTTGTTGTTACCCAGATCTACTTTATTCTTTTTACCTTGATCATTCACCAATACCTTATTGTCTTTAAAAAGGATTCCATACTGAATCGGAGTATTGTATTTCCACAGTAGCTTATCTGGATTTTTTAATAACATAGATCCGCTTGATGTGATTTCCTTGGAAAGAAATTCTAGGTGCTTATACTGTACAAAATCTGTTTTTAATGTTTTTATCTTTTGTGCTTCGGCAATTACAGTTTGTTTGAAACTGGTTATTTCAGCACTTGACATGGCTGTTTCCTGTGCTTTGGTAAGCGCAAAGTGAAATATAGAAAAGATGAGTAAAATGAGCTTAGTTTTCATATACTTTTTGATTTAAGAAATCTTCCAAATTTACGGCTTCTAATTTGTTAGCCTTTAATTCTATTAATAAACTTTTAACGATATGGACTGTTTTTTCGGAGGTGTCATGCAAGAGGATAATGCTGCCTGGGTTTAATCTTTTCTTGATACGGGCAAAGATCTGATGTTCACTTAAATTTAAAGTATCCAGTGAACGGATATTCCAGCCAATAGATTTCAAATTGCAATCCTGCAATGCTTTTGCGATGTGTGGATTGCTGACACCAAATGGTGGACGATAAAGCAAGGTTCTTTTTCCGGTCGTTGCTTCAATAGCACGATTGGCCCCTTCAATTTCGAGACGGACCTTTCCGCTTGAAAGAAAACCCATTTGATAGGGATGGTTCATGCTATGATTAGCGATTACATGACCCTTTTCGACAATTTTCTTTGCGATCTCCGGATAGCGCGATACCTGCGCGCCAATGCAAAAGAAACTTGCTTTTGCCTGATATTGATCAAGCAAATCTAATATTTGTAAGGTAAAGGGGCTGGGACCATCATCAAAGGTGATGGCTATTTGGCATGTATGCTGCTGACCTTTCGTTGTCGATGGCATAAAGAAATTGAGACGCAAATCAAATGCTCCCCAAGACAGGATCCCTATATAAAGAACAGGCACCAGGACAAATGGGTAGTACAAGTGGTATTCCTTTCCTATGTACGCCGCCATTAGAAAAAGAATAAGACATCCGTATGTTGTGTTTTTAAAATTTAGCATCCCGATAACAGCATTAAACTGTTTTGTTCTCCAAAATTACAGATCAGTATGTTTTGATAACTACTGCTACCATTTTCAATTGGACTGCTTTTTTGAACTAAGGTTTGATTATACAATAATTTTAAAGCTAGGTCCAATGCAAATACGATATCTGTGTCAAAGCAGCCTATCTGCAATTGATAGTTTATTATTCTTGTCTTATTAAAGCTGGTCGAAATAGCATCGAATGGATTTTCCGTGTTTTTGGAACCATAAATAATAGCATCGATCTGTTCAATGGATACCTTGTTTTTTTTAACAAATGCTAATAGCTGTGCTTCCGATGAAAGTTTAGTTGTGGCCGAATAAATTGAAATGTCAGTTAATTCAGCGCGTGTATGTTGATCCTGCTGATTGGAAAAGATAAAGAAGCCCGCGCCCTCTGATTGCGAAATACCAGTCGTTTGCTGTGGACTTGCTGTTTCATCGAAGGATGAACTCACCTTTATGCTGATAGCTGAGAGCTCTTCAACCGCGCCAACCAATAGCGTATTCCGTTCGTTCATCGTAAGCTGGATGTAAGCGTCCAGTACGGCTGATTCAAAGGAAATTCGCCCCTGAGAATACGTCATATTATAACCTTGGTTTTTGATCAGCAGCGCAATCTGGCCGGCAACAGTATTGTGGGTGGACTGTATAAATGGGGTAGGTGATAAAAATTCTTCCTGTTGTTCAACGATGGATTGTAAAAATTTATCGGAGTCTATGAGGCAGCCTTTGCTACTACCAACGAGTATACCGTCAAGCGTTGCCGGGTCCAAATGATTTACAGCTTCAAGGCTGCAGAAAATTCCCATTTTAACAGCTTTGGACATGCGTCTTGTCGCATTGGGAGATAGGAGCTTGTGCGTTATTTTGGGCAAATCAACTTTGAGCCAATTGTCGGCTGCATCCTGTTGGTCGGGAGTAGCAACACATATACTTGCCGCATTAATATAAACTTTGTTCATGCGAAAAAATTAGGGTTGAACAATTGCCACCGAATCCAAAGGAATTGCTAAGTACATGCCGGATGACTGCCGGTTGATGATCCGCAATCGGTTCTAAAGAAGGTCGATCCATGGCATTTTCAAATCTCAGATTTGCAAATGCAAGCTGATGCTGCAGGGCCAGTAACGCATAGATAGCTTCGATGCCGGCTGATGCGCCTAAGGTGTGCCCAGTATAAGCTTTGGTTGAACTAAATGGTGGTATTTGATCTTCGAATAGGCGGACGATCGCTGTTGCTTCGGTTCGGTCATTGTTCTCCGTTGCAGTGCCATGTGCATTGATGTAATCAATGGCCTGCGGCGTTAATGCTGCGCTCGCTAAGGCTTGTTTCATGGCGAGATAAGCTCCTTCACCATGCTCCGAAGTTGAGGTTTGATGAAAGGCATCATTGGCATTCGAGAAACCGCTGAGATAACCTAAGATCGGCTTTGCAGCCTTTTTTAATGATTCGATTGATTCTAAGACCAAAAAACCAGCACCTTCGCCCAGATTTAACCCGCTTCTGTTGGCGTCAAAAGGACGGTTCAATTCGTCGGACAGAAGCATTAGACTGTCAAATCCATTGATCGTGAATCTGGATAACGCATCCGAACCGCCGACCAGAACCCGATCTGCGCGACCGGAAAGTACAAGCCGTGCACCAAACGCGATCGCATTGGCAGCAGAGGAGCAGGCTGTGCTGATGGAGGTTACCAGGCTGTTGCTGCCCAGTACTTGAGCCAATACCCTACTGGAATCTCCTACATCGCGTCGTTGTATTAATTGATTATCCTGCAGTAAATGGGGGAAATGCTGCTCAAAAATATCCATCCCGCCAACGGAAGTCCCCATCACAATAGGCATATCTTCAGTCACGGTGATCCCAGCTTGCGACAAGGCTTCTCGAGCTGCGATCGCTGCGAGTAAGCTCGTTCGGGAACTATTTTTTGGAACCTCAGCGCCTAATTTTTCAACCAGCTCGGCATTCGTCCAGGCAACTTCACCAACAAGTGTCTGATGTTGATGCTTTCCCGAAATATGTTGAAGTGTTTTGATGCCATGCTGTTTCTGGAATAATGAATGGTAGTTTTGTGTGACATCATCTCCAATAGCGGTTATCATTCCCATACCAGTAACAGCAACAGCATTTTTCATAGGTTATTTTGTTCTATTTTCTGAAATATAGGAAGCCAGTGTTTCGATGGACTGAAAAATAGTTTTTCCAATTTTTGGATCAGTTACTTTGATTCCGTAATCTTTGTCCAATAAAACCGTTAACTCCAAAGCGTCAATCGAGTCGAGTCCTAAACCGTCTCCAAACAATGGCGCCTGGTCCTCAATTTCATCGATAGTGACTTCTTCTAAGTTAAGGGCTTCAATTATTTTCGTTTTTAATTCCGCTTTCAATTCTTCCATTCTTTATCGTGTTAATTGTCTTACGACATCTAAATTATGTGCTAAAATGCCTGTTTTTTCCACAAGATACAAAACCAATTTGTAGTTTTCTTGCAGATAATCCACCCAGCCACATAACACTTTGTCGGCGCGTTTTGTGTTTAAAAGGTAATTGCTATAGTTTACTGCAAGTTGACTGTCAAATTGCTCCGAGACAAAAAAGATATTCTCTGTTCGCAGGTTGTGCCGGATAGCAATTTCACCGATGCATACATTCGGCAGCGTATACACGAAAACGGCTGGGCTGGGGTAGTACTGTGCGCTGTCCGCGATAGTAGCCAGATGTTTTAAGTCGGTGTCCAAACTGCTGTGACGATTGGATAGGACGATCGCAATATTTGTTGTCTGCTCCTCTTTTAGGAGTAATTCGGCCCCTAGCCAAGCTAATTTACTCAGGTTATCCATCTTGAAAAACTTTGGATAAGCGGTTCCCAATGAATAATATAATGATTTTGAAAAGGAGGCAAAATCTGCGGATGCTTCTACTGAAATCTGTTCACCGTTAAAATATACACCTTGCGTATCAATGCGGCAATGCCTGCTGATCTGATAGTCCTGTTCCATGGCTAGTGTATTTCCTTTTCAAATAGTACGGCTGTATTTGTTCCAGCAAATCCCGATGCGGTTTTTAAGCAGCGCTTAAGAGGTCGTTCCGATAGCGTTGTGATAACTGCCAAAGGTAATGAGGTACCTTGTTTTTGATAACCTAGACTCGGGAGAAGGACATTATGCCGTAAGCATTCTAGGGAAATAATACTCTCCAATAATCCGGCGGCACCCAGTGTATGACCAAAGTAACCTTTTAAGCTATGAATAGGTTTATCGGCCATTCCAGAACGATGAATTGCTATCGCTTCCATTTCGTCATTGTAAATAGTCGCTGTTCCGTGTGCACAGATAAAATCAATGGAGTTTGGTTCTAGTGCCGCTTCGGCCAAGGCGGATGCGATGCTCTGCTTCAAACCTTCGCCTGTGCGGGATGGACCCGAAATATGATTGGCATCGTTGATGGAGGCTTCTCCAGCTATAAAAAACGCGTGATCTGCTAATTGCTGACCAGTTACATGAATTGCAGCAGCGGCTTCCCCTAGATTCAAGCCCTGTCTGACCTCATCATAAGGTGTACAGGCCCTGTCACTGAGCGCCTGGAAAGATTTAAATCCCGAAAGAACAAATTCACTGACCAAATCCCCCGCCACAATTACAGCATCTGTACAATAGTTCATTTGGATAAGCCGTTTGGCTGTCGATATTGCCTGCAGACCAGATACACATGCATTACTGATAACGATAGGCGGGCGCTTAAAACCAAAGAAATCGGCTATTTTTTGTGCTAAAGCAGGAAGGCTTGCCGCTGTAGAATCCTTTTCTTCAGGCTTGCAATACGCGATATTTCCCTTGGTTGTCGAGACAATAAATGCGGTCTCTGTCGTTATGGCAACGGTTCTGATAACGGGTATCAATGCCGCTATCATCAATTTCTCCAGTTTTGTAAATCTGATACTTGTGGATAAGTTCTCCTCTTGTAAAAGTTTGTTGAAGTAGCCGTTGAGTTCGTCTTCTCCAACAAGAGCAGCACATATGTCAGGGTACATACTGTTAATAGTTTCTTGCTTGGCACCTGATTTGCCCTTAACGAGTGCATTCCAGGTTTCCGTAAGATTATTGCCAATAGGGGACACACAGTTATAAGCTCCTAAATACACCTTTTTCATTAGTTGGCGAAATCAAGTTTGTCTTTCCACTGCTGAAAAAACTCAGGTACATATAATTGTAAACTTCCCGAAGCGTCTAAAAAAACCTGGATCGTTTCGCCTAGACAGACAACTTGATTGCTCTCGTTTAATATCCGGTAACGATAAATGATCTTCGCAGCTTTGGTATCTATTAATGATGTTTCGATGTATGCGTTTTCACCATATTTTAATGGTAATTTGTGCTCACAGGTACTTTTAACGATCGGCGTAGTGTAACCGCTCCGGTGAATGTCCAGATAGGTCATTCCGTGCTGAATTCCGAAAGATTCCCTGCCATCTTCAAAATAGCTGATATAATGGCCATGCCATACTATTCCCAGCGAATCAACTTCATTAAAACGTATGCGTAAAGGACTCGTCCAAGTAATTTGATTAACTTGTTCAGTTCGTTTATTTTTTGCCATAATCATGAAGAAGCTATTACACTTTTTATTTCTGCCTGAGCGATTTGCTGTTCTCCCGTGAAAGTTTCTATGGAAACGAGTGTAACTCCCATAAATTCTTGTAGAATTGTTGCTTTGGTCAGTAATTTGTCGCCTACGCGGGGGAAGGAGTTTATGGAAATACTTTTTATGGTGCCGAGATAACCAATAGGAGCAGTTTTTTGCTGGATATAAAAGCTATAACCTGTATGTAAAGCGATAGATTGAGCCATATGCTCAATGATACCAGCTTCTAGCAAAATTTCGTTTTCCACAAAAATATTATCTTCCTGAACAGTTAAGCCTGTTGCCACGGTCTTTTCGCTAAAATCATACAGGCAATCAATCATGACCATAGGAGCACGGTGAGGTAACAATTCCTGTAAAAATAATTTATCGACGATTGGAAACGGGCTAGCTGTCATCTGTTTAAAAAAGTTGTACCAAAGGTACTAATTTAAAGACGAAATCATAGGTTTTTGAAGGCTCAAAATTGCTTTTCATGAGGCTTTACGCTTAAAGTCAATCTGCAAAAATGCCTGTTTGCTGCTGTTAATCCCTTGAATGCTAAAATAACTGCCTGGAAAAATGCCGGTCAAGATGTGTATAAGAATAAGTTAATATGTATTCTTTTTTTTGTTCCAAGAGATAAATAAAATGCTGGGTTATCTCTGGTTCTATTGGGAATAATCTTTCCAGAAATCGTAGAAATTAAACCATTGGAGCGGATGCTTTCTTATCATATAGGATAATGATTGGCAATACTGATGTAGGAGTGCCTCTGCATCACGATGTTTGACCTCCACTTCTCGGGCATATAAATGATAATGAAGCTTAGGTTCTTTCATGACATAGACAAATATAACAGGAACTTTAAGTCTGGAAGCGATTAAGAATGGACCTGCTGGAAATTCCGTGTTTTTCCCGAGTAAATCTGCTGAAAGTGTTTTGCTGCCTTCCAGATAACGGTCACCGGTAAAGACAATCAATTCATTGTTTGTCAATGCTTCATTAATGGCAAATACATGGGAAAGGTCTTCTTGAATTACAATAAATTTTACTGCAGATTTGCGGGCGACTTTCGAAAGGTAAGATTTGATGGCTTGATGTTCCCGATCGGAAATGACCAGATTAATCTGATTTTCTATATTGATGTCCTCAAGGAAATAAGAGGCGATTTCAAAGTTGCCGATATGTGCCGACAACAGGATGCCGCCATTTTTTTTCTCCAGGGCTGATTTTAAAATTTCAATCCCATCAAATTCATACGTGAATTTATTGCGCAGGCCCGCTGATATAGCTGTTTTATCAATGAGGATTTTACCGAAGGTGAAATAACTGCGGTAAAATCCAGTGATTGTAGAAAGAAGCGGGTATTTTAATCGGTGCCTCAGGTAAAAATAGAGTGATCGATTGCTGTTCCATGCTGTTAGGAAATAGTAGAAAGCGACAAATACCAAGAGCAGATAGGCCGTACGGATTCCCAGCTTTTGAATACAGAAGACAAAAATCCGATATCCTAAAACACTACCTTTGGATTGTCCTTTCCACTGACTCATGGGCAAACATCGACTTAGTTTTCGCTAGTTTTTCGCTTGATAAGGTCATAGAAGTCCTGGAAGGTTTGGATGTTTGTAAAATCAGCCTCTACTAATTTAACACCAAAATTAGACTCAATGATAACGACAAGATCGACATAATCCAAACTATCTAAATTTAGCGTATCTTTCAAATTTAGATTCGGTTGGATTAAATCAACATCCACCTCAAACTCATCAACAAGTATTTCGTTAATCTTTTCAGAAATCATTTTTATAAGTTAATCGTTAATCTTTTTTATGACTAAGGCCGAGTTAGTTCCTCCAAAGCCAAAAGAATTGGACAAATATAGGTCAAATTCTTTAAATACTGTCTCCTTAACAATATTTAATTTGGCCGAATGTTCGTCCGGATTTTCAAAATTAATGTTTGGAGCTATAAAGCCATGTAACATCATGAGATTTGAATAGATTATTTCGCTGGCGCCAGCCATCCAGCATTCATGACCTGTCATTGATTTTGTAGAACTGACAAATGGTTGTGTTTGACCAAATACCTGTAGAATGGCCTGTGCTTCATTGGCATCACCGACAGGGGTCGATGTGGCATGTGCATTGATGTAGGCAATATCGGATGGTTTAACTCCAGCCTGCTTAATGGCACGTTCCATGGCTAGGGCAGGCCCTTCCACGTTTGGTGTAGAAATGTGTCCGCCATTCGATGAAAAACCATAACCGAGTATTTCCGCAAGGATAGGAGCGCCTCTACGTACGGCAGATTCATAGCTTTCAATAATCAAGGTTGCTGCTCCACCCGAAGGGACCAGACCGGACCGGTCTTTGTCGAAAGGGCGGGATACTGTTGTTGCGGGTAAAGCATCGTTTCCGAATACCCCTAAGCCATCAAAGCTGGCCATGGCATATTTGTTGATTTCTTGTGCACCGCCACAGATGATCATGTCCTGCATGCCGCTTTTGATTAAATTAAAACCTAGTCCCAAGGAATGTGAGCCGGAGGCACATGCCGCGGATATAGTCATGTTGATACCCTTTAACCGGAAAATGGTGGACAGATTCATGGTCACCGTAGAATTCATCGATTTAAAAATTGCTCCGGAACCTATCAGACTGGTATCTTTTTTTTCTCTTACAATATCGACAGCATCAATGATGGCCTTGGATACCGAATCGTTTCCATAGAGAATGCCAATCTCATGTGTATCGAGATAAGCGTCGTCGATAGCGGCATTTTTTAAAGCCTCCATCGTAGCCAAATAGGCGTATTCAGTTTCCTCGCCAATAGACATCCGCTGACGGCGATTCAGTTCATTTTTTAAATTTGGATGTGGGACAGCTCCAGTTAGTGCCGAACGGAATCCGAAGAGTTTTCGTTCGTTATCAAAGATGATACCCGATTTTCCCTGTTGGAGAGAATCTTTGACTTCATCCAATGACGTTCCCAAACAGGAATAAATTCCCATCCCCGTGATCACTACTCTTTGCTCCATAGATTTACGAATAAATTCCTCCATTTATATTAATGACTTCTCCTGTGATATAACCCGCTTTTGGAGACGCTAAAAAGCTGACCAGATCGGCAACCTCTTCCGGCTCACCAAATCTATTGGCCGGAATTAGTTTTTTTAGTTCTTTTTCATCCATATTAGCGGTCATGTCGCTATGGATAAATCCAGGGGCTACGGCATTGACTGTAATATTTCGTTTAGCGACTTCCTGTGCCAGCGCTTTGGTTGCGCCTAGTAAAGCTGCTTTGGCCGCCGAATAGTTGGTTTGGCCGGCTGTACCTTTTACGCCCGATACCGAAATCATATTGATGATACGGCCATAACGCTGGCGAAGAAGTTTTTGAATAAAAAATTGTGTCACATGATAAAAGCCATTGACGGTCGTATTGATTACGGTAGACCAGTCTTCTGCCGGCATCCACATAAACAAACCATCTTTAGCGATGCCAGCATTGTTGACGATGACTTCAAGCTTAGCATCAGGATGATTCGTTTCCCATTGGGAGAGGGCATTTTCTACCGCTATTTTATCGGCTACATCGAACTTTAGCAGCGAACCGCTGCCACCGAAAGATTCTATCGCGGTGAGCGTTTCCAATGCGGCCGATTCATTCTGCTGAAAATTGATCAATACGTGATAACCCAGGTCCTGGGCCAGTTTAAGACAAATTGCCCTGCCAATTCCCCGAGATCCGCCTGTAACTAAAGCACACTTCATCCTGCAATATGTTTATTAATTCTGAAATAATTCCGCATTATCAAACCATTTGTTCCCCAACAGGTTTCCTTTGGTATCAATGAATCCCCATTTGCCATTCAGTTTAACACGGGCTAATCCATCGATAAATCCTTTCTCTTGCTTCTTAAAAGTTAATGCCGCTGTAATCTCATATTGAAAAGGAATGATCACTTTGGCATCTTTATCTATAAATCCCCATTTACCGTTTTTTACTGCGGCGAGACCTTCAGGAGAAAAAGAAAGCGCATCTTGATAAGTTGCAGGAATAAGCATTTGACCAGCAGTATCAATAAATCCCCATTTACCATTTACTTTTACAGGCGCTAAACCTTGCTGAAAATCGCGGGCATCATCATAACTTGGATTGATCGCCCATTTGCCTTCCGCCGTCATAAAGCCTACCTTATTTCCTTGTTGAACAATGATAAAATCTGGATTTTCTATTCTTTCAATTTTTGAAATAGCTGGGATTGCAATTTCTTTTTGGCTAGATACAAGATACCAGTTATGCTGTCGCTTTGCCCAAACCAATCCAGCATTAAAATCGCCGATATCGTCATAGTTAGGAGCGACGACTTCTTTTCCTAGCTTGTCGATAACACCCCATCTTTTATTTTTTGCAACTCGGGCATAACCATCCTTAAATGGACGGATCACATCATACGTTGGACTGAGTATAACTTCCTGCTTACTATTGATGAGACCAACCAAGTTGCTTGCATCACGAAAGAATGCGACGCCGTCGTTGAACTCATAGACTCTCTTGCTCGAAATCGCAGGTATCTCCTGACCTAAGGAATCGATATAAAGCCACCCATTCATAGATTTAACCATGGCCATTCCCTGATTGAATGATTTGGCATTGTCGTATTGAGGTGGAATGATCGCATGTCCGTATTTATCGATAAATCCCCATTTTCCGCCTTCATAAATAGCAATTTTTCCTTCGGATTGATCCTGCGCGTCTTTATATTTGGGTTCAATTTGAAAGGTTCCATCTTTTTTGATAAATCCAACAAGTCCTTTTTCCTGAACGCGTGCCAGTTGCTGAGCAGATATGATCGTGAAGGACATCATAAATAGTCCTCCGAGTGTGAGCTTCTTAATCATGATTTTTATTCATCAAATATTCTTTTACCTTCTTTATAATCGGATACATCACCTGATCTTCCACAAAGACTGGAAATAGATTCCGTAAGTCACTATACCAAGATAGCGTTTCTTTTGCTAATTTTTCCTGACAACCTAAATGGTCGATTGCTTGTGCTAATGTAATAAATTCTATCGCGAGAACTTCAAATGAATTTTCAATGATCTGGCTGCATGACATAGCGGCATTTGTGCCCATGCTGACAATGTCTTGGTTATCATTGTTATTCGGGATGCTATGGATATAGATCGATGTACTTAGTGCCTGCGATTCTGCAGTCGTGGATGTCGCTGTGAATTGAACTCCCTGCATGCCAAAATTGAGTCCCAAAGTCCCTAGATTCACAAAGGGAGGGAATAGCTCGTTGATCTTGCTGTTGAGTAAATAATTTAGTTGGCGTTCCGCAAGCATCGTCATCTTGGTCATGACAAGCTTGAGTTTATCCATTTCAAGTGAAATGTAATCGCCATGGAAATTTCCACCATGATAAACATGCTGTTCCTGAAGATCAATTATAGGATTATCGTTGGCCGAATTTAGTTCACGCTCCAATACAGTTGCTACATTATCAATGGTATCAGCAATAGGCCCCAAAATCTGTGGTACACAACGGATTGAATAATATTCCTGTACTTTGTCCTTGAAAATGTCTTCTTGATTTTCTCCGGTATATAAGTGATCTTCACGTTTTCTGATCAATTTGCTGCTGCAAAGAAGATCTCGCATTTTTTGAGCAATATGCTGCTGCCCGGCATGCTTTTTACTTTGATTTAATGCCGCGGAGAAATGATCGTCATACGCTTGAACAATCTCATTAATAGCACAGGCTGCTTTAATGGACCAAGAAAGAGCTTTTTGTGCAAGATCCCAATTTAAGATACCTATACCTGTCATCGCCGAGGTTCCGTTGATCAATGCTAGCCCCTCTCGAAGGACGATCTGAATCGGTTCAAGGCCTTCTGCGTCAAAAGCTTCTTTTGTTGCAACTCTTTCGTTTTTATAAATTACTTCTCCCTCACCAATCAGTACGAGCGCCAAATGGGCAAGTTGTACCAGATCACCACTCGCACCAACACCGCCATGGGCAAAAATGATTGGGCTAATGTCGCGGTTAATCAATTCCCGCATCAGGGCAATAGTGGATCGGTGGACACCTGAATAACCAAGGGTTAAGGTATTTAAGCGAGCTAAGATTGTACTTTTTACCTGGAATGAATCGAAAAGCCTTCCGGTGCCCGAAGCATGGCTACGGATGAGGTTGTACTGGAGTTTGGTCCGGTCTTCCTCCTTAATTCGATATTGAGCCATAGGGCCAAATCCCGTATTGACACCATAAATGACTTTGTTTTCGGCAAATTTTTGCAGAAAATCGTGGCTAGCGTCTACTTTTTCCCAAATATCGTCATCAATATCCAACTTTTCCTTTCCGTAAATTATTTGGACAAACTGTTTTAAATCTAAATGGTTTGCGAGTAAGCTCATGGTTTATTGGGGATAGCAATTTTGAAAAACTCTCGAAATTGTTTTTTTTATATAATTTTTTGTGAATAGATTTGGCAATTATTAATCAGGCACGAAATTAATATTTTTTTCTTTTAATCAAAGCGTATAATGAACGTTGAACAGGTTGACATTTTGATCATCGGGGCAGGTCCCTCAGGTTCTGTGGCTGCAGGGTATTTACAGAAGCAGGGGGCAAAGGTAAAAGTTGTTGAAAAAAGCCGTTTTCCGAGAATTGTGGTCGGCGAGAGCTTAATCCCGCGGGTGATGGATCATTTTGATGAAGCTGGACTGTTTGAGGCGCTGGATGCCCAAGGTTTTGAGAAGAAGTTTGGGGCCAGGTTTATACGTGGTGAAGAAGTCTGTATTTTCGATTTTTCAGCTAAATTTTCCGAAGGCTGGGATTGGACGTGGCAGATTCCTAGAGCTGATTTTGATCAGGAAATGGCCAATGAACTTATTCGGAAAGGAGTTGATCTAGCGTTTGAAACGGAAGTAACCGATGTGCAATTTCAAGGTGAAAGGTCGATTACCACAGTTCGGGACCGTGAGGGGCTAGAGACAAAAATAGCAGCCAATTTTCTAATTGACTGTTCGGGATACGGGAGAGTATTGCCTCGTATGTTAAATCTGGACCAGCCGTCCCGGCTGAGCCCACATTCTGCGATATTCAGCCATGTGAAAGACGTCAATCGGCCGGCGGGGCAGGAAGGTAGCCTGATTTCCTTTGATATCCTCGAAACGCAAGTATGGTTGTGGGTCATTCCTTTTTCCAATGGCAATACTTCCGTAGGAATAGTAGGGCCAACTTCATTCATCGAAAGCCTGGGCGAGGATACAACGACAGCGTTGAATAAGGCGATCCTACTGTCGGACTATTATGTGAAAAGATTTGGCGAGGTGCCTTTCATTTTTGAACCCTGTAAATTGAGCAATTATTCAACTGCAGTAAGCAAAATGTTTGGACCTGGTTATGCCTTGACGGGTAATAGTTCAGAATTTCTGGATCCTGTTTTTTCCTCTGGTGTGTGTTTCGCAACAGAATCCGGCATATTGGCGGCTAAGCTGGCGCTGCGGCAAATCCGGGGCGAGCAAGTTGACTGGCAGTCGGAATTTGAAGATTACATGAAAGAAGGGATTGCCGTTTTTACAACCTATATTCAGGAATGGTACACAGGCAATCTACAGGAGTTATTTTATCATCAACCTGAAAATCCGGAGGTTAAACGTAGTATTTGTGCAATATTGGCCGGGTATGTTTGGGATAAAAACAATCCATTTGTTAAAAAACACGATCGGGTGGTGAAAAATTTAGCGCACCTTATCCGGATGTCCAAGCAGGAAAAATTCGATCCAACGCTAGGTGTTTAGCGGTATAATTGAGCCTGCGATTGCGCTTTAAACTTTGGGCGACAGGGGAATTTAGCAAGACCGGGTGGTTCTTTAAGACCGAGGATGATATTGCGTGATAATCGCGTGTAGATAATCTGTATCGATATGCGTATATATTTCGGTTGTTGTAATGCTTTCGTGGCCAAGCATATCCTGTACAGCTCTTAAGTCGGCTCCACCTTCCACCAAATGGGATGCAAAACTGTGTCTAAAGGTATGCGGACTAATGGTTTTTTGTAAGCCTATTTTTTTTGCGAGTTCTTTAATAATCAAGAATATCATCACTCTTGACAATGCAGCACCTCTTCGATTGAGGAATACAATATCTTCATTTCCTGCTTTCACCTTGATATGAGGTCTCACCGTTTCCAAATAAATTCGCAGGTGTTTGATGGCCTGCTGGCCAATCGGAATAAGGCGTTCTTTGCTTCCCTTTCCCTCAACTTTGATAAATTCTACATCTAAAAACAGGTTAGAAATTTTAAGCGTGACCAATTCGGAAACACGAAGACCACAGCCGTATAAAATTTCAAGGATTGTTTTGTTGCGTTCACCCTCGGATGAAGAAAGGTCGATGGCCGAAATTAATTGATCGATCTCCAATGTGCTCAAAACACTGGGCAGTTTGCGCGACAGGCGGGGAGCTTGAAGCAGATCAGTCGGATTATTGACAAAGTCGTGCTCGATGATCAGAAAACTAAAAAAAGTCTTTAGACCAGATATCAACCTGGATTGCGTATAAGGTGAAACATTGAATTCTTGTAGCCAGACCAGAAAATCCTGGATGTTTTTTCTCGTTACGGTATTTAATGCCAAATGATTGTCTTCGCAGTAGATCTGAAATTTGGACACATCATTTAAGTACGCATCAATAGAATTGACGCTTAAGCCTCTTTCGAACTTTAAGAATTGCTCGAATTCCTTTTTTATAACATTCCAGTTTTCAAAATCCATTTGCAACAAAATTACAATTAACTGTTGTTCTTTTCGAAAGATATTCTGTATTTTTAGAAGGATTTTTTACAGATCGCCGGCTGCAAAGCTCCTTATAAAGGTGTGCTATACCAGTTCGGATAATGAAAATAGTATTGATCTGTATTTTACTATTTATCGGGACAATTGATCTCCAGTTCCGTTTACCCTAATATAAAACAATTAGCAAAAATAACTGACTTAGAAAAAGAGATTTTTTTGTATGAAATTCATTAAACCACTAGCATTAGCTTTTCTGTTGCCAGCAACAATTTATGGCGCAGAAGCCAAAATGCCAACCACACTAACCGCGGAAGCGCGAGCGATTCTATCTCAGGATAGTTTAGCGCTAAATCAAAAATTACCCTTCGACGATGAAGTCATTACAGGTAAGCTGAAAAATGGATTTACATACTTTATTCGCAAAAATAGCGAACCTAAAGGCCGTGTTACCATGTATTTGGGCATGAAGGCCGGTTCTATTCTGGAAAATGAAAAGCAACTCGGTTTGGCGCATTTTTTAGAGCATATGAACTTCAATGGACTGAAGCATTTTCCAAAAAATGAATTAGTGAACTACCTGCAGAAAGCCGGGGTTCGGTTTGGTTCAGATCTCAATGCCTACACAAGCTTTGACCAAACGGTTTATCAGCTTCCTATCCCTTCTGACGACCCTGAACTTTTAAAAAATGGCTTGCAGGTGATGCGCGATTGGGCGCAAGATGCTTTGTTGGATGGAGAAGAAATTGATAAGGAGCGCGGTGTTATCCTCGAAGAAAAACGCGGCGGAAGGGGAGTGCAGCAGCGTTTACAGGATCAATACTTTCCGATGGTGCTTAACGGTTCCCTGTATTCCAAACGTTTACCGATAGGGACCGAACAGATCCTGAAAACATTTCCTTATACAGAAATACGTAAATTCCATCAAGATTGGTACCGCCCAGATTTGCAGGCATTAATTATTGTTGGAGATATTGATCCAAAAGAGATGGAAGAAAAGGTGAAGGTTCTATTTGCTGATATGACGATGCCAAAGAAACCTTTGGACCGTAAAAAATATCGGGTGGATCTGTTAAACAAAAATCAATTTTTGGCCATTTCGGATCCCGAACTGCCTTATACCGTCATGCAGATTCTGATCAAAAGCGAGAAAGAAAAAGTTGCCACTGTAGGAGACTATCGGAACGAGCTGTTAAAAAGTGTTTTTAATCAGATGATCGCAGGGCGTTTTTCTGAATTAATGCAACAACCCAACCCTCCTTTCATGCAAGCAGGTGGGAGTATCAATGATTTTATAGCTAATTTGAATACATTTTCATTGCTGGTTGTGCCTAAGCCAGGAGAACTGGAGTCGGGGTTTAAAGCGATGTTGACCGAATTTGAACGTATTCAGAAATATGGTTTTACGCAAACAGAACTTGATCGTGCCATTGCCGATATGAAAAAAGGCAATGAGATGTCATACATCGAAAGGGATAAAAAGAAATCTGATAGCTATGTCAACCGCTATCTGAATTATTTTATTGATGATGAGCCTGCTTTGAGTAATGAGAATGCTTACCGTCTGACCAAACAACTGCTGCCAACCCTGAAATTGTCGGAGGTGAATGGATTGGTGAAAAAATACTATACCGATCTGAATCGCGATGTATTGGTCATGGGACCAGAGAAAGAAAAGGCAAATTTACCTACTGAAGCCGCTGTATTGGGCTGGGTAAAGGCTGTTGAGGAAAGCCCTGTATCGGCTTACGAAGACAAAGTCTCCAATCTTCCGCTACTTTCGAAGGAGCCAGTCAAAGGTACAATATTGTCCTCAAAAGATATAGGGACAGTTCAGGCAAAAGAACTCACCTTGAGTAATGGTGTTAAAGTGATCTTGAAACCAACAGATTTTAAAAATGACGAGATCCAGATCATGGCCTATAGCCCGGGAGGAACATCGCTCTATAGTGATGCCGACTATTTCTCGGCTTCCAATGCATCGTCTTTGATTGATGCAAGCGGTGTCGGACAAATGAACAATGTGGAGCTTACGAAGTATCTGGCAGGAAAAGATGTTTCTATTTCACCTTATATCTCTGAACGCTACGAAGGTATTTCAGGTAGCACGGACAAGGAAGGCCTAAAGAATGCGTTTGAGTTGATCTATGGTTATTTTACGGAGCCTCGTCTCGATCAGGATATTTTCCAAAGTACAATGACTCGGGCAAAAGGATCTTTGGAGAATAGGCTAAGTAATCCAAATAACGTGTTTTCCGATAAAGTGAAAGAAGTACTTTATGGCAATAATGTACGCAGGCAAAATCCGACCGTGGAAACAATCAGTAAAATCGATCGGGAGCGTGCTTTGGCCATTTACAAGGAACGATTCGCTGATGCTTCAGATTTTGTGTTTACAATTGTTGGATCTTTCGATGAAAATCAAGTTAAACCATTTATTGAAACCTATCTTGCATCCCTGCCAGCACTTAAACGGGGCGAGAATTACAAAGATTTAAATATTCTGGAACCAAGCAAAGGCGAGCGCGTTATTGTCCATAAAGGGAAAGAAGAAAAAGCGAGTACACAATTAGCCTATTACGGAGACTATAATTATAGTGAGACGGAAAATGTCAATATGGAAGCCTTGGAAAGTGTTTTGACGATCAAACTGCTTGAAAGACTTCGTGAAAAAGAAGGTGGTGTTTACGGAGTAGGCGCCCGTGCGAGTTTTAGTAAGTTGCCGAAGGCGCGTTATGCTTTTTCAATAGGTTTTGGATCGGCCGTCGATAAGGCTGATGCATTGATTGCCTCGGCATTGGATGAAGTGAAAAAGATTCAGGAACAGGGACCCGAAAAAGGAGATGTCGAGAAATTTCTAGCTGAACAGCAGAGACAAAATGAACTGAATCTTCGTGAAAACGGTTATTGGCTCAATTATATATCAAGTTCCTATCAGAACGATCTTGATCTTAGCCGGTATACGAGAAGGATTGATAATCTGAAGAAGGTCACATCGAAGTCAGTGCAGGATGTTGCTGGGAAATATTTGAAAAAAGACCGACTTTTTGAATTTATTTTAATGCCAGATTCCAAGGATACCAAATAGGAAGGATGTCACTACAAGAAGGGTTGTTTGCGTAAGTAAGCAGCCCTTTTTATTGGACAAAAAAAATCCCAATCATTTCTGATTGGGATTGCCAAAAATTTTAATAAGTATCTCTTGTTAACCCAAATAGGATTTTAAGATTTTGCTTCTTGAAGTGTGTCTCAAACGTTGAAGAGCTTTGTCCTTGATCTGACGAACACGCTCACGTGTCAAATTGAATTTCTCTCCGATTTCCTCTAACGACAATTGGTGATTGGAACCTAAGCCAAAGAAAAGAACAATAATTTCACGTTCTCTTTCTGTTAATGTTGCCAATGATCGTTTGATTTCTTCTGATAGAGATTCATCAATCAAAGAACTGTCTGTATCGGGATCATGATTCTCCAATACGTCCAAAAGTGTATTTTCTTCACCTTGAACAAAAGGAGCGTCCATGGATACGTGACGACCAGAGTTACTTAGGGTATCTGAAACTTTATCTACGGTAGTTTCTAGAATATCCGCCAATTCTTCTGGAGATGGTTCCCGTTCGTATTCCTGTTCTAGTTTTGAGAAAGCTTTACTGATTTTGCTCAATGAACCAACTTGGTTCAATGGCAGACGCACGATACGTGATTGTTCAGCAATTGCTTGAAGAATAGATTGGCGAATCCACCAAACGGCATAAGAAATAAATTTAAAACCCTTTGTTTCGTCAAAACGTTTAGCTGCTTTAATTAAGCCGAGGTTACCTTCATTGATTAAATCACCTAGGGTTAAACCTTGATTTTGATATTGTTTTGCTACTGATACTACGAAACGAAGGTTGGTTTTAGTCAATTTTTCCAAGGCAACTTGATCGCCTTCACGGATGCGCTGTGCTAATTCTACTTCTTCTTCTGCTGTAATTAAGTCTACTTTACCAATTTCGTGTAAGTATTTGTCCAAAGACTGTGACTCACGATTGGTGATAGATTGTGTAATTTTGAGCTGTCTCATTAATTTTTATTAATTCTCCTCTCTAAGAAATGTTTGCGAAAATACGAAAAATTTTTGAATTATTAATGGAAAATTGATTATCTAACCACTCATATCTAATGAGTTAGGTTTTTATGAGTTTCAATTTCTTACTATCAAAAACTATTCCATTTTAATGTTTTTTTTCTTTCAATTTATCGCTTATAATATTCAACTGTTTGACTGCTAAAGAGCTAAAGGGTTTAATTTTTTTTCTGATTCTTGATAATTTAACTCGACGGTAGCTGATTTATTCTGCAGTATACATTCCTCAAATTTATTTTAAAATGATAATTTTATGATAAAACAAAAAGATGTATGTTTTGTTTTACTAGTGACATTAATAAATTTAAAAGAATAAAAATTATATTATGCCAATCTTAATTCACTTGGATAAAATAATGAAAGAGAAAAAGATGTCGCTTAACCAATTGAGTGACAGCGTCGGAATTACCCTTTCCAATCTTTCAATCATTAAGAATCAAAAGGCGAAGGCATTGCGATTAGATACGCTTGAAGCGATATGTAAAGCACTGGACTGTCAGCCCGGTGACCTGCTGCAATATTATGATGGAGGGGATGAAAAAGGCTAAAAGCGATAGCCTTTTAAAAAATCCACTACATTCATTTTTTTCTTGCCTTCTAACTGAAGGTCAGAAATGACAATATAACCGTCTTTTGCCGCAATTTTTAAGAAACTTTTCTTGTCTGTTTCTATGGTTCCTGGTATTGTCGGTGTATTGACAAGTTCTTTTTCTGTGCGATAGATTTTTAATACCTTATCGTTTAAGAGCGTAAATGCCGCTGGATAGGGGCTTAAACCTCGAATGAAGTTATAGACCTGCGCAGTAGGCTGATCCCAGTTTATTTTACAGTCTTCCTTGAAAATTTTTGGCGCATGTTTGAGTGAGGCTGCTGCAATAAGGTCATCCTGGGGTTTAGGCTGCAAGGTTCCTGCTTTTAATTGCTCAATGGTCTGAAGAAGAGTTTCAGCCCCTGCAACCATGAGCTTGTCGTGAAGATCACCCGCATTGTCGGTTTCTTTGATGGCAACTTTTTTTGACAATAAGATATTTCCGGTATCAATTTCATGTTGTAGTAAAAATGTCGTTACGCCCGATTCTTTCTCTCCATTGATGATCGCATGATTGATTGGCGCTGCACCTCGGTACTGTGGCAGAAGGGAAGCATGGACGTTGACCGTCCCAAATTTAGGCATATTCCAGACCAGCTCCGGAAGCATGCGAAAGGCCACTACAACTTGAAGGTCTGCCTGGAAACTTCTGAGTTCATTCAAAAATGCTTCATCGCGAAGTTTTACTGGCTGTAGAACCGGGATGTTATGCTGTGCTGCAAATATTTTGACAGCCGATTCATGTATTTTTTGTCCACGTCCTGCGGGTTTGTCCGGTACGGTAACAACAGCTACAACCTGTTCACCTGACTGGATAAGCGCCTCAAGTGAAGCTACAGCAAAATCGGGGGTACCCATGAAAATAATACGCATAATACTTGTAATTTTTATAAAACTCTTAAAACCAGCACCGGGCCTCCACATTGAATAGCCACTTCAAAAACGCCTAATTATTTGCTATTTCAGTTTTGTAAATAACAAATTTTTATAACTTTGCGAAGTTACATAAATATATTGAAAGCTTGAATTTTCCTTATTTTTTAGCGCATCGGATCGCATTTTCTGGAAAACGAACGTTCTCAAAATTGATCGTTCGGGTGACTATTGGTGCAATTGCTCTTGCTATTGCAGCGATTATCATATCTATTGCGGTATTGCGGGGATTTAAGGGAGAGATTATCAGCAAGCAAAGGAGTTTTTTTGCGGATGTATTGGTCTTGCGTTATGACCTGAATAAGTCTTACGAAAATTCACCCATAGCACTTACGCCAGCGCTCCGAAAATCAATATTGGCGATTCCCCAAGTTAATTCAATCAGTTCATTCGCTACCAAAGCCGGGATCATTAATGTGAACGATGAAGTTGAGGGAGTGGTCCTTAAAGGTATCGATTCATTGTATAACCAAGAGCCCCTGCAGCATATGTTGTTGGAAGGCAATATGATCGACTTTAAATCGGATAATGCCGATAATCAGATTTTGGTATCCAAGTATCTTGCAGATCGGCTGCTCTTAAAAGTCGGCGACGACTTTATTATGTATTTCGTGCAGGATCCCATACGCAAACGAAAATTTGTCATTAAGGGCATTTTTAATACGGGCTCTGAAGAGCTCGATAAGGTATATGTTATCGGGTCGCTCAATGTTATTCGCAAACTAAGCAACCTTGATGATCATGAGGTAGGGGGCTATGAGATTCGTATCAAGGATTTTAGTCAGCTCGAACAGACAACAAACAAAGTTGAAGATCTATTGCCTATTGATATGCAGGCAATCAACATAAAGGATCAGGTTCCTGATATTTTTCAATGGCTGGAATTGCTCGATATGAACACCAAAATCATTTTTATCCTGATGACGGTGGTGGCTATTATCAATATGATCTCTGCCTTGCTGATCACCATTCTTGAGCGGACTTCAATGATTGGAATCTTAAAAGCATTAGGTTATCACAATGCCGGGATCCGCCGTGTATTTATGTACAGTGCCTTATACCTCATCGGTCTCGGATTATTAATCGGTAATCTGATTGGATTAAGCTTTTACTTTTTCCAGGATTTTACCCATTTCTTTAAATTAGATGAGAAGACCTATTATATCTCCTATGTGGCCGTTCAACTGCAATGGTCTGATGTGATTTTCGTCAATATGGCTGTCGTGTTTATCGGAATGATCTCCTTGTTTGTCCCGTCAATGTTAATCACCAAGATTAGTCCGATCAAAGCCATTTCTTTTAAGTAACACTATTTTTAGGCTTCGCTTTCTTTAAAAAATCGTATTTTTAGTGCTGTTAACTATTTTTCGAGCTGTATAGAAAAATAAGTATTTATATTTTACGGCTAGTATACAAGCACTTATGAATAAAACTTTTGAGCATATTTCCCACGCTTTCGAAGCACCTTTACAAAATCCTGTACTTATATTTTCGCTGGTACTTTTCATTATCCTGTTATCACCGATTGTACTGCGGCCGATCAAAGTCCCCGGTATTATCGGATTAATTATTTCAGGTGTTATCATTGGGCCTCATGGACTTAACTGGCTGGAAAAGAACTCGGCGATAACCCTATTTTCAACAATAGGCTTGCTCTATATCATGTTTATCGCTGGTTTGGAATTAGATATGAATGAGTTTAAAAAGACCAAAAATAAGAGCTTGCTCTTTGGTTTCTTAACATTCATCGTTCCGATCAGCATTGGCTATCCTGTTTGTCATTTTTTATTGGGCTACGGTGTTTTGCCAAGTCTATTGATATCAAGCATGTTTGCGACCCATACCTTGGTTTCTTATCCCATTGTGAATAGCTATGGTATTTCTAAAATGGAGGCTGTTGCGATCACGATAGGTGGAACAATCCTAACAGATACGGCAGTGCTGATTATACTTGCTGTGATTACGGGCGTTTCCCAGGGAAATATTGGCAATGAATTTTGGATTACCCTGACGATTTCCTTTGCTATCTTCCTGTTTATCATGTTTGGTGTTATTCCAAGGATCGCAAAATGGTTTTTTGAGCGTTTGGGGAGCGAGAAGACATCAAACTATATTTTCGTTCTTTCTGTTGTCTTTTTTGCGGCTTTTTTAGCGGAAGTTGCCGGCCTTGAGCCGATCATTGGCGCTTTCGTAGCCGGCCTGGCGCTAAACAAACTGATTCCGCATTCTTCGGCTTTGATGAACCGGATCGAGTTTATCGGCAATGCAATTTTTATCCCTTTCTTTTTGATATCCGTAGGGATGATTGTCGATGTCAGCGTAATCCTGAAGGGGCCTCAGGCACTCATTATTGCCGGAACACTGACCGTTGTGGCTATCGTCGGAAAATATGTGGCAGCTTGGTTGACGCAGATCGTTTTTAAATATAGCCGTGGTCAGCGCAATCTGATATTTGGTTTGAGTAGTGCCCATGCAGCAGCTACATTGGCTGTCATCATGGTTGGTCATAAGAACGGTATTATTGACGAGAACGTACTCAATGGTACCATCCTGTTGATTTTGGTGACCTGTATCGTCGCCACAGTTGTTACAGGAAATGCTTCGCGTAAAGTGGTTATGGATGGTGAACAGGATGAAGAACATACAGATGTGGTGAAGGAAAAAGATGAAAACATCTTGATCTCTATCGCCAATATGGATAATATGGAGCCGATTTTGGACTTTTCCACCTATATTAAAAGCAAGAAGTGTTCCTATCCCGTTAATATTGTTTCCGTTGTGAAAGACAATGAACAGGCCGAGTTAAACATGTCGAAAGCACGGAAGAATCTGGATAACATGGTGCGTTATGCTTCCGGCAGCGAAACAAATGTAAACATCAGTGCGACAATAGATTTAAATATTGCAAGCGGTGTTGCGCGGTCGGCAAAAGAGGTTTCTGCGAACTGCATTGTTTTGGGCTGGCCGAGTGCCGCTAATTTTATGGATAAGTTTGTGGGAGAGAAAACAGAAAGTATTTTAAATCGAACTTCCGCAAATGTAATGTTATGTCATTTTAAAAAACCTTTTATTTCCAATAAATCCATCGTTGTTTTTGCACCGCCGATGTGTGAAGCCGAATTTGGGTTCGAGTATTGGCTGGAAAAGGTTGTTAAGCTTGCTCAGGAATTATCCCTTTCGATCACTTTCGTTGTCGATGCACGCTCCGCCACTGCTATTGAAGAACATCTTGCCGAATTGAAAAATTCTGTTCCCGTCACCTTTGAACATTATGATGCTTGGGACAATTTGCAGGGCCTTAAAGCGTTTAAGGAGGAGGATGCCATGTTTATTTTCGTATCGGCTAGAAACGGGGAGGTGTCTTATCGTGACTCCCTGGACGGCGTAGCGAAAAAATTAGATCGCATCTATGCAAACGAAAATCTTGTTTTAGTGTTTCCTAGTAGAGTGGAAAATGCCCATATCGATGAATATGAAGATGTGGAAGCTGCTCCAATCTTTAGAAAAATTAGCAAGGAAATCGGAAATATGTTTAATAAAGGATAGGTATACCTTCCATTAAAATCGCAGATTATGTCGAATAAGATTACAATGTCAAATGAAGGAAAATTGCAGGTTCCGAATTTTCCAACAATTCCTTTTATCATCGGTGACGGTATTGGTCCTGATCTTTGGCACGCCGCCGTGCGTGTTTTTGATAAAGCGGTGGAAAAGGCCTATAATGGACAGCGTAAAATAGTATGGAAAGAGGTTTTAGCGGGCGAGAAAGCTTTTCATGAAACGGGAGAGTGGCTGCCAAAGGCAACGCTTGATGTCCTAAAAGAATACCTGGTGGGTATCAAAGGGCCGCTAACAACACCTGTTGGAGGCGGGATACGCTCGTTAAATGTTGCATTGCGCAAAGATTTGGATCTCTATGTTTGTCAGCGTCCTACAAAATGGTTTACAGGAGTGCCTTCTCCGGTTAAACATCCGGAATATGTTGACATGGTGATCTTTCGGGAAAATACCGAGGATATTTACGCAGGAATAGAATTTCAGGCCGGGACAGCCGAAGCGAACAGGCTCCAGGACTTCTTGCATGATGAACTTGATATTGATTACGATTTCTCGGCTACGACGGGAGTCGGTGTCAAGCTGGTTTCTGAGGAAGGGTCGAAAAGATTAGTCCGTGCAGCGATAGAACACGCTATTCATCATAGCTTACCTTCCGTGACGATCGTTCACAAAGGAAATATCATGAAATTTACCGAAGGTGCTTTTAAGATTTGGGGCTATGAGGTGGCTGAAACCGAATTTGCAGACAAAACGTATACCTGGGGGCAATGGGAGCGGACCAAAGCAGAAAAAGGTGAAGAGGCTGCCAATCAGGAGCAGAAAGCTGCGCTGGGATCCGGGAAAATTTTAATTAAAGATATTATTGCAGATAATTTTTTACAACAGATCCTGCTCAATCCACGGGATTTTTCTGTTGTAGCAACCTTAAATCTGAACGGTGATTATATTTCGGATGCGTTGGCCGCAATGGTCGGCGGTATAGGGATCGCACCGGGCGCCAATATCAATTTTAAAACAGGTCACGCTGTTTTTGAAGCGACACATGGAACTGCGCCACGCTTTGCCAATACCGATACCATGAATCCTTCCTCTGTTATTCTGAGCGGTGTCATGCTATTGGAATATCTGGGATGGGCGGAAGCCGCGGAGGCAATTGTCAAAGCCTTGGGGGAGACCATCATTGCCAAGACCGTAACTGTAGACTTTTACAATTTGATGGAAGATGCCACGTTGGTTAAGACCAGTGAATTTGCGGACCGGATTATTGAAAAAATATAAGAATTTCAGTCAAATTCTGCTTTTTTATGGATTACAATCAGTTGCCACCTTTTATAAGGGAATCGCGTATTTTTACGGAGAACGATAAAATTAAATTAGCTCAGGCCGATCGTTTACCCACGCCGCAGGAAGTGGACGACATCACAGGGCTTCCCGAAATTTACGAATTGTTAAATGCCTTTATCGGCGATCAATCCTCCCGTAATACACACCTTCAGCTTAAAGCGAAAGAGTATTTGCAAGATAATCAGGTAGATATGGCTTGGAAGGTTTTGCTTATCTGATGTTTTTTGCATTGAATTAGGGAATTGTTGTGCGATCTTTTTATTGAAATCATTTAGAATTTTGTAAATTTTCAATAAAAAAAGAGATTAGTTGAAAAATATATAATTTTATTTTACCTTTGGTTTTTAAAACAACAGATTGCTGAGCTAGGGTTAAAAAAGGCAATCAAACAAACTATAACATCAATGAAACATAATTTTGGAGCAGGTCCATGTATTCTGCCAAAGGAAGTATTTCAACAAGCCTCAGAAGCTGTAATTGATTTTAACAACACAGGTTTATCAATTTTAGAGATCTCTCACCGTTCCAAAGAGTTTGAAGCAGTGATAGATGAAGCGACTCAATTAGTACGCGAGTTATTGGCAGTGCCTCAGGGATATTCGATTCTTTTCCTTCAGGGCGGAGCTAGTCTGCAATTTGCGATGGCGCCTTTGAATCTATTGCCCGAAGGTGGCAAAGCTGCTTATTTGGATACTGGTGTCTGGGCGACAAAAGCTTTAAAAGAAGCTAAAAAATTCGGTACAGTAGATGTTGTAGCTTCGTCGATTGATAAAAACTATTCCTATATACCAAAAGGATATGCTATTCCTTCAGATGCGGCATATTTCCACTATACAGCCAACAACACCATTTATGGAACTGAAGTCTTTGAAAAACCAGAGACAGCATTGCCAGTAGTTGTTGATATGTCTTCGGATATCTTTTCACGTGAGATCAATGTAGCAGATTATGATTTGATCTATGCGGGAGCACAGAAAAATATGGGACCTGCAGGTGTTACCTTAGTTATCGTGAAAGATGATATCCTTGGTAAATCAGGCCGTGTACTTCCATCGATGTTAGATTACCAGTTGCATATCAATGGTGGTTCAATGTATAATACGCCACCCGTATATTCGATCTTCGTTTCTATGTTAAATCTTCGCTGGTTAAAAGCAAAAGGCGGTGTTGCCGTATTGGAGCAAGAGAATATCATCAAAGCACGTGCTTTATACGATGAGATCGATCGCAATCCATTGTTCAAAGGTACTGCTGCTGTAGAAGACCGTTCCCGCATGAATGTTACTTTTGTGATGGATACGCCAGAACTGGAAGCTGAATTTTTGGCTTTGGCGAAAGAACGCAATCTGATTGGTATCAAAGGACATCGTTCAGTAGGCGGTTTCAGGGCGTCAATTTACAATGCTTTACCATTAAGCAGCGTCAATGCATTAATTGATGCGATGAAAGAATTTGAGGATACACATACTGCCTAAGGCAGCATGGATGTTTTGAAAATTCAATTGCCGGCGAATAAATAAATAGTTAGATTAAGCATTATTGAGGTATTGTTATTTTCGCTTGCTCAGACCTTCTGATCAGCTGAAAGAGACTGTTTACCTTTAAAAAAGAATTATAAAGATGAAAATATTAGCGAATGACGGCATCGATCCACTGGGAAAAAAGATGTTGGAGGATGCAGGTCATAGTGTAGATACAAACCATATTCCACAGGAAGAGCTTGCTGAAAAGCTGCTTGCTTATGATGCAATCACTGTACGCAGTGCGACAAAAGTACGTCAGGCACTGATCGATGGCTGCCCTAACTTGAAAGTTATCGGCCGTGGTGGAGTAGGTATGGATAATATTGACGTGGAATATGCGCGTTCAAAAGGTATCGCTGTAGTCAATACACCGGCGGCATCTTCTTTATCTGTTGCTGAATTGGTTTTTGCCCATTTGTTGAACGGTGTACGTTTCTTATACGATTCTAATAGAAAAATGCCTGTTGAAGGCAATACTAAATTTGGAGCGCTGAAAAAAGCTTACGGGGCCGGAACAGAGCTTCGTGGAAAAACTATTGGTATTGTTGGTTTTGGTCGTATCGGCCGTGAAGTAGCAAAAATCGCCATTGGTCTAGGTATGGATGTCGTTTATACAGATCTATTTGAAGGACCTAAAGCGTTGACAATAGCGCTTTCTGGCGGTATTCAAGTTGATGTGCCTATTCAACAGGTGGAAATGGAAAACTTATTGAAAGTTTCTGATTTTATCTCTTTACATGTTCCATTTTTGGATAAACCTGCTATTGGTGCTGCTGAGTTTCCATTGTTAAAAGACGGCGTAGGCTTAGTAAATGCTTCTAGAGGTGGCGTTATCGATGAATTAGAATTGGTGAAAGCATTGGATTCTGGTAAAGTTGCATTTGCTGGGTTGGATGTATTCGATAATGAACCAACACCACGTGAGGAGATCTTGAAACATCCTAAAATTTCATTGACGCCCCATATTGGAGCTGCAACAAATGAAGCACAAGAAAGAATCGGTGAAGAATTGGCCGGTCTATTGATCGAAAACTTGAAGAAGTAATTCTTCCGCATAACACAGAGATATGCGGCACAAAACTTTCATGATTTTGTGCCGCATTTTTTTTAATATAAATTCATGAATTGCCTATATTGGCACACAGTAATTTAATAATTGTAACTTCAGTATGAAAGTTTTAAAATTTGGTGGTACTTCCGTGGGAAGTGCAGCACGTATCAAAGGGTTGTTGGATATAGTAAACCCTGCTGAACGTCAGATCGTCGTGTTGTCCGCAGTTGCTGGAACGACAAATGCTTTAGTAGAAATAGGTCAAGCTTACACCGCAGGTAAGAAGGACGAAGCTAAAGATTTGGTCAAGAAGCATAAGGATAAGTACGAGGATCTTATCAAAGAACTTTTTAGCACTGAACAAGGGTATAAAAATGGTAAAGAATTGATCGATTACCATTTTAACCTAATTTCCGCCTTGGCGAACGAATTATTTACATCAATCGAAGAGAAAGTCATCCTGGCCCAAGGCGAGTTGATGTCTACTGCTTTATGGCATTTCTACTTGAATGAAATCGGTGTTAAATCCGTATTGCTGCCGGCCTTAGATTTTATGAAAATCGACGAGGACAACGAGCCTATGGTGGAGTATATCGGTGAAAAGCTTAGCAATATTCTGGCGCAAAGCCCAGAGAATACGTTATTTATCACACAAGGTTTTATTTGTAGAAACTCATTTGGCGAAATTGACAATTTGCGCCGTGGAGGTTCGGATTATACAGCATCATTGATTGGCGCTGCAATCCGTGCTGATGAGGTTCAGATCTGGACGGATATCGACGGTATGCATAATAATGATCCGCGTGTTGTTAAGGGAACGACTCCAATCGCTCACCTAAGTTTTGATGAAGCTGCGGAATTAGCCTATTTTGGCGCTAAGATTTTACATCCGCAATCTGTATTCCCCGCGCAAAAATATAATGTTCCGGTAAGGTTGTTGAACACCATGGAACCGAATGCCAAGGGTACATTAATCAGTAAAGATGGTGCTCAAAAAGGTTGTATCAGAGCTATTGCTGCAAAAGATGGCATTACGGCAATCCATATCCACTCATCGAGAATGTTGCTGGCTTATGGTTTCTTACGACGTGTTTTTGAGATTTTCGAGCGCTATAAAACACCAATTGATATGATTACCACTTCGGAGGTCGCTGTGTCGCTGACAATTGATGATACCACAAATTTGGCAGATATTATCAAAGAAGTTGAGGACTTTGGTTCGGTAACTGTCGATGGTGATCAGACCATCGTCTGTGTTGTCGGCGATTTCGGATTGAATAGCCATGGTTATGCAGCACGTGTACTCGATGCTGTAAAACATTTGCCAGTACGTATGATATCTTATGGAGGTTCAGATTTCAATGTATCCATTTTATTGAATTCAGACCATAAGACTGAGGCATTACGTTCATTGCACAATCGATTATTTTAAGAAGTAGGATTTTATATGATAAATACAGGTATCGCGGCGAAATTTGCAGAGAAAGAAACGCCGTTTTATTATTATGATCTGGATGTGCTAAACAGGACATTGGAAGCGGCACATGCTGCTTCTCATAAGCGCGGATTCCATGTTCACTATGCCTTGAAAGCTAACTTTAATGATCAACTATTAAAGGCAATCCAACAGATTGGCTTTGGTGCTGACTGTGTAAGTGGCAATGAAGTAAAGAAAGCGATTGAATGTGGATTCGATTCAAGAAAAATTACCTTCGCAGGTGTTGGTAAATCGGATAAGGAAATCAATTATGCCTTAGATCAAAATATCTTTGCTTTTAATGTTGAATCTATTCAGGAGCTAGAAGTTATTAATGAACTCGCATCAAAGAAAGGTGTGAAAGCAAATGTAGCCTTGCGGATTAATCCAAATGTGGATGCGCATACCCATCATTACATTACAACAGGACTGGATGAAAATAAGTTTGGTGTTCCAAATGCTGACCTGGAGAAATGTGCCGCTGTGCTTAAGAAATGTGAATTTATTGAGTTGGTCGGCCTTCATTTTCACGTAGGTTCGCAAATCACTGATATGACTGTATTCAAAAGTCTATGTGTGAAAGTCAATGAATGGAAAAATTGGTTTGAAGAACACGGTACTCAGATTCGTGTACTTAATGTTGGCGGCGGACTGGGGATTGATTACAAAAATCCGGACGGAAATACCATTCCAGATTTTGAATCCTATTTTGATATATTCGACCGCTTCCTGGAGCGCACGCCGCAGCAGGAAGTACATTTTGAACTGGGAAGGGCTTTAGTTGCACAATGTGGAAGTTTGGTTAGCCGTGTATTGTATGTCAAAAATGGTGTAAAGAAAAACTTTTTGGTGTTGGATGCAGGAATGACCGAATTAATGCGTCCGGCGCTATATCAAGCTTATCATAAAATTGAGAATATCAGCGTGGCTGAACCAGCAGAGTCCGTGAACTATGATGTTGTCGGGCCGATTTGTGAATCGTCAGACTGTTTTGGAAAGGAAGTACCGCTTCCGGTTTCAAAACGTGGCGATTTGATAGCAATCCGTTCCGCCGGCGCTTATGGAGAAGTGATGGCATCGCGTTATAACTTAAGGGAAGAAATACGCTTTGTATATAGCAATCAGCTATAACCTCCGTTTTAGAATATTGATGTAAAAGCCAGTCTGTTCTTCAGGCTGGCTTTTTAATTTTAATTGTTTTGTCCTATACGCAGACATTTTTGTTTGTCATTTTCTTGATCGTCTTTCGTATACTTGCTTATGCTAATGGCGATTGAATTTCCGGTTACGATAGATTTGTTTGGAAAAACATTTCTTTTACATCCTTTTATGGAAGGGTTGGGAATGTTTATTGGTATGCGCTATTATCAGTTGCTCAAATGGAAGGATCAGGAAAGTTTAGGGCATACCAATTCACTTCTTATTGTTATTGCGGCGGGCATGGGCGCTTTAATCGGCTCGCATGTCATCGGTTCCCTTGAGCGCCCGGCGGAATTGCTCAGCGCGACAAATAGATGGGCTTATATATGGGTGAATAATACGATTATCGGTGGTCTCGCTGGCGGCTTAGTTGCCGTTGAATGGATGAAAAAGATGATGGGTAAAAAAGAGAGTACCGGTGACAGAATGGTCTTTCCGTTAATTACCGCAATTGCCATTGGCAGGATAGGATGCTTTTACACGGGCGTTTTCGAACAGACCTATGGTTTACCAACGGCATCCCCATGGGGAATGTATCTGGGGGATGAATATAAAAGGCATCCGGTAGCACTGTATGAAATTGCATTTTTACTGCTCTTATTTGTAGGACTCCAACTTTTTAAACGACGATACAATTATCGAAATGGTGTGTTGTTTCAGCTTTTTATGCTTAGTTATTTCGGTTTTCGTTTTCTATTGGATTTTATAAAACCGCGGGCAATTATTCTTTTGGGCTTAAGTACGATACAAATCGTCTGCATCATGGTGATAATTTATTATATTTATTTATTGAAAAATGAACGTTTAGACAAAAAATAGAGATGATGTATTTGCTAGAAGGATCATTTGGGTCAGAAAGTACCGCAATGCTGGGACTTTTTCTGCTTACTATAGGTGCTATTGTCATCGGAATTGCACTCTTGGGAATCATTATAGGTTCGATTATCAAAGCAGGTAATAAGGAATCAAAATTCAATGTCAACCCCTGGCTTAAAGTCCTGCTGGCTGGGATTGGAGCAATGCTGGCAGGTGGACTTGCCTGTGGACTTACCTTTATGAACTAGAATTCAGAATAATGCCAGTTAGAAACTATACATACTACGATTATACCATCAGCCTATGTCCAACATGCCTTTCGCGTGTTGGTGCCAAGATTATTATCGAGGACGAACAGGTATTTATGACCAAAAACTGTCCTGATCACGGTTTTTTCAAAACACTGATTGCAACCGATGTTGACTATTATAAGAACATCCGGAACTATAACAAAGCCTCGGAAACACCTTTGAAATTTGACAATGAAGTACATTATGGCTGTCCTTACGATTGTGGCCTATGCGTCGATCACGAGCAGCATAGCTGCCTGTCCATTGTTGAGGTGACCGATCGCTGCAATTTGACCTGTCCTACGTGTTACGCCATGTCGTCGCCCCATTATGGACGGCATCGATCACTGGAGGAAATTGAGCGTATGTTGGATAAAATCGTAGAAAGTGAAGGCGAACCAGATGTTGTGCAGATCAGCGGCGGGGAACCAACCATTCACCCTGATTTTTTTAAGATTTTAGATATCGCAAAAACAAAACCCATCAAGCATCTGATGCTCAATACGAACGGCATCAGAATTGCCAATGATCCCGGTTTTGCTGAGCAACTCGCCACCTATGCACCAGAATTTGAAATCTATCTCCAGTTTGATTCCTTTCGCCCATCTGTGCTCGAAAAGTTTCGGGGCAAAGATCTCACTGATGTCCGAAAAAAGGCAATTGACAAATTAAATGCGCTCAATCTAAGTACAACATTGGTCGTCGTCTTAGAAAAAGGAACCAATGATGATGAAATAGGGGAAATATTGGACTACGCCTTACAACAGCGATGTGTACGGGGGGTAACCTTTCAACCGGTGGAAATTGCCGGGCGAAATGCGGCTGATGCCCAACAGCATAAAATGACACTGACAGAGGTACGTCAGGAAATTCTGAATCAATATCCGCTGCTGGACCCGCATGATATTATTCCGGTACCCTGTAATCCTGATGCCTTAGCCATGGGATACATATTGAAGATCGGAGATGAGCGAATTCCATTAACCCGACATATTGACCCAGCAATTCTACTAAATAACCAATCTCGAAATACCATTGTCTATGAGCAGGATAAAGGTGTTCAGATGCAATTGCTGGATATTTTTAGCACTGGGATTTCTGTTGATAAAGTGAAGCCAAAGGTAAACCAGCTGCTTTGCTGTCTACCGGAAGTGTGCGCTCCGGATCTTGATTACGATAACCTATTTCGCATTATCATCATGAATTTTATGGATGCGTATGATTTTGATGTTCGGGCGGTAAAGAAGTCCTGTGTTCATATCGTTAATAAGGATTTAAAATTGATTCCTTTTGAGACAATGAACTTATTTTATCGTGATGATAAAATAAAAAGGTTAGAAGAACTTAAACTGGCGGATGCTATTCGATTTTAGCGTCAGATAACTTATTTTTGTCGAAAAAAAGCTTTGGTTCTTTCTTTGCAGTATGTTTTTTCCGTCGAATCAGTTTGTGCATTGCCGGGAAAGAAAATCAAAAAATAGAAGTATGAAATTGGGCATCGTTACGCGTTTTATTTTTGTCTTAAGTCTCCTGACTTTTCAGCTACATGTGTTTGCACAGGATTCCGTTCAGGTTAGACGGAATCTGACCAGCGATCGCACGGCAGCACATGGCAGCTTCAATAGGAGGTCAGCTACAGATTCTACACGAGTTGGTAATGACTCCTTACGAAATGATCTGAAGAAAGTTAATCTGAATTTTCTGTCTAATATTCGTACAGCTTCCATGGCTGAACTTGTTGCGCAGTTGAATGAAAAATCTAATACATACACAACGACGAACACGGGGTCGGCCAAAGATAGCATCGCGGCCATTAAAAATAGTATTCATGAAGAAATTAGACAGCTGAAATCTATTAAAGGTAGTATCAGTAATTATTCTAACAGCCTTAGCACTACCCAAGATCAGATCAGAAATTTGGTCAGTCGCTATGATATCAATGCCAATAATCATAGCAGAGCGCATCAATACCTTGATAACGCGCAGCTCAAGCTTTCGGCCAAGATGGATTCGCTGGAGTTTATCAACCGGGCAATAGATGAGCTTATTGTCAAGAACCAGCGCCATCTGGTTCGGCTAGAGGCAGTACATGAAGTGAAAAACGGAAGTAAGAAGGTCGATTCTACGTCGAGCAAAAGTTCAATCTGGAAAGCGAATACAGCTGCGATTTCAAAGGATGTTATTTTAAATAATATACGCAGCAATTATAGCAACAATAAATCGATCGACAAATATGTGAATCGTACGGATTGGGCGAGCCGTATCCTACTGATCGTACTTGGACTGGGTTACTGCTACTGGATTGTACGGGTTTCATACATTCTAAAACAAAATGGCGCCGAAAATAGGCTTACTATCGATGGAATCATTGGAAAAACGGTTATCTTCCTGCTGACCTTGTTGCCATTTGTCAACTTCTTTACGCCGAGTTTCATTCTTCAGGCCTCGCAGCTCGTGATTATGCTGATCTTTATGTTCTTGTTGCGGCATCGCATGACGGGCTTGCAGCTTAAGATTGCCATTATCCTTATTGTTTTCTACCTGCTGGATGTATTTGTCAATATGATCGTGAGCGATGATCTGTTTTTACGGATCATTTGTATGGCATTCAATCTGATCGCACTGGGTTTGGTCAGTTATACGAAACGACGAATAAGGAATCCCGATAGTCCGGGCTATATCAGCAATTTTATTTATGCTGTTTTTGCGATACTCAATATTACGGCAATTACCTTGAATGTAATCGGCCATGTTGAACATTCACGAAGTTTCAGTATTGCCTGTGCAGTAGGTTTGGTCCAATCTTTTACGTTGCAGTACTTTTCGGATATGATTAAGGCTGATGTTCGTAATCAGTTTAAAAAAGACCGATTGACTTCTGGATTTTGGATGCGCTTCAATGAACAGCGTACCCTGGCTATTATTACCGAGATTCTTCGGATTGTCTGTGTGCTTTTGGCGATCATCGTATTGGCCAATAACCTACAGTTTATCGAAACCTTGCTGGTTCTGAGCGAAACATTTTTTGGTAAAATCCGAAGTATAGGCAGTATATCATTTACCTTAGGCAACCTTGTTGTGGCAGTTCTGGTGTTTTTAGTAGCCAATTGGTTCCAAAAAAATATCAGCCTGATCGTTCTAGGTGGTGAAGACGGACAGCTCAATCAGGCGTATAATCAAAAGATGACGCTGTTCCCTCTATTTCGTTTAGGTATTATTTTGATCGGTTTTTTTATGGCGATCTCTGCTTTGGGCATGAGTTTGGATAAACTAACTGTTGTCATCGGTGCCCTCAGTGTCGGTATCGGTCTGGGAATGCAGAATATCATCAACAATTTTGTTTCTGGAATTATCCTCGTTTTTGATAAACCATTTCGCGTGGGCGATCAGATTGAATTGGCCGACAAAAAGGGACGTGTCAAAGAGATCGGTATACGGGCAAGTGTCTTAAAAACTGGCGATGGTGCAGATGTGATTATTCCCAATGGCGATTTGCTTTCTGGAAGAGTCGTCAATTGGACATTATCCCAGGAATACAGCAAGACGAGCTTTGTCCTTCACGTAGACCGGAAAGCAGATTTAGATCAAGCCAGACAATGGATCAAGGAAGCGATGGAAAGTAGTGTACATTTTATTAAGGATAGGGATAGCGGCATTAGTATACAGGATATAAGCGAGGAGATGATTTACCTGAGCGTTTCCGGCTGGGTAAATTTTGCGGCCAATGCTTCATCGTTTAAAAATGATGTATTACTTGTACTTTACAAGAAATTCGAAGCTGAAGGGCTGAAGTTTTACAGTGTCATTCCGCCCAAAGGGAATTAGTACATAGAGGCAGCTCGCTCATAACATTCATAAAAAGTCTTTGTTTGGGTACAATGGCTATTTGTTTAGGCTTTTCCGGTAACTAAGCGGACTAAAACCTTTGACCCGTTTATAAAAATGGGAGAGGTGGCTTTCATCAATAAATCCGAGTTCTGCCGCAATTTGTTTCAAGGTGTAGTCTTTGGACTTGATTCTGTTTTCGATCAGTTCAATGCGATAGGTATTGATGTAAGTCCTTAAACTTGTACCGAAGTTTTTTTTAAAGTAGATACCAAAATAGGATGGAGCAATGTTGAATTTTTGTGCAAGTGTTTTGACCTGAAGCAAATCGGGGGTAAAAATATGCTGATGGATATAAGCAGAAATGGAACGGTCGATGAAAAGCTCCTGATACTGTGGGGACCGCTGTGTTTCTGAGATCTCTTTATAAAGCCCGAATATTGCGACAAGCTGGTCAAACAGCCATTCGGAGCTTTGGCTAATTGTGGTGGCGGCATACAATCGGACCGCTTCCATAAGGTGTGAATACATGAGGCGATAATGATCGTCCATCACTAATTTACGTTCTTTAAGCGCTCTATCATTCATCAATTCCATGATCCAGGCATAGAGCTTTTGGTTTCTTTTATTCTGGAGGAAGTAGTTGTCGGTAAATAGAATAAACAGAAAATGTGTTTTTTCCGCGATTTTAAAATAGTGCCTGTCGGTTGGGCCGATCAAAAAAATGTCCCCACGTTCATAATCCAGTTCAAATTTGTTGATCACATGACTCCCTTTACCCGAGCGTATATAGACAAGTTCATAATAATTCTGCTCATGTGGTGGCAAATGAAAGTTGTCCTCAATAAATTCACTGATCAATAAAGGTTCAAACTGTTTTTTTCGCATGGCAATTCAATCTATTTATGGCTAAATGTACATAAAAATAATGTATTTGTACATGTTTTTACCTCGCGTTCTGTTGCACTTTTGTGTCGGATAAAATGGTAAGAAAACATGGTTAATTTTATAATGATAGCATTTTGTATCGCCGCGGGAATGCTGTTGCGGAGAACAAATTTAATTCATTCCGAAGCACACAAAGGAATCAATACCTGGATTCTCTATTTTGCCTTGCCGGCGGTTTCATTCAAATATCTTCCTAAGATCGTATGGTCTTCTGAACTGCTGTTTCCGGTCTTTTCCGCGATCTTAGTTTGGGCAGGAAGCTGGTTGTTTATGGAATTATATTGTAGACGCAAAAACTATAAGCAACGTTCGCGAAGCAGTTTGGAGCTGGCGGCAGGATATAGCAATACTTCATTTATCGGTTTCCCGTTGATTATCGCCTATTTTGGCGAGGCCCAGCTGCCCATCGCGATTATCTGTGATCAGACCACATTTATTCTGCTTTCTACAGCAGGAATTATCAATGCGCTCAAGGCCAATGTACATGAAGGGGAGGCAATTGATATGAAATTTATGCTTCGAAAGCTGATTAGCTTTCCACCTTTAATCGGTTGTACAGCCGCATTGCTGCTATCTCGATTTGTTGACCTTTCGGTTGCCGAGCCTTTTTTCGATAAGCTCGTTGCCACGGTAGGACCTTTAGCGCTGTTTTCTATTGGTCTGCAACTTAAGTTTGATGGTTGGAGACAGCAAGCATCGCAGATTAGCACAGCGATGACCTATAAACTGATTTTGGCACCGTTGCTTGTTTGTATATTTGCTTTATTGCTGGGGGTAAAAGGCTCCGTTGCAAGGATCAGCATTTTTGAAGCAGCCATGCCGACTCTGGTGACCTCGGGTATTATTGCCGAGCAATATCATTTAAATACCAAACTGGTCAATCTGGTCATCGGCTTTAGTATCGTTGCCGGATTACTAACCACCTTATTCTGGGACTTTGTGATCCGGATATTCTTCCCCTAATAGCGAGGTCATTGCTTGCTTGCTTGATTGATTGCTTGCTTGATTGCTTGCTTGATTGCTTGATTGATTGCTTGATTGATTGATTGATTGATTGGCAATGTGGTTAAAAGACGTTCAGTGAATCAGAATAATCCGGTAAAGGGATGATCATTGTTCCCTTCGTAACATTTTGATTGTTAAACTTCTATTTGCAACAACTTTTTCTGCAATCAACTGTTATTAGCTTATAACCATCTATAAAAGGAGGTATATTATGAACCTGATACACAAAATTGAACATTGGGGAGATGCACATCATCCGCAATGGATTGATTACCTCAGAATTGCACTTGGGGTAGTTATTTTTGCCAAAGGTGTAAGTTTCGTAAATGACAGGGATGTTGTTCAGCATATGATTGAACAAAGCAGTTTCCACTTGTCATCATGGGGTGCTGTTCACTATGTGGTTTTTACCCATTTAGTCGGTGGACTGTTTCTCATTTTAGGTTTTCAAACCCGTTTGGCTTCCCTGCTGTTATTTCCAGTGTTGGTCGGAGCTGTATTTTTTGTTAATATCACCAACGGGTTTAGTTATTTGAATTCCGAATTGTGGCTTTCTATAGTCGTATGCTGTTTGTTGATCTTCTTTATGGTCATGGGCTCTGGAAAATATTCTCTTGACCAGATGATGAACAAACCTGGATATAAACGGGATATTTAAAAAAAACTCCTTCATATATGAAGGAGTTTTTTCTTTTTTATTTGCTTTGGTTGTCAATCCATTGGCGTGCATTAACGAATGCCTCTATCCAAGGCGAGACTTCGTCCTGACGACCTTTAGGATAGTTTGCCCAATGCCATTGGAAAACGGAGCGTTCAATGTGTGGCATGGTTGCCAAGTGGCGTCCAGTTTTGTCACAGATCATTGCTGTATTATAATCCGAGCCATTTGGATTGTGTGGATATTGTTCATACGCATACTTCGCAACGATATTGTATTGTTCTTCCGCATAGGGAAGATTGAATTTTCCTTCACCATGTGAAATCCAGACACCCAATGTGCTGCCAGCTAAAGTAGACAGCATAACGGAGTTATTTTCCTGTATTTTGACGGATATAAAGTTTGACTCATGCTTTCCTGAGGTATTGTGTAGCATTTTACCATGAACTTCATGCTCTGGATTAATCATTTCCAGTTCCATGAATAATTGGCAACCGTTACATATACCGACAGAAAGTGTGTCCGGACGGGCAAAGAAATCAGTTAGCGCTTTTTTCGCTTTTTCGTTGTAAAGGAAAGCACCGGCCCATCCTTTTGCCGAACCCAGTACATCCGAGTTGGAGAAACCACCGACAGCACCGATAAATTGAATATCTTCCAATGTCTCACGGCCAGATATCAAATCGGTCATGTGCACATCTTTCACATCAAATCCTGCTAAGAACATGGCATTTGCCATCTCACGCTCTGAATTGGATCCCTTTTCACGAAGGATCGCAGCTTTTGGACGTACCTTAGTTCCATCTATTGTTGGTTTCTTACCATCAAATTGACTCGGGAAAGTAAAGTTTAGCGGTTGGTTTTTATAATTATCAAAACGTTGTTGCGCGGTTCCATTTTTAGATTGCTTGGAATCCAAAAGGAATGATGTCGTAGACCATACATCACGTGTAGCTGCTACATCAAAGCTGAATACCGCTTCCTGATTTTTAACGGTAACAGTATTTCCTTCAATCACCTGTCCGATTTTAATAGCTTCTACACCAGCTTCTTTAACGACAGCTTCAAAAGCAGCATCGTCTTTTGCCTGTAGTACAAGTGCAATGTTTTCATTAAAGAAAACTTTTACAGTATCGGATTCATTCAACGCAGAAAGATCATAGTTTGCCGCAAGGTTGACATCAGCAAATGTCATTTCCAATAAGGTTGTGATCAAACCGCCTGATCCAACATCGTGACCGGCTTCGATCTGTCCTTCGTTAATTAATTTCTGTACCGTATTGAATGCCGTTTTAAAGTAAGCCGCATCTTGAATTGTCGGTACCTCAGTACCCAATTTATTGACAATTTGCGCAAATGAGGAACCGCCTAATTTGAAATTATCTTTTGATAAATTGATATAATAAATAGAACCAGCTTTTTTGTTCAAAACAGGTTCTACCACTTTTGTAATATCCGTACAATTTCCAGCTGCTGAAATAATCAATGTACCAGGCGCAATAACATTTTCACCATTTGGATATTTTTGCTTCATGGACAAGGAATCTTTTCCTGTCGGAATATTGATTCCCAGTGCAATAGCAAAATCTGAACAAGACTTAACAGCTTCGTACAGACGGGCGTCTTCACCTTCATTATTTGCCGCCCACATCCAGTTGGCAGATAAAGAGATTCCAGCAAGGCCATTTTTGATGGGTGCAAACACAATATTGGAAAGAGATTCGGCAATAGCAGTTCTACTTGCTGCTGCTGGATCAACCAACGCCGCAACAGGGGAGTGTCCAATTGTTGTCGCGATACCTTCCTTACCTTTATAATCAAGTGCCATCACACCGACATTATTTAGCGGCAACTGTAATGGTCCTGCACATTGTTGTTTAGCAACGCGTCCACCTACACAGCGGTCCACTTTGTTGGTCAACCAATCTTTAGAAGCAACAGCTTCCAATTGCAATACTTGATTCAGGTAGCTTGGGATATTAGCTGCATCATAAACGAGATCAGCATAATTGCGAACAACTGTTTTATCGCGCATGAAAGTTTTTGGCGATGAGCCAAAGAAATCTTCAAGTGCGTAATCCATTGGTTTTTCACCGTTGCTTTTTGATTCAAAAGTAAAACGGTGATCACCAGTTACGTCACCTACAGTATACATAGGAGCACGTTCACGGTCAGCAACGCGTTTCAAGATCTCTATATCATCTTCAGCAATGACAAGACCCATACGTTCCTGAGATTCATTACCGATAATTTCCTTAGCAGAAAGTGTAGGGTCACCTACTGGAAGTGCATCCAGGTCGATTAAACCACCCGTTTCTTCGACGAGTTCCGATAGACAGTTTAAGTGGCCCCCAGCACCATGGTCATGAATAGAAACAATTGGATTATGATCTGACTCTACTAAGCCACGAACAGCGTTGGCTGCACGTTTTTGCATTTCAGGATTGGAACGTTGGATTGCATTCAGTTCAATGCCAGAACCGAACGCGCCTGTATCAGCCGAGGATACAGCTGCGCCACCCATACCGATACGGTAATTTTCACCGCCTAGGACCACGATTTTGTCGCCTGTTTTTGGCGTATGTTTTTTTGCTTGATCTAATTTTCCATAACCTACACCGCCAGCTTGCATAATGACTTTATCGTAGCCAAGTTTACGGCCGTCCTCTTCATGCTCGAAGGTCAGTACAGATCCTGTAATCAAAGGCTGACCAAACTTATTGCCGAAGTCCGAAGCACCATTGGAAGCTTTGATCAGAATGTCTACAGGTGTTTGGTACAACCATTGACGCTCTTGCACTGCATTTTCCCATGGACGTGTTTTGTTCAGGTCTTTTGCTGGTTCGGTCACTGTTCCTGACTGCAGGTTCAGTTTGTTTTGCTCCAATCGCGAGTAAGCCGTCATATAAACAGCTGTACCAGCCAAAGGAATTGCTCCCTGACCACCCGCCATACGGTCACGAATCTCACCGCCAGATCCAGTTGCTGCGCCAGAAAAAGGTTCAACAGTCGTTGGGAAATTGTGTGTTTCGGCTTTTACAGACAAGACAGAATCAAATGATTTCTCTTCGTAAAAATCCGGCTTGTCTGCAGATTTTGGTGCAAATTGTGTCACACGTGGTCCTTTAATAAAGGCAACGTTATCCTTGTAGGCTGAAACAATCTCGTTGGGATTGGTTTCAGATGTTTTTTTGATTAATTTAAATAGGGAAGTAGGTTGTTCTTCGCCGTCAATGATAAAGGTACCATTGAAAATTTTGTGTCTACAGTGTTCAGAATTAGCCTGCGAAAAAGCAAACACTTCAGAGTCTGTCAACCGGCGGCCCAGTTTGGTCGATAGGTTATTGAGATAGTCGACTTCTTCTGGATTTAGCGCCAGACCCTCAGATTTATTGTAAGCATCGATGTCTTCGATTTCCAAAATGGGTTCCGGTGTGATATTGACGGTGTACATGTCCTGTGTCAACATACTGAACTTTTGCGAAATCATTGGATCGAAGTCATTGAAATCTGCTGGTACCGGTTGAAATTCTTCGATGCGAACAATTCCTTGGATGCCCATATTTTGCGTGATTTCTACGGCGTTGGTACTCCAGGGAGTGACCATCGCTGCGCGGGGTCCTACAAAGTAATGGTTAAGGTTTTGGTCGTCAAGTTTTTTGGCGTTGCCGAATAGCCAGTTGAGTTTAGTAATGTCTTCTTGTGATAAAGAGTTTACGCTTTGAACACCATATACAGTGTTCGATGGGTTCTCAAAGAAATGAATCATTATAAGTGTTTGTTTTGAACGTTCTTCAAATTTAAAGCACAAAGTTACATATTATTTTTATGGAAATGATTGAATTTTGATTAAAAAAAAGACCAGTCCGACCGTGTTAAAAGTGAGTAAAATCGTGTTTATATGTAAATAACCGTAAAGTCGTGTTAATTTGTGTCAATAAATGTTATTGTTGATTAGGAGGTTAGGTTAGTTCGGTTATTGATGCTACATTCGCAACATTCATCGCCTATGAATAAATATGAAAAACCTTGGGAAGGGTTATTGTATTGGTGCCCTCATACGCTCAGTAATGGCAACTACCATAAAGCTTCGATTAGTGAAGGTTTAGCGCTATCTTTTTTATCAGAGAGTATCGAAAGCTATAAATTGAGATAGAACGCAATTATAATTGCATAGAAAAGCAAATTTATCTAAGTTTGTGCATCAAATCAAATTCGAGATGAATATTTCATATAATTGGTTAAAACAACACGTTAATATAGATTCGACTCCAGAAGAACTCTCTTTGATTCTGACAAATACAGGATTGGAAGTAGAGGCTTTGGACGTTGTACAGAGTATCCCAGGTGGATTAGATGGCTTGGTCGTTGGTGAAGTGAAAACTTGTGAACAACACCCGAATGCAGATAAATTGAGAGTAACTACCGTTGATGTAGGCGGTCCGGAGCTCTTACATATCGTATGTGGCGCACCAAATTGCCGTACAGGTTTAAAGGTCATTGTTGCCACTGTTGGTGCAACTTGTCATCCGATGACAGGAGAGCCTTTTAAAATCACAAAATCTAAAATCCGTGGCGAGGTTTCCGAAGGTATGTTATGTGGCGAAGACGAAATTGGTTTGGGTACTTCACATGCCGGTATTGTTGAGTTGCCAGCCGATGTTGCGGTAGGTACACTGGTTAAAGATCATTATAATATTCAGGATGATTACCGTTACGAGATCGGTTTAACCCCTAATCGTGCGGATGCAGCTTCCCATTTAGGCGTTGCAAGAGATATTGCAGCACATTCTCGTACGCAACTGCTAAAAGCAGATGTTTCGGCATTCAACGCAGGTGCGGCCGAAGGAACAGCTGTGGTTGTCGACAATGCGCAGGCAAGTCCCCGTTACAGCGGTATTAATATCAGTGGCGTTCAGGTTGCTGAATCTCCAAACTGGTTAAAAGAAAAATTAAATGTAATCGGCGTTCGTCCGATCAATAATATCGTAGACGTTACGAATTACATTTTACATGATTTGGGACAGCCGCTTCATGCTTTTGATGCCGATAAAATTGCTGGAAATAAAGTCGTTGTTCGTCTTGCGACTGAGGGTGAAAAATTTGTCACTTTAGATGGTGTGGAACGTACCTTATCAGCAGAGGATCTTGTAATCGCAGATGCGGAGAAACCCATGTGTATTGCCGGTGTTTTTGGTGGTGCATTTTCCGGTGTTTCTGCAGAAACAACAAATGTATTTTTGGAATCGGCTTATTTCAATGCTGTTTCGGTTCGCAAGACCTCCAAAAGACACGGTCTAAAAACTGACGCATCTTTCCGTTTCGAACGGGGCACTGATCCTAACATGACGGTTGAGGCGCTAAAACGTGCGGCTTTATTGATTCAGGAAATCGCTGGTGGAACTATTTCATCAACTTTAAAAGATGAATATCCTGTGGAGATCAAACCATCTTCATTTCATGTAAGTTATGCAAATGTGGTTCGTCTCATCGGACAGGCTATTCCAAATGACGAAATCAAATCGATTATCATTGCCTTGGGCATTGAAATTGCTGCCGAAACCGAGGAAGGACTTGATGTTTTGGTACCAGCTTATCGCGTAGATGTCACACGTGAAGTGGATGTTGTTGAAGAGGTATTGCGTATTTATGGTTACAACAATATCGAGTTGAAATCACAAATTAAAGCTTCTTTAAATACGGTGGAGAAACCGGAGAAGGAAGTTGTTTTAAATCAATTGGCTGATCTATTGATTGCAAATGGATTTCGTGAAATCCTATCCAATTCATTAACGAAACTGGATTATGCTGATGAACCTGAAACAGCAGTAAAGCTGTTTAATCCATTAAGCTCCGATTTGGATACAATGCGTCAAAACATGGTGTTTTCTGTTTTAAACGCGGTTGAATATAATCAGAAGAGAAGAAATTTTGATCTTAAATTCTTTGAATTTGGGAAGACTTATGCATTGGATGGAGAAGGGTATAAAGAAACGCAGCATCTTGTTTTTGCATTGACAGGAAAAAATGAACCGGAGCAATGGAACAACAAGAAAGAAGGCGTTAGTTTCTATCATCTCAAAGCGGCTGTGGACACCCTTGTCAAGCGTCTAAAAATAGAAGGAATCCAAATCCAGGATGCTTCGAGCAAGCATTTTGCTTATGGTTTATCCTATATGAAAGGGCAAAAATGCCTGGTTTCTTTCGGTGCTGTTGCTGATGCTGATCTAAAAAAAGCGGATGTAGAAGGTCAGGTTTTCTTTGCTGACTTCGATTGGGATGTTTTGATGAAAATCATTCGCAAAAATAGCATTCAATATAAAGAAGTGTCAAAATTCCCTGCTGTACGCCGAGATCTGTCGCTTTTGATTGACGAAAATGTGAGCTTTGACAGGCTGCAATTTATTGCGCAAAAGACCGAACGTAAGCTTCTGAAGGAGGTAAATGTGTTTGATGTCTATAAAGGTGATAAAATTCCGGCAGGCAAAAAGTCTTATGCTCTGAGCTTTATCTTACAGGATGAAGAAAAAACACTTACCGATAAGCAAATTGATGCGATAGTTCAAAAATTAATTGTTAATTTTGAGAAGGAACTAGGCGCAGAAGTGCGTGGTTAATTAGAGAAACAACATTAATTGGTAATATTCAATTTATAATATGGCAACATTGTCTTCCCAAATGAATCTGATCGTTGAGAAAACGAAAAATTTAATTCAATTGTGCGAAGTCTTGCAAGAAGAAAATGATTTGCTTAAATTAGAGGTACAATCCTTAAAAGTGGCTTTCGATGCGAGCAACGATAAAAGCAAGCAATTGGAAGAGAAGGTCAAAGCACTGGCTGTAGCCCGTACGTTAGATTCTGAAACGGATAAGGAAGCAATTAATGAAAAAATACTTGACACAAAACAAAAAATTAACGATTTTGTGCGGGAAATAGACAAGTGTATTAGTTTGTTGAAGTAGTTGGAATACGTGTTAGCGGATTAGAACTAATACAACGTTAAAAAGCTCAAAGAAATGGGAGAGATTTCCATAAAAATAAATATCGCAGATCGTGTTTATCCCCTAAGGGTGGAGAGCGCGGAAGAAGAAGTAATTCGACATGCTGCGAAATTGATAAATGAAAAAGTAAAGGAATTGCAGGAAAACTATACTGTGAGAGATAAGCAGGATTTGTTGTCCATGTGTGTATTGCAATTTGCGACGCGTATGCTAAATGCAGAGCGGCAATCCCAGAACCACGAAGTGGGGCTGGAAAATTCAGTACAGGAGCTTGATCAGTTGTTGACGGATTTCTTTAAAAAATAAATTTACGTTCTTTATATTTAGAGCTTAAACGACGAATTTGCCGCAATTAAATTCGGGTTGTCACTATTTTAAACTTAACGCTTCAATATTACAGGCGCAAAAAGATATAGGCCATTTTGCGAAAGCCATCTGGGTCA